>ODAK010001910.1_pt1 | contig 22201 bp, 18 predicted proteins | sample 1539591 | NCBI WGS metagenome assembly ODAK01 (sample SAMEA3539303, study PRJEB22396) | soil metagenome | biome: tundra; feature: field; material: soil | place: USA | collected 2010-05 | depth 0.15 m | reverse complement strand
GCGCAGGTTGATGACCCCGCGGATGTGCGCCGGCATCTGCGGCACGGCGGTGATGGTGGTCAGGCGGATGATCTCGCGCACCTTCAACACGTCAATCCCATAGGATTCGTCGTGCAAGTTGAAGGTCAAATATTTGCCGGTCTTGTGGGTCGCAATTTTAGTTGGATTGCTCATAATTTTTATTATCGGTTAAGGACAATTTCGCTGAAGGAAATCTTGCGCCGTCCCGGCTGCGGCATGGCACCGCTTCGGGCGCGCGGATGCCGCGCTCCGTCTCTGTATTTTGCAGGCCCCGCAACCGGTGCCGGTGGCTAGAAATTGTTAAAATCACCTTCCAGCGGAATATCGCTCCGGCGTGTTGCCGCCGGAGAATGGCCGTTGCCATTCCTGTTGCCGTTGGCTGAGGCGGTCCGTTTTGCCGCCGGCGCTACGCCATAAATTGCCTTGGTGTGCCTGGTGGGAGACGTCGGTTTTATCGCGGACGTTTCGCTCTTGCCGCCCACGAGTTGCAGCAGTTCGGCTACGGACTGTTTCATGACTTCCGCCTGGGAGTTCAGTTCTTCGGCGGCGGCGGCGCTCTCCTCGGCGGTGGCCGCGTTGCTCTGCGTCACCTTGTCCATCTGGCCGACGGCCACGTTGACTTGCGTGATGCCTTCGGTTTGTTCGCGCGAGGCGTTGGCCACTTCCGTCACCAGTTCGTCCATCTGCCGCACCTTGGTGACAATGTCGTTCAGGGCCGCCGACACCTTGCTGCTGATTTCAACCCCTTGGCCGGTCTTGGTGATGGCCCCTTCAATCTTGTCCGCCGTCTCCTTGGCGGCCGTGGCACTGCGCTGAGCGAGGTTGCGCACTTCATCCGCCACCACGGCGAAGCCCATGCCGGCCTCGCCGGCGCGGGCGGCCTCCACGGCGGCATTGAGCGCGAGAATGTTCGTTTGGAACGCGATCTCGTCAATGGTCTTGATGATCTTGGCAATGTCGTTGCTGGAAACTTTGATGGCGTCCATCGCGGCGAACATGGTTTGCATGTCGCCCACGCCCTTGTCGGCGGCGGTGCGCGCCTCCTTGGCAAGCTCGTTGGCCTTCCGGGCGTTTTCGGCATTGCGCTTGGTCATGCTCGCCATTTCTTCCAGCGATGAACTCGTTTCCTCCAACGACGAAGCCTGTTCGCTGGCACCTTCGGCCAGCGACTGGCTTGACGAGGAAACCTGACCGGTGGCAACCGTCACTTCTGCTGCCTGGTCCAACATGGCTGCCGCCGTGCGTTTCAGCGGGATGACCAGCAGGTAATGCATGCAAACACCCACCAGCACTCCGATGATGACCAGCAAAAGCACCGTGATTGTCGCCGCTATCGTGGCGTTCTTCCGGCTGAAATCGGCAAGAAACACATCCCAGGATTGTTGCGCCGTGCGCAAGGATTCATCGGAAAAACGCAGGCTTAAAACGCCAATGACATCGCCCTGATGCCGTTCCGTATGACAAGAGATGCAAAGCTTTTCTGCCACAAGCGGCCTGTAAATTTCAAAGGCGTTTGTGGTCTGCCGCTTAAACAGCGTCGGCGTGGCGAACAACTGCGATTTCAACTCATCTGGAAGATCCTTGTGCAGCCGCTCCGAAACGGTCGAGTAAGCGATGTGGCCTTTGTGATCCGTCAGCGACACTTCTTGCAGTCCCGGCAGACCGGCTTGGTCGTGAATGGTCTGGGCAAACAGATCCATGTCCCCGATCGCCATGATTTTTTCCAGCGAAGTCGCGATGGCGTGCTGCACACATTCCACCGACTGCCAGTGGCGCTCCAGTTCCTTTGCTTTGGACTGTTGGGAAAACCCGTCCATTGCCGACAAATTGCTGTAGCGTTGAAACAGGCTCGATCCCAGATAGACCAGCAACAACCCGGTCATCAGGGCGATGAATAATTTGGTTTGCAGCTTCATAGATCCTCTTCGGTTGTTTCACTCAACACCTTAACCATCCCTTTAAAAATCCTTGAAGTCACCTTCAAGGGGAATTTGATTCCGGCCATTGGCTACGCTTGATGTCATCGGCGCAATGCGGACATGGCCGTTCCCATGAATCGGCGCAGGCCGTTTTTCCACAGGCGCGGCCATGCGGACTTCCTTGGCGCGCTTCGGTGCCGCAGGCGTTCTGGGCACAGCATTCTGACGATTACCGCCAACGAGATGTAATAGTTCCGTCACGGATTCCTTCATGACGGACGCCTGGGCGTTGAGTTCTTCCGCCGCCGCCGCGCTTTCCTCGGCGGTGGCCGCGTTGCTCTGCGTCACCTTGTCCATCTGGCCGACGGCGGCGTTGATCTGCGTGATGCCCTCAGTTTGTTCGCGCGAAGCCCCGGCAACCTCGCTCACCAGTTCATCCACTTGCCGCACTTTGGTCACGATTTCGTGCAGCACTTGCGCCACCTTGCCGCTGATCTCGACACCCTGGCCGGTCTTGGTAATCGCGCCTTCAATCTTGCCGGAAGTTTCCTTCGCCGCCTGCGCGCAGCGTTGCGCCAGGTTGCGCACTTCATCCGCCACCACGGCAAAACCCATGCCGGCTTCACCGGCGCGCGCCGCTTCCACCGCGGCATTCAGCGCGAGGATGTTCGTCTGAAAAGCGATTTCATCAATCGTCTTGATGATTTTGGCAATGTCATCGCTGGACACTTTGATGGCCTCCATCGCAGCCGACATCGTTTGCATGTCGCCCACGCCCTGGTCGGCCGAACCGCGCGCCTCCTTGGCGAGGACATTGGCTTGCCGGGCATTCTCGGCGTTGCGTTTGGTCATGGCCGCCATTTCTTCCAGCGACGAACTTGTTTCTTCCAACGACGAAGCCTGTTCGCTCGAACCTTCCGCCAACGTCTGGCTGGCAGCCGACACCTGGCCGGCGGCGACGGAGACCTGCGTGGAGCCTTCCGCCAACTGATCCGCCAAGGGTTTCACGATCCGGATAAGCGCGCGCACCATGCCCAAACCGTTCAGCACGATGACCAACAAGCCGCCGGCAAGAACGCCCGTCATGAGTGCCGTTCGTTGGCGGACTTCCTTTGCCGCCGCCGTCTCGAAGGTCTGGCTGTTTTGGGTGGCGAGGGTGACCGCCTGATCAATGATCTTGCGATGTTCCAGATACTCCGAGCGCAGCTTCCCGTAAGCAATGACGGCGGCGGCGGCCTTGTCCTGCTTCTGGACCGCCGGGATGAATTCTTTTTCAAGCGTATCAAAAAACTCGGCGGCCGGTTTGTGCGAGTCCTCGATGAGCACGCGGCGCACCGGGGAATCACCCAGCTCTTTGGTCCAGAATTCAGTGCGGTCGGCAAAGTTCCGTTTTAGCGACTGGATTCTATCCAGATCATCCTTCAGCGCGGCGGGGTCGGATTCACCCAGCGTTTGCAGCACGGTCATGTAGGTTTCGAGAATATACATGGGCGGGGGCAGAATATCGCCCAGCAGATCTTTTTGCTGCGCGATCCCCGCGTAAATTGGACCGTTTACCTTGAGCCGGGAGAGGGTCTGGAAGGATAACACTCCGGTTGCGACCGTCACCGCCACAAATCCTCCGATGAGGAAGTAAAGCCGTGCCGCCACCGTGGCCGTTCGAATGTATTCTTTCATAATGGTTGCCATTGAATCTTTTGGTTCAATTCTTCATATATCTAAATTTTTGCGCCCTTGCTAAAATCCCGGCCAAGTCGAGAACGACGGCGCAAACAAGGCGTCGGAAAATATGCCGACCAAGACCTGATTCGGAGCCACGTCCCCTATCGGCTGCAACCGGGACAGGCTTGAGCAAAGATTGTCGTTGGACCACGGGTTTCAAAATCGAGCGCTTCCATTTTTGCCGACCAGCCCGCGCGAAATCAGAATTGAAATGCCTCTGAAATAATGCCGCCCCGATGAACTTCGGCCCGATTCTGGGCGGGCAGGTGACTGGCTGATCTGATGAAACCTTAAAGCCGCTCCGGGAAACCGGGGCGGCTTTTTTAATTGCCGAGTTTCATTGCCAATCCTTCTGTGCCGCGTTGGCCTCGGCCTTGGCATTCTTGAAGTCCAAATCCGGCTGGTGGTCGGGATGCTGGCCGTGTGCAAAGACCATCCGCCGTTGCACGGGCGGATATTCCAAGCTTCAAGCTTGCCAAGACTTGCATAAACCAAGATGGTTCCTGCGGGAGTTGGCCAGGGGTATTCCTGGCGCGGCCAGGTCCAACCCGGTAGTTAGAAATTCCAAACAACCAAACCCAAGCCTGAATATGATCCTCTGGAACCAGCAATTCGCGACTGGGATTGAACAACTCGACCAGCAACACCGGATGCTGATCGCCAATATCAATCATTTGGAAGCGATGTTGTATATCACCAACCCGAACCGGGAGGAGAGCGAATTCGTGGTTCATCTGGTGGATTTCCTGGAAACCTATGCCAACACACATTTCAACCTTGAGGAGCAGTGCATGGCCAAACATCGTTGTCCGGCTCATGCCCGGAATTTGCAGGGCCATGAATACTTCCGGAACTTGTTGCGCGATTACAAACACCGATGCGGAACGGAAGGCTACACCGTGGACCTGCTCCGAAAGCTGCACGCCGACGCCAGTTCGTGGATCAAAGAGCATATCCTGACCATTGATACGCAACTTCGGGATGTGGTGGCGGGCTAAATCAAATTCTTCTGCGCCGCGTTCGCCTCGGCCCTGGCTTTCTTGAAGTTCAAATCCGGCTGGTGGTCGGGATGCTCGGCGCGTTGCTGGCCAAGAAGTTTTTCTTTCCAGCCGTGGATTAGGATAGTGGTTCCGGAGGAGTTGGCGCGATGGGTTGTGTCACGACTGCCGGTGGCACAGAAGGTGTCTTCTGGATCAGCACAGTATTTCCCTCGGCAAGTTCCTTGTCGGCCTTGTTTTTAAGCTCTTTGTTGGCCGCCTTGGTTACCAACTTATGCGCTTCGTCGGCTTTTACTCCCTTGATTACTTCTTCCAGCAAAACTTCCTTTTCCAGGACTGAACGAACTTGCTCCGTGTCAATTTTCACGTCAGGTGAAATTTGCTTGAGTTCATGCCGTATGGCGTTAAGCACAGGATCAGACAAGATGACGGCAGCAATGAAATACTTGCTTGACGCTTTTACTAGGTCGGAATACTCACTCAATGCGGATTTCGGCCAGCTTTCTTTGGTGAGCAGGAAAAGTTTTTCCAAATCGGCTTGCTCATGGTGATTTAGAGCCAAAAAATCTATTTCTAAAACCAATTCGTGGTCAATCGGTTTTGTAAAAAGGACTTTGTAAACCTGCCAAATGACGCCGTTTGTCAACAGCACCCAGTTCACTCCTTTAAGGGTGGCATAACCCACGGCCTGATTCACATAATTGTCTTTGAGGGTTTGATTGATCGCCTTCGCCTCAACCAAAGTTTGCACCTTTGTTTCAATTACCGTCGCCAAATCGCAATATGTGCCACGGATTTCTTTCTCGGATGTAATCTCGGTGAATTTGTCATAGCCAAAAATTTCACAGAGCATCTCGATAATGATGATCACCGTATCGGATTCATTGACGCTGCGCGATCTATCATTGATGCCGCGGGACTTGGCCTCGGCGAGGATTGGCTGGAATTTTTTTATTCCCGCAATCAGGCGGGTTTGCACCTTTGAGGGGATTTTTGTCATAGCAATGAAGGTGTAATTGCTGGAGGCAAAGAAAACAAGCGGAAATCATTCTGAGCTGTCTTTGCGCCCCAAGGCGTCAATCTTCTCCTCCAGCTTTTTCAACCGCTCAATGATTTCCGTTTTCTCGTCGGTTTTATCTTTTTTTACGCCAATGAATGAGGAGGCCACTAAGCCGCTGACCAACCCGAACATGCCGGCACCACAGATCATTAGCATCATGGCCAGCGCTCGTCCCTCGGAGGTGATTGGATATTTGTCCCCGTAGCCAACTGTCGTAATGGTCGCAACGCTCCACCAAATCGCATCTTCAGCAGTCCTGATATTTGCACTTGGTTCTTGTTGTTCACAAATAAGAATCCCAATCGCGGCAAACGTCACCAGTAAAAAGGAAGTCAGAATTACGGAAGCGAACCCGCTCTGGATTTTATCCCTCAAAATGATCGAAGTAATTTTATGGGTTGCCCGGATGGCACGTAGCAATCTGATTATGCGTAGAATGCGAACCAATCTCCCGAGACGAAGAATCGGCAAGTTGGGAATGCTGGCAATGAGGTCAATCCAGCCCCATTTCATGAAGGCAAGTTTGGATTTAGCCCGGTAAAATCGAATTCCAAAATCCGAAAGCAACAGAACGCAAACCAAGGTGTCAACGGTCTGCAAGATATTTGAAATTTGCGATGGCAGCTTGAAAGCCGTGTCAGCGAAGAGCGCCCCAAGAACAACCACGGATAGAATCAAGACAACAATCTGAAACAACCCCACGTGTTCGTGATTTGAATTGTTCTCGTTCATGGCATTCTACCGCGCAGCAATTTGTTTTGTTGCTTTGTTGTTGCTGCTGGAGTTGAACGGCGGGTCGAGGTAGATGAGGTCAACGGATTCGGTCGCGAGGTGGTCGCGCAGGACGTAAAGATTGTCGCCGAAGTAGAGATGGTTCATCCGCGTGTTGGTTTAGCAGGCACGGGCAAACGGCGCAAGCGCCGCCGCAAAAATTATTGCCCGTCAAAAATCTTCGAAGCCACCTCCGGGTGCGGGCGGAGCGGTTGCAAGCGGGTGGTCGCTCCTGAACACAATGCGCGACTGGAACAAGTCCCGGCTGCCTCCCGGCCAGCTCGACGGCATGGGTGGGCACGTCGCTTGATAATTTCATTGAATCCAGACATTAGACTTTTGCGCGGAGAATCCTTTGCTACACTTGGCCGCATGTATCGGACGCAGGATTTACATGTCAAAGAAATCGTGCCGCTGCTGTCGCCGCGCGCCATGAAGGCGTTGTCGCCGGTCAGCGAAGCGGTAAACGCCACCGTTGCCAAGTCACGTGAACGGGTCATCCGCATTTTGCGGCAGGAAGACCCGCGCCTGCTCGTGATCATCGGCCCGTGCTCGATCCACGACGAGAAAAGCGCGCTGGAATACGCGACGCGGTTGAGCCACCTGCAAAAGGAATTTGCCGGCCAAATGGAAATCGTGATGCGCGTCTATTTTGAGAAGCCGCGCACGACCATCGGCTGGAAGGGGCTGATCAACGACCCGCACTTGGATGGTTCGCAGGACATCGAAACGGGATTGCGGAACGCGCGGAAGCTGCTGCTGGAAATCGTCGGCCTGGGTTTGCCGGCGGCGACGGAATTTCTCGACCCGGTGGTGCCGCAATACATCGCCGACCTCATCACCTGGGCGGCCATCGGTGCGCGCACCACGGAATCGCAGACGCATCGCGAGATGGCGAGCGGCCTGTCCATGCCCGTCGGCTTGAAGAACGCGACGGACGGCAGCCTGCAGGTGGCGATTGACGCGATGGGCGCGACGCGGCATCCGCACAGTTTTCTGGGCGTGAACGACGACGGCGTCACGAGCATCGTCCGCACCAACGGCAATCCGGACGCCCACGTCGTGCTGCGCGGCGGACGCGCGATGACGAACTACGACGCCGCGAGCATCCAGGCGGCGGAGGCGAAATTGCTTTCCGAAAAACTGCCGCCGGTGCTGATGGTGGATTGCAGCCACGCGAACTCGGAAAAGAAATTCGCCAAGCAGGAGGAGGTCTGGCGCAGCGTCATCGAGCAGCGCATGGGCGGCACGAAATCGCTCATCGGCCTGATGGTCGAAAGCCATTTGAACGAAGGCAACCAGCCGATTCCGAAAACCTTGAACGAGTTGCGCTACGGCGTGAGCATCACCGATTCGTGCATCGGCTGGGAAACCACGGAGCGGATGCTGCGGTGGGGTTATGAAAGAATTGCGTTGGCAATACAAATGAATCACAATACGAATTCATGAGAATTCAGCCGACGGACACGGTGTTGGTGACGGGAGCTTCTGGAGGGCTGGGAATCCATATTGTCCGCGCCTTCGCCCATCGGGGCGTGCGGCTGGCGCTGGTGGCTTATCCAGGAAATGAACTGCCGGGCCTCCGGGCGGAATCCGAGAAACTGGGCTGCGAATCCATTGCCCTCGTTTCCGACCTGCGGGATCGAAATGAACGCCGAAAGCTTTTGGATGCCGTCATCGAGCGTTTTGGGCGAATTGATATCCTGGTGAACAATGCCGGCATTGAGTTTACTTCCTTTTACCACGAATTAGACGAACAAAAGATTCTGGACGTATTGAACGTGAATCTGGAAGCCCCGATGCTCTTGACACGGATGGTCCTGCCTCAAATGCTGCAACAACGGCGAGGGCATGTGGTCAATATGTCTTCGCTGGCGGGAAAGTCCGGGCCGGCGTTTCAAGAATCCTATTCCGCTTCAAAGGCGGGGTTGATCGCATTCACGTCCTCCTTGCGCACCACCTACCAAAACACCGGTTTCAGCGCCTCGGTCATTGTTCCGGGCTTCGTGGAAGCCGGCATTTATGCGAGGTTGAAAGCCGACGCCGGACATCCGGCACCGAAGCTGTTGGGCTCGTTGCCGCCAGAGTCGGTAGCCCGGGCGGTCCTCCGGGCAATCGAAGGCGACCGGCAGGAGATCATCGTGAACCAATGGCCAGTGCGCCCGCTGTTGGCCTTATTGGCGCTGTCCCCGCGGTTTGGCCAGTGGGTGACGAACAAACTCGGCACAACCGACTTCTTCCACGAAGTGGTCGAAGCCCACCGGAAGAATCGGGCCGTTTAAACAACTGACGAATCATGCGTGTCTTTTTAACTGGTGCGAATGGCTATCTGGGCCGGGTGCTGCTGGAGCGGCTCGCCGACATGCGGGAGATCGAAAGCATCACTGGGATCGGGCTGACGCCGCCGCCGCCGCCTCGGCCTGACAAATTGAAATTCATCCGGATGGACATTCGTTCGCCGGAGTTGGGAGCGACCATGGCCGGGCATGAGGTGGTGATTCACACCGCTTGCGTCGTGCTCTGGTCGGCCAAAATGTCCGCGCAGGAGCGCGACGACATCAACCTGAACGGAACCCGCAACGTGGCGCAGGCGGCGCTGGCCAACAAGATCCGGCGCTTCATTCACGCCAGCAGCATGGCCGTCTATGATCCCATACAGTGCCGCGGCAAATCAGACATCGCCGAAGATTTCCCCCTCGGCAAGGGAGATGGCCCGTTTTATTATTGGAATGCCAAAGCCCTGGCCGAACCCATGCTTTCGGACATACTGGGCTCCTCCGCCATTTTGACATTTTTCCGTCCGATTTACATCATCGGACCTCGCAACCGGGCGGTGGTGGACAGCTATCGGCAGAATGCGACCCGTTTTTTGGGCCGCAATCCCCGCCGCCAATTCATCCACGAAGAAGATGTGGCGGCGGCTTTTGTCCAAGCCATGTTCAAAGACATGCCCGGAGCCTTCAATGTGGTGCCCGATGACTTCATGCAGTTGAACGACGTGTGGAAAATTATCGGTGTGAAATTCGCGCCCACGGTCCCGTTGGGGCTGGCGCGCTTGATCACTTCGGTTCGCTGGCGGTATTTGGGTTCGCCCATACACCCTTCGTGGGTGGAAGACATGCTCCTCGATTTTACCGGCAGCAACGCCAAGCTCAAAGCGACGGGCTGGAAGCCCCGTTATGGGAGCGTGGCAGCCCTTGGTTCAGCGGTTTGAACGGGCCGATTGGCTGTTGACTTTTGCGGCGAATAATTATAAGAAGCGCCGTGCATTCCAAAAAAACCCGTTTTCTTACTGTTTCGGCAACGGTTTTTCTGACCCTTGTCGGCTTGAACATTCGTGGCGGCGGCTATGATTTGCCGGATCAGGACGCTTTCGCCGTCGCACGCGGCATGGCTGTGGTCGCCACCGCCGACAATCCTTCGGCCATCTATTTCAACCCCGCCGGCATCACGCAAATTGATGGCAGCGAGGTTCGGGGGGGAATCTATGGAGTAGATCTTGATCCCAGCTACCAGCGCCCGGGCGGGGGCCAGTCCTACAGCCTTAACGAAAACCTCCACGCCATCCCCCAACTTTTTTATACCTACAGCCTCAAAGACAAGGACTGGCCGATCAGTTTTGGATTAGGCTTCTATTCCCCTTTTGGTTTGAGCGAAAAATGGCCGCAAGACACTGGCTTCCGCACCATTGCCACCGAAGCCTCGTTGAATTATTACACCGTCAACCCGGTCATTGCCTACAAACTGCCTTGGAATCTGTCCGTTGCGGCGGGTTTGATGGTGGATTATGCCGACATCAGTTTACAGCAGGGTCTGACCCCGACACCCCATAACGACTTGTTTGGGTTCAAAGGCGACGCTTGGGCGCTGGGCTATAACCTTGGCTTGATGTGGCAGCCGGTGAAACAAATATCCCTGGGTGCCAGTTTTCGCAGCGAAACCCAGATGGATTTTGACGGACACACGACGACCGAATACAACGGTCATTTGCCAAACACCACGAGTGCTGCCAGCCTCAACAATTATTCATTCCCGATGCAAGCGGCGGCCGGCATCTCCTATCGTCCAACCGAAAAGTGGAATGTGGAATTTGACGCGGAATACACCGACTGGAGTTCCTTGGGCAACCTCACCATCCACCAATCGTCACCGAATCCCGTGGTGCCGTTGGGCAATCTTCCACTGGCGTTAGACTGGCAATCCAGTTGGTATTATGAATTGGGCGTCACGCGCTACTTTGACAATGGCTGGCACATCAGCGCGGGATACATCTTCAACGAGAACTCCATGCCGAATGCTCATTACCTTCCGGTCGTGACGGACATGGACAAGCATTTTTTCAGTCTGGGAACCGGCTATAAAGGCCAGCACTTGAGTTTCGACATCGCCTACCAATTTGGTTACGGACCGGACCGCACCGTCACCGGTAGCGCCGCCCCGCTGGGGGCGCCGCCAAGTTACCAGCCGGCAAATGGCACTTATTCTTACATTAGCCATGCAGTTTTCCTTTCGGCCGGCTGGCATTTTTAACCGGACCCGCCGGGGCATGGTTGATTTTCAAGATGGAAAACAGCCGGGGCAGGCTGCCGGCCTGACGGGCGGCGGAAATGCCCAGCGAAAAATTTTGTGTTGGCGCGCAAAATGCCTTATCCATGCGGCATGAGTCACACAGCAAATGGCAGCGGCAACGGTGGAACCACCGCGGTGCCGCCGCCACCGCAGCCGCGCCCGCCCGCCAGCAAAGACGCCCATGTCACTTTCACCAGCGCGGAAGGTGTCGCCTTGCGCGGGGCGCTGACGCGCATGTCACGGCACGTTGTCACCTTCGAACTCTACAGCCCGGGAACCGTGTTGAGCAACTCGGAGGTGCTGGCGGATTTCAGCGTCAATTATCAGGGCGCATCCATTTACCTGGGCCGGGCGGTGATCCGCTCGCTCGTGGATGCGAACACCAAAACGGTTTGCGAAGTGACGCTGGACGAAACGCGCTGGCTGAAGGCGGACCCGCTGTTGCTTTCCCGGCACGACGGCCAGATTGCGAAGGCGTTCAAAGATTTTCTGACGGAATGGCAGAAATCCTACGCCGTGTCCTCGGAGTTCAAGGTGGCAGTGGCCGACATGCAGACCTTCATGCGTGATTTGCAGTTGTGGCTGGATCAACTGGAATTGAAGATCAAGCTCAACCCCAAACTCAAGGCCGAGCGGCAGGAGCTGGAAATCATCTCGCAGTTGGCCGAGGCCGCCGTCCCGGCGATCAATGTCCTCTTTGAAAAGTTTGAGTCGGTTGCCCGTTCGGTCAGCAGCGAACACCGGGCGGCCCATGCGAGCTACATGCGCCAGCACCTGCACCCGCTGGTGCTCTGCGCGCCTTTCGCCAACCGCACGTTTGAGAAACCCCGGGGCTATGCCGGCGATTATGAGATGGTGAACATGATCATCCGGAATGGATTTGAGGGCGATTCCATCTATGCAAAAATCCTCCACTTTTGGTTTGCTAGCCAGCCGCCCGCCATGGCCCATCGGAATCGCATCAAATATCTGGCGGGCACGATTGAGCGGGAATCTTATCGCGTGGCGCGCGCCGGTCGGCCGGCGCGGATTTTCAATTTCGCCTGCGGCCCGGCGGCGGAAATCCTGGAGTTCATCAAGACCCGGTCATTTCAGCCGCGCATTGATTTCACGCTGGCCGACTTCGACGGGGAGACGCTGGAATATGTCCAGCGCTCCCTGCGCAAAGAATACGGCGAGCTGCCCTCGAAGCTGAAGATCAACTACCGCAAAATGTCCGTGCACCAGCTCATGAAGGAATGCCGCCGGCTGATCAACTCCGAAGCCAGCAAGTTCGACCTGGTTTACTGCGCCGGCCTGTTCGACTATCTTCCCAACAATTCCTGCAAGGAGTTGATGAACATATTCTATGACATGGTGGTGCCCGGCGGGCTGCTGGTCGCCACCAATGTTGAACCGTCAAATCCATTAAGATACGGCATGGAATACCTGCTGGACTGGCATTTGATTTACCGGAACGACGAGCAGATGCGGGATATTTGTCCGGAAGCCACTGACAAAGCCGACGTGTGCGTCCGCACGGATGTCACGGGCGTGAACTTGTTTTTGGAAGTCCGCAAACCTGATAATGGATAATCCGACGTCATTGCGTGATCCGCATTTTATTGAAACGCTTGCGGCGCACGAGCGGGAGCAAAGAATTCGCACCAACAAAGTCGCCTCGTTGTTGGTGGCGGCCCTGATGCCTGCGGGCGTCACGTTGGATTGGTTTGTTTACCGGCACCAAGGATTCGTGGTTCCGTTTTTGATCCTGCGTTTGATCAGTTCCGTTCTGGCCGTTGGCATTTGGTTTCTCCTGACCACGCCGCAGGGCCAGAAACATCATCGGCCCATCGCCATTTCCATTGCGCTGCTGCCGGCGTTCTTCATCTGTGTGATGATTTACATGACACATCAGGGGCCAGGATCATCTTATTATGCCGGACTCAATTTGATTGTGCTCGCCGTCAGCGTCGTCGTCAGATGGAATGTCACCGAAACGATCATCGCCGTTTTCGGCGTCCTGCTGATGTATCTGGTCACTTGTCTTTTGACGGGCACGCGGGAGGACGTTACCATCATATTCAACAACTATTACTTTTTAATTGTAACCGGCATTATTGTCGTGGTCGGGAATCATTTTTTCACCCGGCTTCGGCTCCGCGAATTCGCCGCGCGTTTTGAACTGGATAAGAGCCGCAAGGAACTCGAAGCCACCAACCAAAACTTGGAAGGATTCAACGCCCGGCTGGCCCAGCAAAATGTCGCGCTGGACAAGGCCAACCGGGAAATCAAGGAGGCCGAGGCCCAACTGGTGCAGTCGGAAAAAATGGCCTCGCTGGGGCGGTTCAGTGCCGGCTTGATGCACGATATTCTCAACCCGTTGAACTATGCCAAGACCGGCCTTTATACCCTCCAGAAAAAAAGCCGCCGGCTGCCCCCGGAACTGCGCACCGATTTCGACCAGATTCTCCCCGACATCAAGCACGGGGTGGATCGCGTTCAGGAAATCGTCCAGAGTCTGCGCAACTTCACCCATCCCGGCGAACAGGCGGCGGAGCCCCTGGAGTTGGCCGCCATGCTCAATGATGTCCGGCGCTTTGTGGCTGGCGGTCTGAAGGGGAAAAATATTTCCCTGGAACTAAACCTGCCACCCCAGCAAATCGTCTGGATCGGCCGCAACGACTTCTCCGTGATGCTGATCAACCTGCTGGAAAATTCGATTGACGCCCTGAATGGCAAACCCTTCGCCCCGGAGGAGCAGCCGACCATCACGGTGAGCAGCCATTCCGAAGGCGACCGGACTTTGATTTCCATCCGCGACAACGGTTCAGGCATTGACCCTAAAATCATCGCCAAGATTTTCGATCCGTTTTTCACCACCAAAGACGTCGGCAAAGGCACCGGCCTGGGCCTGAGCCTCTGCTTCGGCATGATCCGCAGCTATGGCGGCACCATTGCCGTCGTCAGCGAGCCGGGCAAATTTTCTCAATTCACCCTCAACCTGCCGGCGAGCGCCGAAGCCGCCGCCCAAACCAAACTTCCCCATGCCGAACCAATACGACTATAAAAAATTCGCCATCCTCTATGTGGACGACGAGGAAAAATCACTGAAGCATTTCACCCAGGCGTTTGGCGATGATTTCCGCATCTTCACCGCCAACCATGCGCAGGCCGGGCTGAAATTGCTCGAGGAACACGCCGACGAAATCGGCCTGCTCATGACCGACCAGCGCATGCCGGGCGAACAGGGCGTCTGGCTGCTCGAACGCGCCCGGAATTTACGCCCGCAGATGCTGCGCATTCTCGTCACCGCGTTCACCGACATGGACGCCGCCATCGCCGCCATCAACAGCGGGGCCATTTACAAATTCATCACCAAGCCCTGGGATCCGCCGCAGCTCGAACTCACCCTCAAGCAGGGCCTGGAATTTTTCATGGTGCAGGCCGAACGCGACCAGTTGCTCCACGAAAAAATGTCGGTGCTGCGCAACATGATGATTGCCGACCGCATCGTCAGCCTCGGCCTGCTCGCCGCCGGCTTGAGCCACCACATCCGCAATTCCATGGTGGCGGTGAAAACGTTCCTGGAACTCGCGCCGATGAAAATGGCCGAGGAAAAAGGCGGCGACAAGAGCCTGCGCGACCCGGATTTCTGGCACGATTATTACCAGAACGTGCAGGGCCAGATTGAAAAAATCAACGGCCTGCTCGGCGATTTGCGCACGGTTTCGGAAAACAAGGCGGGCCATCCGTTTGCCCATGAAATCCAGCTCCGGCCTGCGCTCACCGATTGCCTGGGCCGGCTGCGCCAACCGCTCGCCGCCCGGCGGATTGAAGTGGACAACCAGATTTCGGATTCGCTGCCGCCGTTGCGGGTGGACAAACCCAAGTTTGACCGGCTCTTCGATTTGCTGATGAAGGACGAACTGGCGATGCTGCCGGCGGACAGCCGCATCACGTTCACCGCCGAGTTGCAGGGCCAGGAGATCGTCGTTTTTCTCACCGACAACGGCCCGGCGCTGCCGCAGGAAGCCTTGCGGGTAGTGCTGGACCCGTTTGTGGTCACCAGTGGCACCCCGTCGGAATACGGCATCAATCTGATGGCGTGCTTTTTCATCGTGCATCACCACGGCGGCCGGATTGAGGCGCAGAACCTGCCCGGCGGCGGCAACCGTTTCACCCTCCGCCTGCCGCTCGAGCCGGAACACGCGACGGCGGCGATGGACGAAACTGATTTTCTGAAGAAGACCATGCTCAACGAAAATCTTTGGGGCAAACTCGTGGCCGGCGGCTAGAAAAAAACAATTTACGGTCATAAGATTCGATTGACCTTGCAGGTGAGTTGGGGGAACATAACTTGCCAGTGACAGCAATCGTCTAAAATCATTTTACTTCTCCATGAAGACCATTCTGGTTTTGTCCCCCCACCCTGATTTTGCCGAAGCTGTCCGCACCAGTTTGAACGCCGAGCATTACCGCGTGGTGCACCGCCACAACGTCGAGGAGGGGGAGCCGCTGCTCGTGCATGGCCTCATTGGTGCGTGCCTGCTGGACGTGGATCTCATGGGCGTGGAATGCGTCTGGATCATCGAACGCCTCCGCCGCCGCGACGCCAAGACGCCCCTCATCGCCTACACTGGACTGTCGCAGGCCGACTGGGAGGAAGAGGCTTTTCTGCGCGGCGTCACCCAGATTTTGACCAAGCCGGTCCGGCCCCGGCTGCTCAATTCCATTCTGGACCGGCTCTGGAGCCAGCCGGTCGGACAACCCGCCGCGCAGGTCATCCCCGCCGGCAACACCGCCATCTTTACCCGCGCCGCCGTGGACCCCAGCGCCGCCACGCGCTTTGCCAACGCCACGCACACCCTTGATGTCCTGCGCGATTTCTCCTCGATCTTGACGCACTCGCTCGATGCCGAGGCGATGCTGAAACAGTTTCTCCAGTTTCTCCGCGAAATTTTGAGCGTCAACCGCGCCGCCATTTTTCTGAACCGCCCCTGCTCGCCGCTCACCGAGGTTCTGTTGCCGGAAGACAACCGGCGGCTCCGCGCCGCCGCCGCCATTGGAATTTCCTCCGGCCTGTTGCAACATTTTGAACTCTCGCTCGACTCCGGCATCGGCGCGCAAGTCAACAAGCTGGGCCGGATTCTGCGCCGCGACAGTGACGAGGCCCGCATGGATGGCGAAGTCCAGAAAGAATTCGACCTGCTCGGCGCGCAGGTGGCCGTGCCCATTGCCAACCGCGACGCCATCGTGGGCGTGGCCGTTTTTGACGGGCGCGTCACCGGCGAACCGCTCGTGAACGTGGAACTGGAGCTGATCTTCCACCTGCTCGAACAGGTCGGCCTCGCGCTCCGCAACATCTGGCTGCACGACCAGCTCGCCGGCAACCATGAGATGATGACCGACGTGCTGCGCGAATTGAGCAGCGCCTGTATCGTGTTCGGGCGCGACCTCAAGGTGCTGCACGCGAACAAGGCCGCCCGCCGGCATTTTGGCCGCAAGAACGAACGCACCGGCGGCCTCGAATTCAGCGACCTGCCCCAGGTGCTCGGCACCAAAATTTACCAGGTCTTGAAAACCGGCGCGGCCTTGGAACCGTTCCGTTACGAGCCGGAAAATTCACCCGGCACAGTTTATAGCGTCAGCGTGGTGCCGTTTCAGCGCGGCAAGGTCGCCCTGCCCAACTCGGTCCTGCTGACCGCCGACGACCTCTCCCTCAGCGAGCAGTTGAGCCAGTTGGAAGTGGAAGCCGCCAACCTGCGGCTGGTGCGGACGATGGCCGACCGGCTCGCGCACGAAATCGGCAACGCGATGGTGCCGCTCTCAACCCACCAGCAACTGCTGGCGGAAAAGTTCGCCGACCCCGAATTCCGCGAGTCGCTCGACCTCGCGCTGGCTGGCGGCGTCAAGCGGGTTTCCCGCCTGCTCAACCAGATGCGGTTCCTCGCCCGCGAGGGCCAGTTCGAACCGGAAGTGTTTGCGGTCGAAAAATTGATTGAAGAGGCGTTTCAGGACGCGATGCTGCAACAGCCCATGATCGGCGCGCAGTTGAAACTTGAAAACAGCGGCAAGCCGTTTGTGGTCACCGGCGACCGCGCGGCGTTGAAACATGCGCTGTCGGAAATCATGCTCAATGCGCTGCAGGCGAACCCGCGCAGCCCGCAGATCGGCGTGAAACTGCAGGCCGGCGGCAGCAGCGGCGACCGCGCGGTGACCATTGAAGTGCAGGACACGGGCGGCGGCTTCTCGGTCGAGGCGGCCAAGAAAGTGACCTCGCCGTTTTACACCACGCGCAATGTCGGCCTCGGTCTGGGGCTGGCGGTCAGCCAGAAGATCATCGAGACGCACCACGGCAAGCTGGAAATTATCCCGTCGCCGTCCGGCCTCGTCCGCATCTCCCTGCCGGCGGAATCCGCGCACGCGGGTTCGATTTGAACACAATTGGCTGATCGTGCCGTTGCTCGTGTAGGACCATAAACAACAGAGGCTATGGCCGCTTAAGCCGGTAGAATTTCTGTCCGGTATCCGTCCAATCCGCGCCGGCCTTCCGATTGCCCATCAAAACCGGCGGATAAGGAAACGGCTGCCAATTCCCGGCTGCGGAAAGATTGGTTGAGCATTCGCGCGTGAAAGCCCCAAATGCGGCAGGCCATGAAATCTGATTGAAACCGGTCATTGAAGTCATCTGCAAAAGTGGCAAAGTCTGATTCAGCATTACCGCTGCGGAGCTGTTGTTGATAAAAACAACATCCGGCAACCCGTCACCGTTGAAATCTCCAACCGCCATGATGCCGTGGCCTCCAGAACTGGAAGTCACCGACATTGGATTGCCAACCGTGAACGAACCGTCGCCGTGGCCCAACAACACTTTTACGGCTGAACTGCCGCGAACAACCAGATCAATTTTTCCGTCGCCGTTAGTTTTCAATGTTGGCTTCAGATCAAAAATGAATTGAACCAGCGTCGGTGAGTCCGGCAACATGGGCGAAACGATTGATGAAAAAACTGTCCACCTCATGCCAGCGCCACACCTCAGTGTTTTGGTATGTGTTGACGGTGATCGTGCCGCTCCTCCTGCGCACCGGCCGGCGGCCGGTCATGTTTTCCAAATACAGCGGCATCGGCGACATTCTTTGCACGTTTCCGGCCGTCCTGAAGCTCAAGGAAAAACACCCGCGGGCCTCGTTCATCTACAACTGCCATCAGCCCTATGCCTGCCTGCCCAGAATGGCTGGCGTCACGGACTTTGTGACGGACCTCCAGGAGGTTGGAGTGCTGCGCTATTGGTATCAGTGGCTGTTTTCGGCGTTCTATGAATTTCCGTGCAACGATGAGCTGCCGGACGCCTTCTGCAAGGAATACGTTGTCAAGGAATATGCAAGCGATCACGGCGTCGCCGTGGCGGCGGAGCATCCGCGCCTGAGGCTGCCGCCCGCCGTGCGCGAGCGCATTGACGAAAAACTCAAACCTTGTCGCGGGGAAAACGGACCGCTCATCGTCATTCAGACCGGGCCGAGCTGGCCGGTTCGCGAATGGCCGGTTGAGGCCTGGGCGGGCCTGGTCGCTGAACTCCAAAAAAATTCATGCGCCACCGTGGTCCAAATCGGAACCGACAACCATCTTTCACTCGGAACCCAAAAATCGCCCGACCTGCCGGGCGTGGTGTCGTGGATCAATCAACTGACGCTCGAAGAATCCTGCGCAGCCATCGCCGCCGGCGATTTGTTCATTGGCATTGATTCGGGCTTGCTGCACGTCGCCGCTGCGTTGCGGATTCCGTGCGTCGGCATTTTTGGAGCCACTTCGCCCCAGCTGCGGCTGCCTGCGAGAGATGTTCAAAACTGCGTGGTCAGCTGCGTCGAATGCCAGGGCTGTCATCACCGCGTTCCGCGCATTCATTGGGAAACCGGCTGTCCCCATGCCATCGCCTGCATGAAGAGTATTCCCGTCGCGGAAGTCCTGGCCGCCTGTCTGCGACTGCTGCCGCGTCGGCCCATCGAATCCGCAGGCGGCACAATGTAGTTTTTTCTGCGGGTCGCTGCGCCACCTCGTCGCAGAACGCAGGCGCGACGCCACCGTCGCGCGAAAAAACCGGCGCATCGTCAGCTTTGCCCGCTGGACCTGGCGACGGGGCGTCGCCTTCACCCTCTGCGACGAGGGCGTCGCAGCCACCTGCACCCCGGCTTCGTCTTTCAACTGCATGATTCCGTTTCAACGGCCCAGAACCTGTTTCAGCGACTGCCAAAACAGCCAGCCGCAAGTTTCTCCGCTTTTCCACTTCAGGCGCGGCGCGCAGTGCGTCAAAAACCACCGCCATTCCGGCCAGGAACGTTCGCGGCCGGCGGCGAGCAAAACGCGGTTGGCCCGCGCGGCCTCGGCTTCGTTCAATTGCAAAAACTTCTGGCAATGGCGCGTCGCGATCCGTCGCGTGAGCGCCTGCTGGGTCTGTAGATTCTGGCTGGAAACGGAGCCGCCGTGCAGGCGAAACCGGACCAGTTTTTCCGGCAGGCCGATGAATTCGCCCTGTTCCAGCATCCGGCCCCACAGTGAAAAATCCTCCGCGTGCCGTTCCTCCGGCAGATAACTGCCGACGGCCAGTGCCGTGGACTTTTTGAACAACACGGTGCTGTGTGCGATGGGACATTGATAACATAGCCGCAGCGCGTTAAAGCTGCGCGAGCGCGGCAGCCGGGCGGCTCCGGCGCTGGCCGCGCCTTCGCCAAAAAAAATTACGCCCGTGTGACAGAGCACCGCGCATGGCCGCCGGGCGAGCGCCTGCCATTGCAGTTCCAGCCGGCGCGGCTCGCTGATGTCATCGGCATCCAGCCGTGCGATCCAGTCCGCCTTGGCTTCGGACAATCCGTGATTCAGCGCCACGACGATGCCGGAGTGGTCCAGCCGCAGCACCCGCAGGCGCGCATCGGCATAGCCGCGCAAAACTTCCGGCGTGCGGTCCGTGCTGCCATCGTCAATCACCAGCAGCTCAAAATCCGCAAACGTCTGCGCCAGCAGGCTGTCCATGGCGGCGGCGAGGAATTTCTCGCCGTTCCACACGGGCATTAGAATGGAAATGCGCGGGTTCATTTGCTTTCGTTCGCGCCAAACTAGGTGGGATTGTGCCACGAGGCGAGATGAAATTGGCCGAGGCGTCCTCATGGGGGTGCCAATGTGGAATTTGCGATTTGATCGCCGGCGCATAATTGGGATAAAATTCAAACTTCACTCGGCCGCCGCTTCCGCCTAACCTGCGGTTTGCATGAGCGACCCCGCCAACCTTGATGTCCGCCAAGCCGGCCGTCAGGCGAGTCACCAATTTTCGACCGGTGAAAAATTCGCCGGCGCATTGGCAGATTTGCGGCTGCGTTTTTTCCCGCGCGCCGTTCTGGTGGCCGGGCCGTATGTCGGCGAGTTTGGGCATGAACTGATGGACTGGCAGCCGTGGGTGCGCGCCCAAATCGCGCGGCACCGGGAAGTCCACGTCATCACTTATCCGGGCCACGATCTTCTTTATCCCGGCTGCCACGTTCACTATCACGACGTGCCGCTGGAAAAAGCCGGCTACCGGTTTGGGCGTCTCAGTCCACGGCAACTGGCTGACATGGCGCGGGAAAAGGCCGCCAGCCTGGGATTGAAAAATTACGACCTGATGACCGCGCTGCACATTTGCACCTCCTGTCACCGGCGATTTCTGCTGCCGGCCAAGTTCGAACGCCTGGGCCAGCCGCCCGCCGCTGAAAAAATCCGTGACGTCGCCTTTCATTTCCGCCGCGTAAAAAAGGACGGGCCGGATCAAACCCGGAATTATCCGCCGGAATTGTGCGACCGCGTGGTGGCCGCCGGCCGCGCCGCCGGCCTGAGTTTTTTTTGCGTCGGCCATCCGCGTTACGCCTATTGCCCGGAGGACGTGGAAGACCGGCGTTCTGAAGACCTCGCCGCCAGCGTGGCCGCGATCAATTCAGCCCGGCTGCTGGCGGGCGAATTGAGCGGCCCGATGCATCTGGCCCAGTTGTGCGGCGTGCCGATTCTCATCTGGGCCGACGGCCAGTGGCGGCTGGATGATTGCGCCCGCTGGAATGTTTTCCGCGTGCCGACTTACATCGTTGCCAACGACACTTTCCAGCCGGAGCCGGAGCGCGTCGCCCAAAAAATCCATGCGGCGCTGGCCGACCTGCGGCAGCGCATGGATGACTTTCGTCAACCGGCTTGCACGCCGCCGAAATAATTTTTCATGCGCATCGTCGTTCTGACCACGGACAATCGCGAGCCGCACAAGGATTACGCGAACCCGCAGCCGCACTTCGGCACCGCGCCCGCCGCGCTGCTGCAAGGGCTGGCGTGGATCCCGGAAATCGAAGTTCACCTCGTGTCGTGCATCCGCCAGCCGGTGCGTTCACCGGAAAAAATCGCGCCGAACATTTTTTTCCATAGCCTGGTGGTTCCCAAAATCGGCTGGATGAAAACCTTGTTCCAAGGCTGCGTCCGCGCCGCGCGGAAAAAAATCCGGGAAATCCGGCCGGACATCGTCCACGGCCAGGGCACCGAGGCAGATTGCAGCATCAGCGCGATTTACTCCGGCTTTCCCAACGTGCTGACGCTGCACGGCAACATGCGCTCAATCGCGCGCATCAACCGCGACCCGCCGTTCTCCTACAACTGGGTGGCGGCACGACTGGAAGGTTTCGTGCTGCCGCGCACGGACGGTGTTGTGTGCATCACGAATTACACGCGCCAGGCGGTGCAGGAGCTGGCGTGCCGGACGTGGGTTTTGCCGAACGCGGTGGACGCGGCTTTTTTCGACGTGCAGGCCGCGCCGGACGCGGGCACGCCGCCGGTGGGTTTGTGTGTGGGCACGATCTGCGGCTATAAAAATCAGAATGATTTGATCCGCGCGCTGGATCCGTTGGCCAAGGAAAACAAATTCAAACTCGTCTTTCTCGGCCATGTGGAGCAAAGCGCCTACGGCCGGGAATTTTTACAGCTCGTCCGCGAACGTCCCTGGTGCGAACACACCGGGTTTGGGAACCGCGAACAGTTGAAGGCGCGGCTCCAGGCGGCCAGTTTTCTCGCGCTGCCCACGCGGGAGGACAACTGCCCGATGGTGGTGCTGGAGGCGATGGCCGCCGGCGTGCCGGTGCTGGCCTCAAAAGTCGGCGGCG
>ODAK010001909.1_pt1 | contig 22223 bp, 16 predicted proteins | sample 1539591 | NCBI WGS metagenome assembly ODAK01 (sample SAMEA3539303, study PRJEB22396) | soil metagenome | biome: tundra; feature: field; material: soil | place: USA | collected 2010-05 | depth 0.15 m | reverse complement strand
TGTAAGGCGAGCTCATCACCGAAGACTCGCAGTCCAATGCGAGACTACTGGATTTAGGTACTGTTTGTTGAATACCTTGCGGCAACGCGGCCTGTTGCGCAGCCAGATGTAGAACGCCCAAATGGAAAGGCCCCCCCAATATAATCGCGCACGCGAATTGTATGACAGGAGCTTTATTCCCATTTCCGATCAGCTTCATATTCCTCACTCTTTTATCGGTGCATTCTGAGCGTAATAGTCACGATTGAGCCTCTGAATAGGGTCGGCATTTGGCAGCCATTGAGCTCCAAACTTGTTCCTGGATCTTATCTATGTGGCCAATACAGAGGCTTACCCTGGTACTTGAATCCCACTTGACCGTAATGCCGAATCAATCGAGCATTTCGATGACCGCATGATCTGGCTCATCGTGAAATTTGATTACACGTTTCAAGAGATGGGTACTGGGGTTATAGTCCTGCACAATCTCTTTGAGGGCGACGACGAGGCGGCCCGTATCGCGGGCTTCGCAGATGCTGCGCAAGGAATCGATCCAAGTCAGCATGTCTTCCTCCGGCATACCGTTGCCAACGAAGATGCGGACTTTTTCGTGCCAGGTAGGGATGGTGTCTTCAAGCAGCGTGCTTAGCTCCTCGTACAACTTCTCGCCTGGGCGCGTGCCGGTAAATTCGATTTTGATATCTTCATCGGGTTTGAGTCCGGAGAGCAGGATCAGGTTTTTGGCGAGATCGACTATCTTCACCGGATGTCCCATGTCGAGAACGCAAATCTGCCCACCTTTCCCGATTGCCGAAGCCTGCAGCACAAGCTGACATGCCTCGGGAATAGTCATAAAGAAGCGGCGCATTTCGGGATGAGTGACAGTGATGGGTCCACCTGCTGCGATCTGTCTCTTAAAGATGGGGATGACGCTCCCATTCGATCCGAGCACATTTCCAAATCGAACAGCTACATATTTTGTGCGCCCATTTTGCATTGCGAGCAGGAGGAGCTCCGCGATGCGCTTGGTGGCGCCCATGACATTGGTGGGGCGAACAGCCTTGTCGGAGGAGATCATGACCATGTCCTCAACTCCGTGCTCTGCCGCGGCCTCGGCCACGTTGTAGGTTCCAAAGACATTGTTCTCGACCGCCTCGAATACATGCGCTTCCATCAGCGGCACATGCTTGTAGGCTGCGGCATGATAGACCACCAGCGGCCTGTAGAGGTCAAGCACGTCGTTTAACCGAGCTCGATTCTGGACGCTCCCAATCTCAGGATGAAAAGGAACCATTGGGAACACGCGGCACATTTCCTGTTCGATTTCAAACAACGGCGATTCCGCTATATCAAAACCGACAATTCCTGCAGGCCGAAAGCGAGCGATCTGACGGCAGAGTTCAGAACCGATGGATCCAGCGGCGCCGGTAACGAGGACGACTTTGCCTGCGAGCGCGGAGCGGATCTGATTCTCTTCCAGGCGAATAGGAGTCCGGCCCAAAAGATCCTCGACTGCGACTTCGCGGATTTGCCCAGCCATGCTGCGTTTCTCAATTATCTCGCCCAACCCGGGCACAGTCTTGCATTCCGCTCCCGCGGCATGACACGTTTCCAAAATCTTGGTCATTGCTGCGCCCGAAGCGGAAGGGATGGCAATCAGAATGGTCTTGACATCGTGCTGCTTTACCAGTGACTCAACATCCTCTCCCCTGCCAAGTACAGTTATGCCGGAAACGCGCAACCCTTTCTTTCCTGTGTTGTCGTCCACGAATCCTAAAACGTGATACGGCAGCTTCGGATTGTTACGGATCTCTTTGAGCAGCGAAATACCTGCGTCTCCCGCTCCGTAAATCAACGTGTTCTTGCCCGCGGCTCTGCCGCTCCGACCATTTGATGTGATTTCCAGAATCGCACGCGCCATCAGCCGGAACCCACTCGTTGCCAGATAACAGACAATCAAGTCGAGCGCGAATATTGATCTCGGGAATCCTGACGGCCCGAACGCGAGAATCAGAGCGCAACTTATGGCAGACGCAGCAATATTGCCGAGTCCAACCCGGATGAGATCGGTTACTGACACATACTTCCACAATCCCCGGTCGAGCTTTGCCGCGCGGAAGACGACTATTTTAACGACAACCCAGATAGGAAATGCGAAAGTCAGATAGCGAACGAACATCGCCGGCAGGGTAAAGTCGAACCGCAGCAGAAACGCCGCCACTGGGGAGAATGCGAAAACCGCGATCTGCAGTACCCACATGATGGGTCTGCGCCACGGTTTGAAGTGAACCACAAATTCCTGCAACTTAAGCATATTCAATTACCTGCCCTTCAAACGCTGGATGCCCATACCCGCAGAGCACACTTGCTCATTGAGCATTTGGTTAAATGGGAATTTCTAGCAAATAAGGAAAACCGGCCTGAGCCCACGGTCACAGTCTCATGAGTTGACTGCTGTTAAATGGCTTCACCGCGCGGGGCGGTTAAGCCAAGACGAACGCCATGCGCAAAGTTAGAAGCGACGACGGAAGCCGCTTCACGAGTGAAAAATTAGTCCTGAACTTTAGCAACCTCGACCGCCTTCTCAGTGCTTTATGCCTTCACCGCGAAGCACCTTGACTACAGTTAGTCCAATGATCCTGAGATCGAATTTGAAGGACTGCCGCTGCAAATACTCAAAATCGAACTGCACCTTGGCAGGAATCGGCAATTCATCCCGTCCGTTCACCTGCGCCCAGCCTGTCAGTCCGGGCACCAGCAGGTGAATCCCGCGTTCGGTCCGGAGCTCCACGAGGTCATTCTGATTGAACAATGCAGGGCGCGGCCCTACAAAGCTAAGATCACCTTTAAGAATGCTAAAGAGCTGTGGCAACTCGTCGAGGCTAGTTCGGCGCAGGAACCTACCGATCGGAGTCAGATAGCATCCAGGATTCGCCAGCAAATGAGTAGGAAGTTGGGGAGCGTCGATTGACATGCTGCGAAACTTCGGCATTCGGAATATCCGATTGTTCCTGCCTACTCGATCTGACCAGTGCAGAATAGGTCCCTTGGATGTTGCCCGGATAAGAACCGCCAGGAAGATGAGCAGCGGAAGCACCACCGACACGAGAGGCAGTGCCACCAGAACATCAAAGATTCGTTTACTCCAAAACACCAGGAACTCCCGAGGTTTTGTCTTGCCTGGCATAGGGGCGTCCATCCCAAGTTGTGGGTTGATGCTGTGGTTGCATCCAGGAGGGTACAGGCGCGGCTCTCTATCTATTCATGCGCCATTTTGAGGAACCATGCCGCTGTGCGATCCAACCCCCAATCGAGAGTTGTCGGTGCACTCCAACCGAGGAGGTCTTTGGTCTTCTGCCTATCGACGACAAGTGACGAACAAAGCCGGTCAATGGTTGTCTGCTTCTTCAGCACTTTTCCAGCCAGGCGCAGGACCGCTTCAGGGCAAGGCAGGATTCTGTGCGGGCACCCCAATGCGGTGGCGACATGGCGAATCAAGTCCGGCGTGGAGATGTCATGCGGATCGGTGACCAGAAAGCGATTGTTGGCCGCGGCCGGATGATCTACAACGAGGGAGAGGAAATCAGTCAGATTGAAGTCACTCACCAAGCTTCTTGAGTTATGAAGGCTACCCACAGGCAACGGGGTGCGGCGAAATATCGACCACATGAGACAAAGAAAATTTCCTCGTACTCCGGGACCATAAACAAGTGGCGGTCTAACGATTACCCACTCCATGTTTGAGGCCTCTGCAATCTGACGCAGCCGCTCTTCTGCCTCCCACTTCGACTGCCCATAAGGATCGCAATAACCAGGCGAATCGTCTGCGCGAAACGGAGTCCCGCTGGTGACCTCCCCGTTGACCTTGATCGAACTCATATAGATGAACCGCTTCACGCCCATTTGAGCGGCGGTTGACGCCAGAGCTTCAGTCCCGGCCACATTCACTGCGCGAAATGCCTCCAATGGATTGGCATCGGTTTCATGCATGACATGAGCACGGCCAGCCAGGTGAATCACGGTGTCCACGCTTGAAAGTGTCGTGGTGAGCTGAGCCACAGCGCCAAGTGAGGGTATTCTGCAAATCTTGAGCGAGCCAGGAACATCCGTAAAGACGGACACATCGGCCTGCTCTCTGACGCAGGCAGTGACTTCATTGCCGGATTCGACCAATCTCCGGCACAGGTTTTTGCCGATGAAGCCATTTGCGCCGGTTACCAGGACGTGTTTGAGACTCATCACTCTTCTCCGCCGTAGCCCATGCGGGATCTATCCACCACTTGGGGTTGCGCCATATACCGACCGGCCCACCGCAATTGCGTCATCATCCTTCGCACTCGGAAAGTGCGAAAGGATTTGCCTCGCGACTGCTTCGACTGAGAAGGTGGCGCTGGCCAAAGCATGTGCATTCTTTCCCATACGTTGCCGGATCTGAGGCTGGGCAGCTAGGAGCAGTGTAGCGCGCAGGAGGCCGTCATCATCGCCATTGGCGCAGGCAATTCCGGCATCAGCCCGATGCAGGAATTCAACCAGATCGTTACCCGGATTGACACTGGCGAGTACAGGTTTTCCGCAAGATACATATCCAAGTAACTTTCCGGTGAAGTTGTTTGATTGAAGGTGGCGGTTAAGGCTGACCAACCCTACATCGAATTCAGAAAGGCACTGCAGATAATCCGGCTGCTGCATTGCCGGCAAGATCCTGATATTGCTGAGGCCAAGCCTTTCAATCTCAAGACTCAGTCGAGGCACTTCGCTGCCGTCGCCTACTAACAAGAAGAAGATGTCATCGTTGTCACTCAGATTGGAGGCTAAGCGAAGAATGTTGTCCAGGTCCTGGGCGACCCCAATGTTTCCGCCGTAGAAAAAGACGATCTTGCTTTCGAGTGAGAGTTTTCGGCGCCAATTTGTCGTGCCTGGGGGAACAGCGGTTGCGCCAGCCCAGTTATAGAGAACCTCGGCCTGATAGTTCCTGCCCTGTAATCCATGGTCGAAATAGAGGAGATTTCCCGGTGCCTCCACGCCGATGATATCGCTTGAGGCATACTGCTCTAACTCCTTGCGTCTCAGGAAACGGTGCAGCGTTCCACCAGCGCGCAGCACCCCCGCATCCACTGCCCATTGCGGGAAGATGTCCCGATGCACCAGATAGGAAGGACAACCCCACGTAGCTTTCAATCGGCTTACCAATTCACCAAAGAAGATCGTGGGCGAGTAAAACACGATCAAGTCGCAAGGATTCTTCTGGAACCAATTGCGAGCTTTCTTCCAGATGTTTGCAGAAAGACGGCTCTCCCGCCACAGTCGGAGCATCTTCGCAGCAGACTTCAAGTTACCGGTCTTTACCCGCAACACGGAGACGCTATCTTCTTCGCTCAGGCAAAAGTGACCCTGAATCGAGTCGCTCGGTGTAGCGACCGTAACCTGGTGGCCACATCGGGCGAATTCCAGCGCAAGGTCGCGCATCATTATTGCGGCCGACGTCGTACTTGGAGGGTAATATACAACGACCAATAATATGCGCATGTTTGCTACCGTCTTAGAGCCTGAGCGGAGAAGTCAGGTTAATCAAATTGTGAAGATCGTGCAGTGAAGATCACGGCATTGACGACCATCGGGATGCTGATAAACAAGGAGCGCACGGTGGCCTCAGGATTGTTTCACCGAGTCATCCTGCGGGGAGTCAACATTTATGCCATACCACGCGATTCACATAATCAACATAGCTGAGGATGATTCGCGCCACTTTTTCGGAGACGTTGGGCACACTGTAATCTTGAACGATTCGAAGTGAGCGATGTTCTCCGGCAGGCTGGGACTCCAGCACCTTCAGCGCATCCAAAACCAGCTTTGGATCGAGGCCAGTCATCATCACCGCACCTTCTTCCATGCCCTCGGGGCGCTCATGCGCCTCGCGTATGTTGAGTGCCCGAAAGTTGAGGATCGAAGATTCTTCTGTAATCGTGCCGCTATCGGAGAGCGTTGCCCGCGCCTTCATCAACAGGTGGACGTAATCGGACAGTCCCATGGCCTTCACCAGGCGCACCTTTTCAGTGAATTTGATGCCTTCCGCATCGATGCGTTTCTGCGTCCGGGGATGGACCGAGACGACCACGGGAAGCTGATATTTCGATGCGATACTTTCGAGAACATTGACAAGATTAGAAAACTGGCGCGGAGAATCGATGTTCTCTTCGCGATGCGCACTCACCATAAAATACCGATCTTCCGTCAGGCCAAGCCGGGCCAGGGCGCCCGAGTTGTCAATCTTCTGGCGATAGAATGTCAAGACTTCATACATGGGGCTGCCGGTCTTGATCACCCGATCGGGAGCTATTCCTTCGCGCAGCAAATAGTCGCGGGAGATATCGCTGTAAGGAAGGTTGATGTCGCTGATGTGATCGACGATCTTGCGGTTGATCTCTTCTGGAACCCGCTCGTCGAAGCATCGATTACCCGCCTCCATGTGAAAGACCGGGATCTTCAATCGCTTGGCAGCAAGCGCCGCTAGGCAACTGTTGGTGTCACCGAGGATCAGCACAGCGTCCGGACGCACATCGGCGAGCGCTTCGCTGGATTTGGAAATCACAAGCCCGATGGTCTCGGCGGCGTTCTTCCCTGCCACCTGCAAGAAGCGGTCGGGCCGGCGTATTTCCAAATCGTCAAAAAACACCTGATTCAGTTCATAGTCGTAGTTCTGGCCGGTGTGAATCAGGACGTGCTCGGCATACCTGTCCAATGCTGCGATCACTCGCGACAGCCGGATGATCTCCGGGCGAGTTCCGAGAATAGTTGCGACTTTCATTTGATCTCCGGGCGGGAATCACTTGTTTTGCGTTTCGGGGACAACAAGGGAAAAATAGGTGTCCGTGCGGTTCGGATCGGACACTTCGCTCGACCAGAACAGGGTGACCATCTCCCTTGCGCCAACATTTGTGATCGAGTGCGTATAGCCGGGTGGAATATCAATGACCTTAAACGAGTCGCCGGTGACACGGTACTCTTCCACGGGGCCGCCTTCAGTGGCCCTCATGCGAATTAGGCCCTCGCCTTCGACGACAAAGAACTTCTCCGTTTTGGTGTGGTGATAATGGTTTCCGCGAGTAATCCCCGGCTTGGTTCTGGAGACAAATACCTGTCCAAAATGCTTTTGCTTGATGAATTCCGCGAGACTGCCGCGAGCGTCGGACTTGATGGCCAGATTATGCTGTCGCGCCTCCGCTGGAACATAAGAGAGATAGGTTGCATAGAGAGCGCGATTGAACCAATCGGCGAAGTCCGGCAAGGTTAACGAGGACCCCATCTCATGAAAAGCCTGGATTCTTCCAGCTAAGTCGCCAAGCTGAAGACGGTGGCTGCGGATCTCCGGACCAGCTTCGCTTTGCCCAAACTGCCGATCGATGTCCGCCACAAATGCCGCGACAACATCGTCGATATAGGACAACTCAATTTCTTGAGTTGGATCGTCGATGGTGATGGGCAGGTCATTCGCGATGTTATTGCAGAAGGTCGCAGTGACTGAGTTGTAGTTAGGCCGGCACCATTTGCCGAACAGGTTTTTCAAGCGATAGATCCGGACGGGGGTTCCAGTCTGCGCCGCGAATTGGCGAAGGATCTGCTCGGCTTTGAGCTTGCTTATTCCGTACGGATTGATCAGATCAGCCTGAACCGAGGAGCTGAATACGATTTTGGGAGAACGCCCGGCTTCGCTCAGGAAGCCGCGTATTTGCTCCGTGAGCCCAACATTTCCCGACTCGAACTCGTCTGGATTCTGGGGCCTGTTGACGCCGGCCAGGTGAAATAGGACATCGGCCTCCAGCAACCCTTTTTTGAGGATCTCCATTGAATCCATCTGGTCAAAGGTCGTAGTCGCGCAATCCTTGCGTTCGGCCAGATGGACCGCGAGATTGCGGCCGAGAAACCCTTGCCCCCCGGTAATGAGGACCTTTGTCATATCAGCACCGTCTTGCTCTCAATAGCGTCCTGCACACACCGCAATTCAAGAAGCAGCCTCATCATCGCGTCCACGTTCAGCAGTTGTGTGTTGTGGGAATTATAGTCAGCGGCTTCGGAGACCTCTGTTTTTCCGTTGCTGAAGAAGCTTGAGTAGTTTAAGTCCCGTGTGTCCGCCGGGACCCGGAAGTAGTCGCCAAGGTCCTGCGCATGCGCCATTTCTTCGCGGTTCAGAAGGGTCTCATAAAGCTTCTCGCCATGCCGCGTGCCGATGACTCGAGCTTCAGTCGTTGAGTTCATAAGCTTCAGGAGTGCCTCGGCCAGGACGCCAATGGTAGCCGACGGCGCCTTTTGAACGAAGATGTCTCCCGGTTCTCCGTGCTGGAAGGCATAGAGGACCAGGTCGACAGCACCCTCGATGGTCATCATGAAACGAGTCATGTTCGGGTCGGTTATCGTCAGCGGTTCGCCCGATTCAATTTGCTGAAGAAACAATGGAATCACGGATCCGCGCGACCCCATCACGTTTCCATACCGCGTTCCGCAGAAGACCGTAGAGGCGCCGCCATACATGCGCGCCTTGGCTACCATGCACTTCTCCATCAGCGCTTTTGACATTCCCATCGCGTTGACCGGGTACACGGCCTTGTCTGTGCTCAGCACAATGACCTTGTCCACATTGGAAGCAAGCGCCGCCTTCATCACATTTTCCGCGCCCAGGGTATTGGTTTGCACAGCCTCAAGGGGAAAGAACTCGCACGACGGTACCTGTTTTAGAGCGGCCGCATGAAACACCAGATCCACGCCGCGCATTGCCTGCAGAACGCTATCAAAGTTCCGCACATCACCCAGGTAGAACTTCACCGAGGAATTCCGCAACCGGATGCGCATGTCATCCTGTTTCTTTTCGTCCCGGCTGAAGATCCGAATCTCGCCAAAGCCAACTTTGCTTGCCATTTCGACAACGGCATTTCCAAATGTACCCGTCCCCCCGGTAATCAGAAGGGTCTTGCCTACAAACATATTTGCGGTCATCGTATTGGCCACTCTTTCTCCCAGATTAGCGATTTGAGATAAACGATCCTGGTAAGGCATTTCGGTGTTCAATTCCTGCGGTGCGCGCCATAGGCGCGGTGCAGTGGCCGTGAAGACAGACAGCGCACTTTATCCGCTCGATCGGTAACGGTCGGAAGCTGATCTACAGTCGAAGCGCGTCAAGCAACCCCCCGCCTGCGGAGCGAGATCGGAAAGCAAGAAATCAGCAGGACCTGAAGAATCAGCGAACGCAGATCCAAAGCGTCGGATTCTCTCACTGATCGTCGAGTTGAGCCCACTAGGAACCACTCTTATGCGCAGATTCGCGTCAAGAGCGGTGCAACAATAACCTGAATCCAGGTGGGAGGATGGATGTCCTCAGCCGCGACCTGACCGCGGAGGACCAGCCGGCTCGTCATCAGCTCTCATTGCTTCCATGTTGGGCATTCCCGCCCAAACACTGAGAGCGATGCTACGGGCATGATCCGATATAAGGTAAGACGATTCGCACTTCTTTCGAGCAGCAGCTCCCAATGCAGATCTCTTCGCGGGGTCCTGTAACAGCTTTTCGATCGCGAGTCTGAGGCTTTGAGTATCCCGAGGCGGAACAATCACGCCAGCAACCTCGCCATGGCTCCCCTGCAGCATCTCTGGAATGGCGCCGACGTTTGTTGCCACAATGGCCACTCCCAAGGCCATTGCCTCCAAGGCCGACCGGGGAAAACCTTCCGAGTAGGAGGGAAGGACAAACACATCGGCACTCGCGATTCGCTGTGCGGCCTCGTCATTGGAGACGGCCCCGGCAAACCTGAGCCAAACGCCGCCCTCACGCTTGATGGCAATAGCAGTCAGTTGGCTCTTTACCTCCGGCGCGATTGGCCCGACTATCTCCAACTCGAATGCCTCGTTCAAAATCCCCATACACGCCTCCACCAATTCAACTACTCCTTTTGACGGGAGCGCCATCCCAACAAAAACGAGCAAGGGGCATCCGGTCTTAGATCGGGCGGAGTTGGTCTTCTCGCGAATCTCATCAATCCAACCCAGGTCGACTGCGTTCGGGTTTTGACAGATGCAACGATTGGGAAACGCGTCCGCCAGCGCGACCAGGGAACGGTGATCGAGGACGCTTACGATGGTTCCGATGCGGACGATAAGGCTCAGGAGGCGCCATTCCCAGTTGCGTTTGATGGCCAGGTCAGGGATGCGGCCAAAATGGAAGGACACATGAGTTCGTGCTCCCAAAACCCGCGCCAAGGCGCATAAAGGAATGTCCCGGCACAGTCCCAGTGAGGCCGAAGACCAGATGGATACAAAGTCTGGTCTGAACTTGATCAACGAAATCAACAAACTTAGCGTGACTTTGCACGCATGCCAACTGCCTCCCCAGACCCGACTGAAGAGACTGAGATCGCAACAGTCACGGTAGCGTTGTGTGGAGTCGATGATTTCCAGCTGAACGAGGTCCTGACGGCGCAACTCCTCTACCAGCAGATTGGCGGAGGCGATCATTCCTCCCACGCCTATGCCTACAGGCGCGATCAGGAGCACCTTTGGCCGAACGGCAGGCTCAGCTTCGAAAACCTTGGTAGGCGAAGTTGTATCAATGGCGATCAGGGCAAACTCCCGCGGGGACATCAGGCAAGGATGCGTTCATAGGCATCGGTCGCCGCAGTCAGCGTAAAGGGCTGCCAGGCGGCCTCCGGAACAGCGGCATTTGTACGCTGGAGCGCGGCGCTTATGCTTGTTGCCATCGCATCCACATCGCCTACAGGTATCAATACGCCGTATCTCCCGCCCGCCAGAATCTCGGCAGGACCTCCGTTGCAGCCGGTTGCGATGCACGGAACACCCAGTGCCAGAGCTTCAATCAAAACGTTGCCCAATCCCTCATGACGCGAGGAGAGGACAAAGACCGCAGCACGCTTGAGGTTGGGAAAGGGATTGGCGATAAAGCCTGGGAGAGTGACATCTCGACTCACCCCCAAGCTCTCGGCGAGTTGTTCCAGTTCACCACGTCGTTCCCCTTCGCCCATGATCATCAGCCGGCAAGGCGAGTGCGCGCGTACCTTGGCAAAGGCGCGAAGCAATGTCGGAAAGTCCTTGACCGGATAGAGCGATCCCATGCCTACGATGACAGGCGGTTGACCTGCATCGAACCATGGATGAGTCGCCGCCTCCGAGGAATGTTCCAGAAATACCGGTGTAATTACCGGGTTGTAGATGACGGAGATGCGCTTGCGTTCGAGGCCGATTGAATGGGCCAGTTTATCGGCGGCGGCATTGGAAACGGCGACAACCGCGAAAGCATGTTGATACACCCGACGGGCAAACAGGGAAATCAGGCGCGTCTTCCAGCCGTATTGAAAACTGTCTTCGGTCATCGGCCAGAGACTGTGGACACTTGCGACAATCCTGGTGCGCCCGCCAGCGAGGAAACCGGCGCAAATGGCGATGATGTTGGCGTGGTCCAAGAAGGCCAACAAAGAGTGTGGGCGCTGCTGAATCAAATATCTGCACAGTGCCGGCAGACTGAGGGCCATCCTTGACGTTCGCAAATCAACCACGCGCGCGGACCTCGGCAGGTCGGCGAGAAGCACTCCCGTTGCAGAAACGAGCACCACATCGACCGGAAACCCACGTGCGCAGAGGCCGTGCGCAAGGTTTACAAGAACGCGCTCAGCGCCTCCGCCTCCAAGATTAGGCGAAAACAGCGCGATGAGCGGCTTTCCTGTTTGCGGGAGAGCGTTCTTATGAGTTCTGTTGAACAATGCCGGCATTTACTCCCATTCCGTCGTGAGCGGCTGACCGGGCGCTGCCAGTATGTCGAATCGCGACTCCGGCCAAGCCTGCGAAAGGTGCAGTAACAATAGCGACAAGAGCCCAGTACGGTTCGAGCACACGGGGCTCAATAACTGTCGGCGCCGAAGCGCCATTCACGACGACTGCCAAGGTGGTAACGGCGACCATCAGATTGAGAGCGCATCGCGCAAGCAGCTCCGGATCGCTTCGCTCTCTCGCAATCCGGGCCCACCTCCGAAACTGGCTGAGACCCATCCAGAACGCAGAAGACAGGGCGGCAGACATCATCAGCAGACCCGATATTCCGGTCAACGATCCAAGTCCAATAGCAAGGTTATCCGGCGCGGGTACTGGAACACCCATGACCCCAAACAGCGGGTCCTTTTTCCATAAATCGACATTGGCGCGCCAAATTGCCTCACGCTCGGAGTAGATGGGCGCACCATGCTGATTGCGCAAAGTCGCCAACTGAATCACACGCATGGTCGAAGCCAACGGCAGAAACGGGCCTACGGCAACAGCCAATAGCAGGAATCCCAAAGCAATCTTCATCCAGCGTAAGGGGCTGGTGAGAATCGCGATCAGCAGCAAGCCCGCTGCCAGTCCTCCCATAGCCCCCCGCGACCAGCTCAATAGCAGGCCAAAGAGAGTCAACGCGAAAGCCAGGAACAGACCGCATTGCAGCATGGATCTTTTCCTGATATAGATCGCCGCCACGGTGCAACACGATAATGCGATTATGCAGAAGGTGCCGAACTGGTTGGGCTCACCGTCAAAGGTGGAGCAAGCGCGCCCCCCGAGCATCATCTGCAGCACGAGCGTCCCGCCGCGAAGGCCAATGTGACCGTAGTAGGTGTTGGAAATATCGCGCACATGCGGGAAGTTGACAAACTGGCCAATTGCAATGAGCATGAGCGGCATCGAAAGCAGGAGCCCCATATAGACCATCTCCAGCCGCTGAATGGCCGATGAGCCTCGGACCCAGAGGAAAAAGATCAGATAGACCATCAAAGGCTTCAACACGCCAGTTAATGGAGCGATTGTTGCCGCAACCTGACCGCCCAGAAAGGCTAGCGATACGAGAGCCGTCACCAAACTGCTCAGCCAATACAAGCCGAGCCACACGCCGATCCACTCGACACGATTCGCTTGTGGAAGATCGCGAGGCGTGAAGATCAGAATCGCGAACGCCAAAACCATCACGAACATATCGGGACGAATATTTGTATCGCCCAGACCGAGTGCTCTTCCGATCGAAGGGGAATAGTAGACGGACATCAAGTAGACAAAGAACAGGCTTTTGAGGCGATCGAATAGCAAGTCCTCTCCAGCTGTCTGCAGCGGGCAGGCTGGGCCGATTCTTGACAATCCGATCTCATTCATCGTGATTTCGCTGTGCATTCTGTGTGGAGTGTGCCCTGGCGTAGATCGAGTAAATTGGACACCGTTTCGATTCGAGGAACCAGCCGCAGCTCAGCGGCGGTCCCCAGGAAAAAGTGCGCTGAGACTGTTCGATGTAAAGTTTGCGCCTGCTGAATGGTCAGGCGCTGCGCGCCCAGTTCAGCCCGCCTGGAGCATCCATCCGCGACTGCAGCGCGGAGTCAGAAAAACTGCGTCCGTGCTCGCGGAGGTAACTGGTGAGAGCATGCGAAACCTCGACCATGTTGACGACGTCATCGATTCTGTGATGACGCCGCACACCGAGGATCATCAGGGCGCGATTGAATGCCCTCCTGACGAACTTCGTCGTTGGTACAGCAAGGAGATAAAACGCAAATTGAAGCGCGCCTACGGCTGGACTTCTGTGCATCTGGCGCATTGCTTTGAATGTATCCTGCAGGGTGCGCCGCGCAACCCCTCGGTTCGCCACGATGCAATAGGCGGCGAGCTTTGGCAGGTTGAGCTCCGCGACCAGATCCGTGCGTCCCATGGCACGAAGAGCGGCAAGCGCGGAATCAACCCAGATTGTCTCAGACGCGTACACCCGTGGAACCAGTTCGGACCACTGATATGCACCTCGGTCGCGAAAATGGGGAGCATCCTCCAGTTTCGTTGAGTGCTTCTTGGTTGCCCCCTCAGTCACAGAGGTGCTTGCCCCGCATGCCCCAGGAATCGTGAGGGGATAATCGGTCACGGCCACGCGCTGTGCGATGCAGGCGACTGTAAGAGAAGCAAAGATATCCGGACTCAAGCCTCCCAGATAGGCCCCGGTCATGGTGCGCACTGTTTCCAGACATCGGCGACGGACCAAGCCGTGATACAGCTTGGGAAGGCCGTAATCCAGGTAATACAATCCGCCGTTGCGGATCAACGCCCGCATCTCCTTCTCGACGTCCGCCTGTTGAATACCTTGCCCGAAGTCCTTGATCACAAACGTCGCACCGCTTATCTTCGTAAAAAGAGTGGAGCGCACACCCGTACCCTGCCATAGATACTGTGCCGTAGATCTCATTGCCAGGGAATCGACGTCATTCTCTCTGGCCCAAGCCGCCGCCTCCAGAATCTCCGGATTTACGCCATCGTCATCGCCGATCATGCACACATACTCTCCCGATGACAGTTCCAGCGCCGCATTGAAGTTGTCAATGGAGGAGAAGGGCGGCGGCGTATAGCGGTAAGCCATGCGTCTGTCTGCAACGTTATCGCGGACGAACGATTCCAGTTCGCGCGAGTCGCTATTGTCTTGAATAATTAGTTCTAGTCGCGGGTCCGCAATCTCCAGGATGCTCTGAATGGCAGAGATGGCGTACGGAATACGATTGCGGGTTGCAATTACGATACTGAGCAACGGGGAATTTTCAGATTCCATGAATGACTCCAGAGTACTCGTGAGTCCGGTACAGCGAATGCCGCCGCACAGGTAGAGGCTATCCAAATTAAGCCCAGCATGGCGAGGGTTAGTAGTCGGGACGAAGGAGCCGTCAATAGCCCACGGCAGAGGAGAAGCACGGGAAGAGCGGCAAGAAGCGGACGGCCGACATCATGCAGAACCCACGTCTTGAGCTCGCCCGGCAGGGACTTGCGATGAAGAAAATACATATAAGGGGGCAAGGTACACACATTCAGCACCAGCCAGGACATACCTGCTCCAGCAATCCCGTATCGCAAGATCAGAACAATCAACAGCGGGGTGATCAGGATTACGGAGGCAAACCCGAGATACAGATTGAGCTTGACATTGCCGTGCGCGAGGGCGAGATAGTAAGGCACTACGCTGACAGCCTGAATAAGCTGGCCTCCGAGCAGAAGCGCCGCCGCCTGCCCGGACTTCTGCGCAGTCAAGGTTGATCCTGTCCACACGAAAATGCATTCGCCAGCAAAGAACGAGGCCGTCAGGCCTGCCGGTATGACTGCAACGCTCACAAACCGGCATGTCCGGTGGTATATCCGCGTGAGGGCGCCCGGGTCAGCCAACGCAACCAGGCCAGTCATGCGCGGAAATACAGCTGAAGCGATCGGACTCGCCAAGGCGAGTGGAACCGACGCCAACGCGCCGGCCAGTGAATAGTAGCCGAGCATCTCCAACGGAAGCATCTTGCTAACCGCCAACTTATCGGTCTGGCTAAGTAGAGTTGAAACAACGGCAATGCCAGTCATGCCCGCCGCATAGCGTCCTGTGCTGCGAAGGGCTCGCCACTGAAATAGCGGCCGGGATTCGCTCGAGTTCGATGGCAGCGCCCGCCAGAGGCTATCGCGAGCCAGCAGGCAATACATCAAGTTGGAGATTACCTGCCACGCGGAGAAAACAATAATCGTCGGGGAGAAAAGCCACAAAACAAGAACTGTCCCGAACCCCCTGAAGATGCCCCACGCTACTTGAATTCCATTTGCCCGAACCTGATGCTGAAGGCCCATCAGGCCTCCTATGTAGAGCCCGGAGGGCAACTGGAAGGCGATGGCGATCCCCATCAGCCTAATAGCGGTTGTAACTTCGGCGGGCTGCAGAGATCCCAGGCGCAGCCAGTGCATGGAGATGATCGGTGCCAACTGCCAGATGATTACGGCCAGCGCCGAGACGATCCAGAAATAGATCACTTCATAAGTGCGTAGAAGGTTTCTCATTTCCGGGGCGCAACCGTCGCGCACATTCAGCCGGGCCATTTCCCGGTTGAGTGTTGCGGTAAAGCCCATATCCGCGAAGGCGACAACTCCCAGCAGGGTGGAGTAGAACCCCACAAGACCATATGCTTCGATGCCTAGAAACTTCAGGTACAGCGGAATAAACAGATAGACCGAGACAATTCCCCAGCCTCGTGCAAGTATGTTCGCGACGATGTTTCTTCGGATCATTTAAATCCAATCGTAGTAAGGAATGTGCCAAGTACGAACGGAGCTTTCTTGAAGGCGATCGGAGACGCGCAGCCACATTGTCTTGTTTTGCGGCGCCCATTCTATAAGTCCGTTTCGATCAAGCCATTGTGCAAATGAATCGCACGGCAGCCCGTTGACACAAAGCCGGCTAAAGTGCTCTGAAATTGCGGACCATAGCGGGCCCCATAATGGGGGTGGAGCAGTCAGTTCATAAAGATAACCAACGCCGTTGGATTCCCCGACCAGAGCGAACCCTTCGCCGGATCTGTTACCCGCAACGTAGAAGCACGTCACATCGACAGCGGGGATTGGAACAGTGCAATAGTCGATAGAGTTTCTCTTAACGCGCATTGGTAGAGCATGCGCGCGCAGTCGCTCGATCCAGAAGCTGTCCGCTGAGGCGGCAGGGAGGCGTGACACCAGAGTGTCCGTGCATGCAAAGGTAGAGCATGGTGTCGCTCTTCCGAAAACGCCTCTGTCGCTTGAGAACCATCCGGAGTGTTCATAGAACGCTCGGTTTCCCGTCCACAGCACGCCGAAATCGACACCAGCCTCCTCCATTACATGCCGCGCAGACGAAAGCAGCCTGGACCCGAGCCCCGCACCTCTGTGCTCTGGATCGATATACACCATGCCTATCATCGCTCCGTGCCACAGTTCCTGATTGGCCAGCCACTCGAACATCCTGAGAATCAGGACACCCTGTATGACACCGTCGAGGGCGGCCACACGGATTTGCCTGATGTTGGCAGCCGACAGCGCGTTGGGAAACCGGCGGACGAGCGACAAAGAGCGCTGCTTGCTGATCACGAATTCCCGATCGAGCCGTTCAATCACGAGGGGCAATTCATTCGGCCTGCACTCGCGGAGTTCAAGACCCATGTTGATTGCGTCCTACTCTGAAAGCAAGGCTTGGCAGACTGAGTCTGCAATTTTAGTGCGATCCCGGTCGGCCACCCACCAGCCGCACGGAATGCTCAGGCAGCGAGAGGAAAACTGATCTACCCCCGGCAGAGCCGTATCGTTGACCCCGAAGCATGTATAAAGGTCGTTGCGCAGATGCACTTTGGAAGCTTGAATTCCCTGCTCGATAAGTCTTCTGAAGACACGATCGCGCGCCTCCACGAGAAACGTATAAACCCAATACGCGGAGCGCGAGTTTGGCGGGCGTTTCAAGACTGTGACATTTGGAACACCGGCGAGTCTCCGATCGTAGTAGATCCCAGTCTCCTGGTGTGCGGCGATATGGGAGGGCAGACTCTGCATCTGCGCAATGCCGATTGCCGCAGCAACGTTGCTCATATAGCTGTTCCATCCCGCATTTGGGATATCGGAGGCTGGATTAATCTCGCCGTCCTTGTCTCGAAAGCTGGGTTGATGCATGCCATAGCGTTTCAGCCAGCGCAGGTTCTCGTAGTCTTCCTGCCGTGCGCAGGCAATTGCTCCTCCATCAATTGTCGTGAGATGGCGGTTCGGATAAAAGGAGAAGACGGTGTAGTCAGAGCCGGTCGACCCGATCTTTTTTCCGTGGTATTCCGCGCCGAGTGCTTCGCCGGCGTCTTCAATGACCGGGAGGCCGTAGCGGCGTGCTACAGCATGAATTGCATCAAGATCAACCGGATTGCCAGCCCAATGATAGACGACGATTGCCTTTGTCTTTGTCGTTATCTTTTTAGGAATGTCATCCGGGTCCAAGTTTCCAGTCAGCGGGTCAACGTCACACCAGCGGATGTTTGCAAATAGATTGCGCACGGGACAACTCGTGGAAAGACACACGAGCGGGGACATTAGGACATCGTCGCCTGGCCTCACGCCAGCTTGAAACAGGCAAAGGGTCAACGCTGTAGAGATGTCGCCATTGACTGTAACCCTGGGATTCCCCAGATAGTCGCCAAGCATTTGTTCAAACCGCTCGATGTTTGGGCCGACAGCAATCTGTCCGGTCGCTAACACATCGGCGACGATTGTGGCTAGGCTTGGAGGCGTGCTCACGCCGTAAAGCGGGACATTGGCGCTTTTAGGATCTTCGGGTATTATTTGCATGCTTGCTTCGCGGCCTTCATCCGTGTGCTGCCAGTTTCTTTCGTGCCTATGCACGCAGTGATCGTCATTCTCTACCAGCCGCGAGGCAGCGGAAGGAGAATTTCAATGCGGCTGAGAATTGATGTCAATCAAGTGCGACGATATTCCTTAAAGTCCTACCTGGAATGCGCATTCTGAAGCAGCTTTCCTCTTGATCGCGCACTCACCATCCACGACGAATTGTATGGGTAATGAATTCCCTATCTTCGTCGCTTAACCACCACCCGCATGGGATATGGAGCATGCGCGAATAGAATGAGTCGAGGCCGGGAAGCTCACGGCGACTCGACGAGAATACAGAGTGCAAGTCGTTGCGCTTATGGGCAAGGGAACTCGCAATTCCATTCGCACCCAGGTATTTTTGTAGATCGTCTCGCCGCTCTGCAAGAACTGTGTAGAACCAATACGACGGTTCTGCGCATTCATCCCACGCACACAGGCTCAACCCCGGGATGCCGCACAGGGCGTCATCGAAATATCGACCGTTGGCAATGTGGCGCGCAACGACGGGCTTGATATGATCCAGTTGGACAAGCCCGATGGTTGCATTCACATTATTCATGTGATATTTGTAGCCAACGCTCTTCACATCCACTTCTGTGCGGGAGACGCTGCGGTCAATCCCGAACCATCGCAGCGCACGCCCTTTAGGCAGGTCGTCGCCGTTTTTGCAGGAAAGCATCCCACCATCCACCGTGGTCATATGCTTGATGGCCTGGAGGGAGAACATGGTGTATTCAGAAGAGCCACCAAGTGGGCGATTGTGATAGCGGGCGCCCAGGGCATGTGCAGCGTCTTCGATCACGGGCACTCCAGCTTGTGCCGCGACGGCATGAATAGCATCCATTGAAGCCGGGACACCGCCGTAGTGGACAACCATGATTGCACGCGTGCGCGGAGTGATCCGCATGGCGATGGAAGCAGCCGCGATATTTCCATTGGCGGGATCTACATCGGCCCAGACAATCCGGGCGCCGGCGTGGAGAATTGCCATATTCGTCGGCTCAGCGGTCATCGCGGTAGAGATGACCTCATCACCGGCCTGAACGCCGGCTAGGACAAGCGCCGCATGGAGCGCCGCAGTGCCACTGTAGAAAGAAAGAATGTTGGGAAGGCCGACGAACGCGGAGAAACTTCGCTCGAACTCATATACAGGTTCCCCTTCGCTGATCTGGCCGCTGTAAAGCACGTCGCGAAGGCGCGGCATGAGATCACTTTCAGGGGCAAGAAAAACCTTGAAGAGCGGAATAGGCATGGGATTGTTGGTCATTGTGCTCACCGGAATGGAGGTTGCGGGGGGGTGCGACTAATATGGGTTAGATATCGAGCAGTGGCTGATGTCGAAAAGAGCCCTGAGTTCTTTCCGGTCTGCCGCCAGGGCGGCAGGATTTGCCTCAACCCAGGCTGTGGAAAGTGCGGCCGTCTTCGACCCTGAAGTACGATCATCGGTGAAGAAGCGCTGACCTGAATTGCGCCAACGATCGAGAGAAATCGGGATATTCCAGTTCGAGATAACTGACAAGAAGGTACGAGCACGATGCCAGGAATCCCAATATCGCGAACAGGAGAACGATTAGAGCACGATGTGGCGAGGACTTCTGGTCCGGCGGAATCGCCGGCTCAACCACCTGGATCACGGCTGCTTCTTTAGCCTCATCGAGCCTGGCAGCATCGTATTGCTTGACGAGCATATCGAAGAGAATCTGCCGATACTGCAGTTCATGCTCGGCGCGGAGATACTCCAACCCGGCCCCCGGGATATCTTCCAATCCCAGATTTGGCGACCCTGGCGATTGGCTGTGCTGTTCCAATCTGGCGGCCTCTTGTTGCAACGATGAAAGCTGACTCTCCGCCAATTGCACTTCGGGATTGCGTTCTGTCGAGTACGATTTCAGAACCTGCACCTCCACTTCCTTAGCCGCAATCTGGGCATGAAGGGCTGCAAGGTTGGTGATCATCGCCTTGGCCTGAGCATCGAGTTGAATCAGACCTTTCTTCTGCTGGATCTGTTGAAGAGAAAATGCGGCGGCAATCAGATCGTCTTTGGCATGCTTCAACTGCTCCTCGTAGAAGAGCCGCCGCTGCGAGGCTTCGGTTACGGCCAGATTCTTGGTAATCACGCGCAGTTCTTCTGTGTAAGCGTTTGCGAGGTCTGCCGCACGGGTCTTGTCTTTGTCGGTAACCGAGATGGCGAGGAGGCCGCTCTCCTCGGAAGCTGCCTGAGTGCTACCGGCCAACGCTTTGCGCACGGTTGTCATATCCGTTGCCTGATATGCGCTTACCAGTCCGAATCTCCGAATAATCGCATCCGCTATGGGCCGTGACTTCAGCAGGCCCAGATAGATGTCATTCGGATTCTTCAGGCCCAATCCACCTCCTGCTGCTGCGGCAATTGACATTCCCCCGGAGCCTGTCAGTTGGTTCATGAGCATAGATGCAGTTGACGGCGTCTGCTGTGGGGGCATGATTCTGGTTGTAGCTGTATACCTGACCGGCAGTGTCAGGGAGAGAACTACACCGGCAACCATGGCAATTCCCGAAGTCTTCGCGATGAGCCACTTGCGGCTGGCAAGATGGGTGAGAATTCCGATCACACCGATTGCCGGCATTCTTCCCTGGTATTCATAGAAGGTCTCCAGTTCGGCGCCAGCTTCAGTCTTCAAGGTGTGAGAATCCTGTTCAATCATCGTCTGTCCCTTCGTCAACAAGCCTCGCCTGGCATTGCGCAGTTCATGGGTGGAGCCCCTACTTGACCACACTGAGCGCGGCCGCGGTCAGGGCTAACTGAGACATGAACTGAGTCGTCTGCAGAAATTCGCTCATCTTGGATGAGACTCTGAGCTTCTCCGGAACAACAATGGCGTCTCCCGGCAACAACTTCAGGTTTTCATAACTTCCATGAGAATGCATGTTGCGAGACTGGCGGCTGACGACTGTTCCATCCGCCCGGATCACAAAGATGCGCTTTTCGTCCGCGTCACGAGTGGCACCGCCGGCCGCGTTCAGATATTTGATCAGCCTCTCTCCGGATTGGTAGCGGAAGGCGTTGGCGTTGTAAACCGCGCCTGCTACCTGGACCGTGCTCAACCGTGGCGGGATGTAGAAAGCATCTCCGTCTTCAAGCGGGAACTCCGGAATGTCCTCAGCGGTTCCAGCTTCGGGTTTCATATCCAAAACCACACGGCCTGTGGGCCTGATAGACGTAAGCCTGGCTAACACGGCTTGTTGCATGCCGAGTTGTGCCTGCTGGTCCGTTGCGGATTGACCGGCCTGCGGTGTGGCGTTCGCATACTTGGTGATCAGCTCCCTCTGCATCTGCTCCGAAGACTGCCGAAGTTGCGCTTCCTGAGCCAAGCGCGTGGAAACGCGGCTGAATATTGAAGCGTAGAGGTAAGAGTGGCGTGTAAGGCCCCCGGCCTTCTCAACAACCTCCCTCAACGTGTCGCCGGGATTCACTCGGTAAACGCCCGGCGCGTTCACCTCTCCACCCACCCTGACAAAAGAAGCGTGCTTTTCCATCGGCAGTTCAAGGTCCGCGCGCGAGAAGATGGTGACCACGTCTCCCGGCTTCAATGACTGGTTGTCCGCAGCTTCGTGATTGTCGAGCGCGTTGCCCAGGTTGAATGGGATCAGGTGCGAGCTCAGATCGCGCTCGTCGAGACGTTCGATCAATGCATATTCCCAGTTGATCTCCGCGCTGTTTCGGCCAATAGTGGCAATTACCCTTGAGGCATCGCTTCCGGGCTGATCTGTACGCCGGATTCCAGATGCGTCCATGTTCTGGTTATCAGGTGCATTCATACCCGGGTCTCCGAATGCTTCCGGCCTCTGACTCCTAGATGTATCCAAGCGCTGACTTCCAGATGCATCCGTGAGCTGGCCGGCGAAGGGATGAGCCGGTTCTGGCCGAACGAGATGATTCTGCTCGTTCCAATAGTTACGCGTAATTAGATAGGCGCGAGAAGGGATCAAATCCGTCACCCGCATTCCATCCTTCCAGGGATAGAGGCCGGGCTCGGAAATATTGCCTCGCAAGGTCACGGCATTCGCAAACTTCGGCG
>ODAK010001908.1_pt1 | contig 22225 bp, 19 predicted proteins | sample 1539591 | NCBI WGS metagenome assembly ODAK01 (sample SAMEA3539303, study PRJEB22396) | soil metagenome | biome: tundra; feature: field; material: soil | place: USA | collected 2010-05 | depth 0.15 m | reverse complement strand
CATGCCAGGGATGCCAAAGGTAAGTGATCTCTCGAAGGTCGGTTTTATGGGTGTTTCGTGCCTCGGTTGTACAACACGCTACGGCCGCACTCGTCGCTGGGCTACAGGCCACCGGCGCCGGTGGCAATCTTGGCTAAGCAACAGGGGCATGAGGATGTGGAAAACGCTACGCGTTTCCCACATCCCCACACCCCCGACGACGACTGCGAATCAACAACGCAATCGGCGTTACACTAACATTCCACTTGGTACAAAACATCGGTCAGGTCACTATCTCAACCGGACATATCATGTACTACTGACAGAGGTGGGCGGCACGGTTGCGAAGACGGGAGAATCAACGTAGGCTTTACGCGCCGGAGAGCGACGAAGTTGAGCGGCGCGCCAAAGTGCGTGGCGTGGTGCAACTCCCAGTGCGTTTGACGTGGGATCGCGGCGGTCGCAAAGCCGCGAACATCGGTGGAATGAAACCTTGAGCGGACATCATCTGATCCTTGGAGGTTGCGGATTCATCGGGCGTCATGTCGCCCTGGCGCTGGCGCGCCAAGGCCATGAAGTCGTAATCGCCGACCGACTGGAGCCGGGATTCTTGTTTCCCGCCGATGTGGCTCCGCGAATCTCGTGGCAGCGGTTGGAGTTTGCTTCGGCGGACTGGGATGCGCTGGTGGCGGAAGCGGCTGTGGTCCATCACTATGCGTGGACCTCGATTCCGGCGAGCGCGAACAACAATCCCTTTGGAGACCTGACAGCCAACGTGGGAGGGACACTGGCGTTACTGGAAGCGCTGCGGCGAAGAGGTTGCGGGCGCATCGTGTTTCCGTCGTCGGGGGGTACCGTTTATGGGAGGCTCAAGCAGGTGCCCGTGCCGGAAGACCACCCGCTCGCTCCCATCACAGCCTACGGAGCTGGCAAGGCAGCGGCTGAAATCTATTTGGGACTTTTTCGCGGCTTGCACGGCGTGGATTGCCGAATCGCGCGCATTTCTAATCCTTATGGCGCGGGCCAGGATGTAGCGCGTGGCCAAGGCGCGGTCACAACGTTTTTGCATTGCGCCTTGCACAACCGGCCCATCGTTATCTGGGGCAACGGAGAAGTGGTGCGGGACTACGTCCACATCACCGATGTCGCCAGCGCCATGGTGGCACTCGCATCGGAGCCGCTCCCCGACGACGTTCACGTCTTTAACATCGGCAGCGGCGTGGGTGCGAGCCTCAACGAGGTGATAACCGAAATCGAGAAGTGCCTGAATCGGCGGCTCGATGTGCGGCGGGAGCGGGAACGCAAGTTCGATGTTCCCGTGAGTGTGCTCGATGTGTCGAGGGCCTGGAAGGTCTTGGGATGGTCTCCACGACTGAGTCTGCGAGAGGGCATCCTGCAAACCCTGCAAGATCTTTCGGCCAATGCCTCCGTTTCAACGGCGGCAACACGCTGAAGGGGTTACGGGACGCTGGCTGGAGCGGGCTTCAGTATTCGAGGGCACAGCAGCAGCCAAGACGATGGCGTCATCGGCGGGCGACGAAGTACGCGAAGTCGCTGCCCAACTGGCCCGACGAAATCAGGTTCCATTCCATCTGGCAAATCAGCCGCAAGATGCAGTCGTCGGCGTCGTTGCCGGGCTGAAAGTTGCCGATGATGTCCTGCATCATCATGTGAAGGATCGTCCCTCCGAGCGGTTTGTATTCCACCATGCGGAAAATCTTTCTGACTAAGGGTACGATGTCTTCCGAGTGAACGGCCTCGGTGGGATCGTGCAGGTTCATTTCCTCAATGGAAGATGGGCCGAGGAAAGACAACTTGAACTCCGTGGGGGCGGTGACGCGGCTCTTGTAGCGCATAGGCAGAAGCTGGAGCATGTCGTTGATAGCCTGGACCTGGGCTTCCGTCCATTGCAACTGGTTGGGGCCAACATATTCGCTGGCAATAAGACAACCATTGATGGTTAGACATTCGCGAATCTGTTGGAGCAACCGCTCTAATTCGTGGATATGGTGCAAGGCGCCCGATACAAAGACGACGTCGAATGCGCTGCGGTCTAACTCGATGACGTTCAGGTCTGCCACGCGATACTCGATATTCAGGCCAGCTTCGGCAGCGCGCTGCTTCGCAAGATCAATCGCTCCGGCAGAGAAGTCCATGCCAATGACGCGGGCTTGCGGCAGGATTCCCAACAGATCGCGTTCAAAGACACCGCCCCCGCAGCCTAGAGAGAGAACTCTGGGCGCAGCAATGCCGTCTAACCAGCGGTCAACCGAGTGAGCGATCCAATTCTGTGCGGGATCGCCGGTGGCATTACGATTCAGATACTCCTGGACCACAGGAGACTCGACCCAGTGGAAGCCCCGGCCGTAACGGACACGTTCATCAGCCTCGTCCGCCCACAATTGTTCAGACTGATCAGTATTCACACGCCTAGTTGTATCAAATAACTGGTAAAAAGCAACGCGATACTCAGTTCCTGATGCCACAGCGCATTCGAATGGATTCTGTTCAGCGGATTACGCGGGAGGAATCCACGACACGCCGGGAACGTGCGTGACCGCGTAGTGAAAGCCTGCCAGCTGGCAGGCAAAAACGGGCAGGCGTTCCAGCGAGTGCAATAAGGTCCCGTCACGGGCCACCGGTTCGGAGGGGTAATCCTCCCATCGCAGATGAAGATCCAGTAGGGGCGCCAACGCCGGGACTCGCGACCAGAACATCGTGCCGACGGGGAATTCGAAATGATCGGGGAGGGCACCTTGCCACCCCATCCGCGAAGCCAAGTCGCTGGCCATCTTGCGGTTCTCATCCCAGCCGCACAGGTTGGGATCACAGGGAAAGACGAGGCCGAGGCGATCATCCTGCTCGAAAGCCGACACAATCCGGTCCATCATCGGGTGGAAACCACCCACTAGGTTTTGCCACAGGAAGTCGCGCCAAGTTTCCCCCCACATGCTGCTCAGGCTGTGATTGCCGGTGTATGGGCTGCGTTTGCCGTGCACGTGACCGACCAAATCGTAGCCTTGAATGTCCTGAGCGAGACCGGTAAGAAGTGGCCCGATGTCCCGCCCGCAATTGGGAACCAAACGTACATGAGCGGAGTATGCCGGATGGCGGCTGAGTGTCCGGCGCAACTGGGCGGCCTTTGCTTCGGTGTCGGTGGTAACCAGCAGATCCGGCCGCGCTCGGTTCGATGCGAGGTGGCGAAGGAATAGTTCGCAAAGCTCGGGGTAAAAGAAGTGAGCGTGAAAGGCAACGCGCAGGCGCGAAGAAGCGTCCGGTTCATCCTCGGGCAGCCGGGGAAGCAAGACTTCGGCCTGCCACGGACCAACCGGCTTGTCGTGGTGGACAAAGTCCGCGAGCGCATTGACTCCACCGCTCAAGCGATCTGCGTGGGCGGCAGCGTACACGCGGGGATGAAATCCTGGAGCCGGGCGCCGGTGGCGGTGATAGGTCGGCGGGACCCTATCGCCGCCGCAATCGGAGCCAGTGACGACATACCGGACGATGGTCTCGTAGCGCGACTCCACAATTGGAACCGGACCGAGAAATATCTCCTGATCGAAGGTGGGGTCGTTGGCCAGGGTGTCGGCATCGGCCTGTTGGCAGCGCACCTTTTGCTGGGCGGCCCGGCCGATGGCGTCCAAGCGGGCGATATAGGACTTCATCTCAAACTTGCCGATGGCCAGCGTGCGAAAGGCATCTGCCGCGAGTTTCCGGAAGGCTTCATCTGTGGCCAGCCGAAGGACAACTTCCGCGGCGGCCTCGGTGTCGGCATAATCCACGACGGTCGCTGCGGTTTCGGGAGTTTCCAGCATCACTTCGGCCATCCCGCTGGCATTGCGGAAGGCGATCACCGGGATGCCGCGAAAGGCGGAATCGATGGTGACGTTGGGCAACGGATCGAGCCTGGAACTCAGGAAGAACGCATCCGTGATGCGATAGACCGGCTCCAGGTCCGGCACGGCATCGACGAAAGTGACGTGATCCGAAAGACCGGAACGCGTCAACTGTTCGTGGAGGTAAACCGAGTACTGGAAGTCTTCCCGGGGTCGATAGCCGGCACCGATCCAAACAAAATGAACCGGGCGCGAAGGCTGCTGGCGTTGAACGGCGGCAGCGGTGGAGAGAAACATCTCCACGCCCTTGCGGAGTTCCAGGGCCCCGGCACCCAGAACGAGGAACGCGCCTTCGTCGTCGTGTTTGCGGATAAGCTCCTGCACCGCCGGGTTGGTGGCCGTGGGTTTGAGCTGCGGTGCTCCAGAGTCGGGGATGACCGACATGCCTTGCGGTATCACGTGGATGGAGCGCGCGCCGAGGGCGGGGTGGAGCTCTTCCGCAGACCCCGCCACGATTTTGGCCGGGAAGACCACTTCCGTGGACATGTCGAGCGCGGTGTGCATGGAAGCCCCAGGAGTTACGTACGACGCGAATTCGTGGATCAAGAACACCGTGGGCACGAAACGACGGGCGCAGGCCTCGATCACCAGGCGACTCGAGGCGCTGTTGACGATGGCATAGACATACTTGCGGGCATCGAGTAGAGGCCGAAGCGAGTATTCAATGTCGACGGCATCGCGCCGGGTGTTCAGGAAAGGTCCACACACCTCGACGCTGAGCTGTTCGAATGCGGCGGTCAACTCGCCGTCACCCAGATGGATGAAGAAGAGATTGTAACGGCGGGACAGTTCGACAGCGAGGTTCCAGCCCAGGATGGGAGCGCCAGTCCGGGTGGTCTCGTGGCAGACCAGGATCAGGTTCTCTTTGCCATGATCGAAGGGCATCTTCCCAGGACGCAGGACCTGGGCCGGTTTGGGAGTCCGCCCTTCTCGACGGCCCCAATCCGCGTAGTGGAGAAGGAAGTTGACACTAGCCTGCCCGACGTCGGGATGGCGATCCGCATAGTACTTAGGGTCGAATTCCGGGGAGGGCGACAGTCCCATGCGCTCGCCTACGATGACATAGTGGCTTGCGGGATCGAGTACGGCGGCATCTGGGCCGAGATGCGACCGGTAGAACGATTCGTCGAACAGACCGGTATTGCGAACGGCGGTGGCCGCTTGTTCGATTTCCTCGCGGCTGCCGGGTATCGGCCAGCCGGCTGAACGCAAAACCAGCCAGGTAATGGCCGGAGGTTGTGAAGGGACTAGCGTGGCGAAGTACGGTTGGAGCAGAGAGCCGGGGAACGAGTCGTTGGGTTCCAGACCGAGGCGCCAGCCGGTTTCAAGATAGTGCCCAATGGGGTCGGTGTGGGCATCTTCGCCGGCCCGGGAAAGGTAGCCTGCCTCGTCGAAGATACTGCTTTCGGACAGCAAGGCGTGCTCGGACGCCAAATCGCGCGGGGCCGACATCAGAGTACACCTACCGGTCGTCGCATCAAACATTCGTAGGACCTTCAACCACAGTTCGAAAACAGTACAGCAGATTCCAAGTAGTTACGGCGTACGGCGAGTGAGCGAACGCAAAGCGCGCTTGATGGCCCGCAAGGGGGTCTTCACCGGTTCCGGCAAGGCCCGGCGAACGCGCAATGGAATCAGCAAGCCCGCAGCCTGCTGATAGCGCGACTTGTACTGGTCGAGTTCCTGGCGAACCGATATCAAGTCCGACATAGAGCGTTGGGACGTGAGAGACTGCTGGCGGGCCAGGGACATCGAGGCATCTAGTTTTGACCGCGCGGCGGACAACTCATCTTGGGCCTGGTCGCGATCTTCAGTCAGGGAAACGGCTTCCTCCCGGCTAGCGGCCAGGTCGCGCCGGGTGCGCTCAAATTCGATCTCCAGTCGGGCCACCACGGCGGCGTGCTCGCGCGAGGCCACTTCCATCTTGCGGAGCCGTTCCAACTCGGCCTGTAAGGCGGGAACTGCGGCGGCATCGTTCAACGCTTTAGCGATGGCTGGGCCCTGTTCGCGGGCGTTCTGCTCCACGGCACGCAAGCGCTCCAATTCGGCCTTCACTTCAGCTGCAATGTCGGTCACATTGACGGTTTGGACGTACAGGGATACACCGAGGGAAGGCACATCGCGGTCAGACGCGACCGCAATTAGAAACGGAGCCCGCAGCAGCTTGTGATCGGCCTCGAAGGACTTGGAGTCTCGCTGCTCGAAAACGAAGGTATTGTCGGGCCGCGATTCAACACCGTCCGACAGGACCACGGAACCTGTGATCCCCCTTTGCCGAACCAGCGATACCTTGTGAAATGCGCGTCCCAGGACCTCCCGAAATTCGGATTCTGTCAGCTCCCGAACATGATAGGGGTTGGCGTCCGTTCCCGGGGCCGAATACACGTTCATGTCGGGGGTGCTGATGATCAAAAAACCGCCGGGACGCAATACCCGCTTGACTTCGGCGAGGAAGGCAGCGTGGTCGGACAGGTGCTCGATGGTCTCGAACGAAACTACTACGTCCACCGAGCGGTCGTCCAACGGCAGCTTTGTCGCTTCACCAACGCTGTAGCGCAAATTGGCAGAGCGATATTCATGGGCTGCATGCTCCACGCTGGCGGGGTCGAGCTCAACGCCGACCACGGATCGCGCTGTTTGTGCCAGAAAGGCTGAGCCATAGCCTTCACCGGAAGCAACGTCCAAAACGTCTTTGCCGCGGCAGAGTTCGCGCGCTAGGAAGTAGCGGTGATAATGCTCGGCTTCGATTGCGCCGGTCAGGCCTGTAACCATGCGCTCGCCCGTCCAAGGGAGGGACGCTTCAGGCTGGATCTGGCGGAAGAGTTCACCCATTCAATTCCTCACAGAAGATCGCCACCAGGCATGTGCCGACCGACGGCAAGCCCACGCCACATCTACTCGCGGAACCGGTGCGAGAGATGCTTCGGCTCTACCGGACGTGACTTTACGGGCGGGTATCGATTGCGCGCAAGTCCAGTCAAATGAAAGATTTCTTCCGTCGAAGCTGGACATCGAAGCAATTATCGTATCACGTAGGCTCGTGGTGACAGGGGAGAGCTGGTCCAGAACGGTCTCCCAATGCCGAGGATTTGAGCCCGGGGGAATGGGTCGAAAAGCGGCGCGGTTAGCGCGCCAGCGGTCAATGCCGGCCGGCGGGCTCGAACTTTTCCGGCAAGGTGGCGGTGGCGCCAATTCATGAAAGCCTCGCCGATCACCGCTCCAGGGGGGCCATTGTGGGCGAATAAGACCGATCCTGCAGCATTGCGCCGAAGGTTGATGTCTCCAATGCCTGAAGACCGAGTGACTCGACCGCCGGGTGAAATGCTGAACTGAACAGCAGCGAGGGTTTGCCTGTTCATGTCAACGACCGTCAAAGTCCCGGTGATCTGCATGTCGGATATATTCAGCAAGATCCACTGCGTGTCGTAGCCGGTCAGCGTGTTCCAACGGACGTTGAACAGGGTGGTGTCAACGGCGCTAAAGGTGTAGTTTCCCGTTGCTTCGACATTCATGACCTCGACCAGGTACAGCCCTGAACTCTGGGCGGCAAATGATGCCCGCTGAGCTGCGCCGTTGCTGCCCGTACTGGGTGCGGGAGGCGGGGAAAAGGGCGTGGTGTGCCGTTTCATGACGCACCCACCTACGCTATGCGTGAGTTGCATGGGTCAAGGGGAAATCGTTGAGGGCATCGCTGCTAGTGGTGATGCTGTTGGTTCGCCCAGTCATCTAATCGGAGTTCTCGTGTGCGGCGGCGCAGCGGGTTGCTCTGACGCGACGGAGAATGGGGGGTGCAAAATCTAACACTTGGGCGGCTGGCATGACACCGGCGACATCGTTTCGATCGACGCCGAGGGCTTCGTCGCGATCAAGGGCCGGGCCAAGCGCTTCGTGAAGATCGCCGGAGAGCTTGTCTCGCTCGGGGCAGTCGAGGACCTGCTCTGGGGCCTGTGGCCCGACGATCATGTCGCCTGCGTCGCCGCTACCGACCCCAAGCGCGGCGAGCGCGGCGTCCTCGCCACGACCCACGCGGGCGCGACCAGGGCCAAGGTCGAGGCCTGGCTGAAGATCAAGGGCGCCTCCGCGATCATGGCCCCGGCCTCGGTCGTCGTGTTCGACGCCGTCCCGCTGCTCGGCTCGGGTAAGACCGACTACAGCGCGCTCGCCAAGGCGCTGAAGGAAAGGGGAGCGTAAGGCGTGTTTTCGCGCCCGTTTATCGGCCGGGGACAAGGATTTCAGGGGGCTGTGGGGCGTCCTAGCGGCGCGGTTCCGAAAGCCGATTTCACACAATACTATGAGGATGCTGGAGCCATAGAATCTGATTTCGCCGTCATCGTCGCTGCGCTGAATAGCCAGGTGCCTTAAAAACCCTCCAAGCCCGCGCACCCCGTGTCGGCTTCGGCCTGGACGGCGCTTTTTTGAGTTTTACACCTGAGGACTCGGTCTGGGCGATATGCTCAGCGACGAGTCAGGCTCGCGCAGGGACACTTGAAGCCATGCGGCGCAGGAAAACACTGCCGCGCAAACCAACGCGAAATGCGCGGCGCCAATGTAAAGGCCATTCACTGCCATAAACGCGACCGCGTCGATTAAACTCAACAACGAAACTCGTAGAAAAACGACCAGCCACCAAGACAATGCAATTGTGTAGCATGCGTTAAATGCGGCCCTCCTCGGCGATACGAAGGTCGCAGCCAGGAAGGCGAGCAGCCCCACAAACAGGGCTGGGAGAAAAATATATGGATAGGCCGTCAAGACGGCGGCGCGAACTCGACCGAAGAATCTGTCGGCGGCGCTCTCCGTCGGATCAGGCAAAACGGTCTTACTGTCGATGTAAAAAGTGCCTGTTCCCAACTTGAATGCGCCCGGCGGGTTGCCTAACTCGGCGAGGCGCTTCTCCAGCGTAGCTCCGTCCGAACCCTCGACCGTCAATATGCAGTCGACTGTGCAATCTGTGCGGATGGAGAATCTCTGCTGGCTGGCGGATGGATCTTTGAAAAAGGTCGATATGTCAGGGCTTTCGAGCCGATCGATATCGACGTTTGCAGCGGAACCGCCCGGCATTCTGGCTGCGACCGTAATCCAATCCCGCCCAGAATTGTGATACCAGCCCGCGAACGTATAATTGTCGCCAGCCTCCGGATCGTTCTTCGATCTGGCGTAAAGCGGGTAGTTCAGGAAGCGCAACCTAGCCTTAAACACCGCGCCGCTTCCGACGCTCGGCGGGATGTCCAAGTGCGGATCGAGCGGGATGAGCAAGCGAATTGCCTTCAGATACAGCGAGGGCAGCTGGTGCGCCAACTGCGACCAATCGAATGGGGGCATTTCCGGGATCCGTTGGGGCGCACATTCCAGAGCGCCGTTTGCGCAGGCCGCGGTAATTTCGTCTGCGACGCGACCAAAGAATGTCGAAGCTTCTGTTGGCGACGAATAATGGCCAGTAGTCGCCGCGGCACCGCGAAGTATCCAAACGAACCAGCCCGCCTGTATTTCCTTACAGGATTCTGGATAATCAGGATGTATACGACATCCCAGATCGAGGATGTTAGAGTCCAGGTAGCCGACCGCCTCATCGCTCTCGATGTAGCCCTTCATCGATGCAAAACTGGGGCTGACACTGTAGATGCGATCACGTGCGGCGCGCGTCACTGACACGAAAGGCTTCGTCCCGCCAGAGCGCACGCTGTGAATTGCGCCGAGTGCCCTTTGGAAGTTCGCTTCCTTAAAATCGACACCCACGAATTTGCCGTAGGCCCACCAGTTTACGGCGCGAAAGCCGATCTGGGTTGCGGCAAAAACGGCGACGAGCAATAGCAATGCGGTCGCGAATTCACGAACGCGCGCCGCCCGCCATGCGACGAGAGCCGCGGCGGCCGCCAAGACAACCATCGCGGGGACGAACGAAGCGCCTTCCTCGCGCGTGAGCCAGAACCAACCGAGCGTAGCGCCGGAAATCGCCGCCCACGTAATGCGCCTCTTTGGCGGCCATTCGAGGAAAAGAGCAGCGGCCATGGTCGAAAAAAGGAGCAACATTTGTTCGCAATAGATGCGCTCCCTCACGATGCGTCGCCCAAAGACGTCGAGCGAATAGGGGTGCCACAAGAGAAGTGCAAAAAGCAGCCCGGAAAGCAAATAGGATTTCATGAATCGCTGCGCGATAGTCACGAGGACGACGATTGTTGCACAATGGAATAACGCCTGAGCCAACGAAACGGGCGTGCCGAGCCAATTTGCGACGGCAAGGAACGCAGGGTAACCAGGGCCTTTCATCAATGTGAACGAATCAAACGGGCCGAGCCAATCTCCGACTGATAAGTATTGCCCGGACTGCATATAGGTCCCATCGTCGCCCATCGCTGTCGGGTAGAGCGTGAGAGGCGTGTGCGCCGCAACCAGCGTGTAGAGTAGACAAAGGGCGCCGATATAGGAGTAGACGACGGGGTTCGGGGCGTTGAAACTCAAGAGCCTGCGCATTCAGCTTCGCCTAACTATGGTGCTTGGCAGTCCCTAGTCCAGGGCACGGATCGGATCGCCATCTTCATCAAAAAGGGCCGCGGGTCTACATACGCTGCCGCACGGCCGTCGTCGATAATGCCGCTTTGGGCCGGCTTACCGACGACTCACCATCCTCTCCACAGGAAACAGAAGCTCAACAGCCGCTGTCGATCCATGCCACACAACGCTTGGCCTAGAGTTGCGTGATGCAACGGCACCCCACCATTCTCCGTCGCGTCAGACCAACCCGCTGCGCCGCCGCACACGAGAACTCCGATTAGACGCCACGATGCGTGCACATTTTCTCAGATCACATACTGGCAAGTTCATTCGCTTCACCGCCTCCGCCCTGCATTGAGGATACCCCCTATATCATAAGCGTTAGTTCCTCACATTCAAATCGGAAATGTGGGGTTAGGATCGAGTCGCGCCAATGCCGCTAAGTCGCTCAACTAGGTACGCACAGTAAAAGGAATGGGAATCAAACTCTAAGAGATCTGATGGGCTCCTGAGGAAGCTGCTGTTACTTCGAATACCGTCATATTGTACATGCCAGCCTCGTTTCTCTCTTTCCTCTATGTTCCACCGGGGTTGTCTCTCAGCCAAAATCTTGCGCGTCCCGTGGCTCTGAGATCGAACTGGGTAGTGTTTCAACAAGAACTTAAACGGATAAATCCTGCGGCCCGGAAACTCTGCCTTGTGGCCGCCAGAGTCCGCTAAACGCACTTTAGTATCCTGTCTTTTCCAGGCCTTCACCTGCTGGAAGTGGCCACCGCGCTTCCCGAACTCAAACCAACGGTACGATTCAAGGGTAGTCGGTTTCTCGCGTTGCTCCAGAGTAGGGTGAAACACGATGCAGGTGTGATCAATTGCGTTAAATCCCTGGCAATCCACTCTAAAGAAAGCGTCCCGCAGCCGCACCTGCGGCCAGGGTGACTCGCGGATTTCGTCTGCATCGTAGTGGAGACACCAATCGGCGCCGCTGCAGTGGCTCAGCGACTCAACGTGACTGAGGAGCGCATACCAATCGTAGGTGGACGAAGGCCGATCAGGAGGAAATTTGGTGATTCTAGAAAGGCCGCGACCTAGAAACGCTTCGGCCCTTTCTACCGTGCGGTCGGTCGACCAATTGTCGATAAGGTGAGTATCGACTCCCTGACAAGCAAGATGACGCAGAGTGGCTTCTATTATGTCCTCCTCATTGTATGCACATATGAATGCCATCACGCGGAAATCAGAAGGCGCGCTAACCTTACTCTCTATTCCGTATCTGCTTAGTATTGTCATAATAGTTCTTTTCGCCCAATCGCGGTTATTGTTCGCGGTAAGTCCTGAAAATTCAATATTTAAGCCCGCAGCCCGAAATAACGTCTGAAACTCCTCCGATGACCATTCACGCACGTGGTGCAGGTTTTCTGGAGGACCACAATGATTTGGTCCACGCACTAGATCCCGTTCGGGGGTTGTAACAACCGCAATAGGGGCGTCTCTGAGCAGGTCACGAAGCGTTACAATTAGAGGAATCGGATTGAGGAGGTGCTCAATAACATCCGAACAGACCACCACTGCCTGCTTGACGAACTCTCGATCTTGAATGATTAGCTCGCTGCCGCCAAAGTCGTGTTCTAAGCAGATCGCGTGAGGGTGATTACGACGAAACCGCTGAATACGCTGAATATTATCGCCGTAATCCACACCTAACAACTGAAAATCTGATGAGATGTCCTTCAGTTTGTCGCCAGAACCGCAGCCAATATCAATTATGTTTTCACAATCGAACTTCTTCGCCAGAAATACAGCAAACTGATATACGTCCGGTTGATGCGTGATATTTTCGATGGTCGACAGGAAATCGTCGAAGTATGACGGATTCATCCGCGGTACATATCCGTCCTTGATGCAGAAGTTGGTGTCGACTAGTCGTTGATAGATGGCGTCCATTTGGGAGAGTGCAGAGCCAAGAGTGTACGGCTGTAAACTCGTCTAAAGTGGTCTAACTCAACAATGAGGCCCAAAGGTGCGAAAGCCTGCGTCGTGAACCGACAGTTCGCGGGTCACAGGCTTCGCACCGAGATCCTATTTTGCTCCGGTAAACGCCTCCATGGTGTTCGTACAGCACCGATTCCTTTTCCCTGTTACTACTCTGACTTGCCATCAACCCACGCAACAAGCAATGCCGCGAAATCTGACAGGGTTGTAGACATCGGCCCCGCATTCCTAAAGTATTCGTCAGGCCAAGTTAGTCTGCGCGACGGCACTGTCAACCGGTCCAAGAGAAAATAGTCCTGAACTCCTTCTTCATTCCGCGCGATGCGAGCGACAATTCGTGAACATTGGCGCTCTTCCCGCACGGCAGCAACCATCCAACGTGGAGCAGCGCGTTTCTTAATAACGGCGTGCGCGACCTGGATCGCAAGAGAGACGCGCCCGGCGATCACAACGGTACGCCCTTCCAGCTGAACGTTCATCTGAAGGGAGAGCAGGCGCAGCAACTCCCTTTCGATTGTATTCCTTACCTCAGTCCGTTTTCTTCTCTCGTCGATCCACTTAACACCTTTCGGCGGGTCATACCCAATGAGCTCGTAGGCTCTCCTGAGCCCTCCCAGTCGACGTACATACGTTGTAACACACGGCAATTCCGGGTCTGCACCGATTATTTTCTGTGATAATCGGCCATGCCTCTTAACAGCGCTCCTGAGATCCGCCAGTATTTGGCCTGTGGACTTATTGTTTGTTAACTGGAGACGCCTACGTTCGGCTTCTTGGAAGCGTTCGGGCGATATGATCGCAGGAAAGCTATGAGGCACAACAATCCACTGCTCGCGCGGATTTCGGATTGTTTTTCCTCCCATCCGCTTTGATGTCTGATTGAAGACCATGTAGCCAGCATATTTTGCCTTGTACAGCACGGCCCTCACGGCTTGGTTATCCCACGGACGAAGACCGTCTCGACTAACTCCCGTCGCGTTCAGTTCGTGCGCGATTTGGCAGAGGCCCATTTTACCGTCGATGAACATTGAATATATGTTCCGAACGACTTGCATCTCCTCTTCGTTCCCCGGCGCATACTTTACGCGATCAGTCGTAATACTTTTCCATTCACCCGGATGCAGCGTGGCTTTGTATGCGCCTTCGGAACCAACGAGTACGCGCCTAAGACCATATCCAGGTGGCGATCCCATTTTGTAGCCGTTGCGAGCGATTCGACACTGTCCTGCGAAGGTCTTTGCGGAAAGCTCACGAATATATTCGGCAGCCATGGTACGTTTGACTGTCTTGAGCAACACGGCTCCAAAACTATCGTCATTAGGGAACAGTTCGGCACAATAGTGGACGCGTACCCCTGCTCGTTTACAAAGAAACTCGTAATGAGCGCTCTCGTCCGCATCTTGAAATCGGCCCCACCTGCTGACGTCATACACGAGCACAGCCCCAAAGTCGATGCGGCCAGCTATCACATCTTCCAGAAGTGCTTTCAAACCGGGCCTGCCGGCAAGATCCAAACCACTCCTGGCATGGTCGGCGTATGTCTTAACGATCTCAAAATCCCTCGAGCTCGCGTATGCGGCAATCGCGGCTTCTTGGTTTTCAATAGAATATTGTTGGTGTTCAGTAGACATTCTGACGTACTGCGCTGCGCGCATCGGTCCTCCTTTCGATCCTCCTGTGTCGAACGAAAACATAGGGCCGAGATCGTCAAATGGAGGGACTGACAAACTGTCCGGCCCCACATCGAAGCAGACGAAACGTTCATCGGCGGCAAGGGCTCGCGACATGCACGTCAGCAAACGGTAACGCCGGATCACTAGCACTGGTGCTAGTCGTCTTCTGTCTATACCACTCTTCGGTATTGTTCGCAACGCCGATGGCGCTTGGATGGGCAAGTCCTTTCGCGCTGACAATTCAAAATAGCGAAATGCTGCCGAGTGCGCTGACGCCGGCTTTTCGATGCACCTGTTCGTGGCATCCAGCGCACAGCGTGATTAAATTCTGTTCCTCGTCGCCACCGGACCGGCTACGCAGTTTGAGGTGGTGGACTTGCAGATGCTGCATGCTGCCGCAGACCTGGCATCGCCAGCCGTCGCGCTCCAGTACCCGACGGTGCAATTCTCGATAGCTCTCCGAATCGAGTTTCAGTCGCGAGTTCTTGGCTGGGATCTTCTTCATCAGGCCTGCCCGGCGACCTCAGATCGAAAAGCCTCCTGTTGAGGAACGGGCAGGAACTTGTAGTAGCGGGAGATGGATTGCAGCAGGATCTCCGGATTGCCGCCGTCCATCGAGGCTCCGGCGAGGAAGTCCGCACAGATCATTTCCAGGCAGTAGCCTCGAGACTTGTCCGATCCGAGCATTAAGGCCGCGGTCTCGATCGCCTGCTCGATAACCGGCATCTGGCTCTTGTAGACCTTGAAGTAGATCAGCTCCGAAGGCTCGCTATCCTTGCCGGTCAGCTCTTTCTCCACTTCCCGCTGGAACTCCGCCTTGGGCAGCTGTCTGGCTTTGTGCAGCCAGGTTGCACTTTCGAAGCGCTGGCCCTGCTGCCGCGCCAGTTTGGCCAACTCCAGACCCTTCGTCCACCCCACCTGTTTCAGCTCCTTCCTCACCTGGGGTGGAAGCTGTTCGTGAATCGACATCAGGTAGTAGGCCTTCCTTCTTGACTCCGGGAACCGACGCTCCAGGAACTCATCGAACGACTTCAGCTTTTCCAGCCGCCAGTACTGGCCCGTCCGCACTTCACACAGATACTTGCCCAGTTCCACAAACCTGGTATCGCGCTCGTTCTCATGCCGCGTCTCCCAGGCCAGGATGGCGTCGATCTTGCTCAGCACCTCCTGGGCGCGGCGGCGATTCAGCTTGGGCGGCATGGGCGGATACTTAGTAACCAAGTTCGTCAAACAGACCAAGATCGACTCCCGGCTTGCGGATCAGCCCAGCCTCCACCAGGTCACGCTGGTCGAGACACAGCCCGAGAAAAGGACACGTGGTACACGGGTTCTGGGGGAAGCGGATGCCGCTGTGGGGCAAGAACAGTCCCGACTCAATCCGACGTACCGTGTCGTCGACCAGAGTCTCGAACTCCTGCCGCTGTTGGTCGGTGATGGTGGCCCGCAGGTACTGGACTTCAACCGTGCGCTTGCGCACGAAGACGACCTGGGTGACTTCATTGATTCCAGTCATCCAGGAGTAGCAGACCAGCTGCGGGTCTAGTGCCGCAATGCCGTCCGGCTCTTCAGGATAGCGGGCAGAGCTGGTCTTCCATTCCAGCACACAAGGTGTGCCGTCCAGTTCGCCCACAGCATCGACGAAGGCGACAAAGCTGTTGCCAGAACTCAACGTGCGGGTGAATCGAATCTGTTGATGGCTGTGGGGCTGGTGAATTTGGACGCGCCCGTCCTGGGTGAAGCGCTCCAGCAACTGAATGCCTTGCTGGAGCATGTGGTCCCAGGTGTCGTTGCCCGAGTAGGCCAGCCCGAGGTTCTTGCATGGCGCCCATTGCTCGAACAGTACTGCTGTTGGGTCTTCGTGACGGAACAAAGCCGCCACCGCCTGTTCGAAGCAGCGGCCGAAAAGCATGGCGGCGCGAACATCTTTCTCCTGCCAGCCATCGAGGTAGCGATGGCGGTAACGGCGAGGACAGGTCAGGTACTGGGAAATCTGGGTGTAGCTGTAATTCATCGGGACACCCGTTCCTTCCGCGGGCCCTTACCGTTTGCTCGCCGGCGGAACGCGGACGGAAGTGACCAGCTCTTCCCACTGGCTGGCCGGGGCGAAACCGTCGAAGTTCACCAGCGAAATGCCATTGATCACGGTGTGGCTGATCTTCACGACTCCGACCAACCCGCGCAGAGCGCGTTCGTCGACCTCGTCCTGGCGTAACAGTTCGGGGTCATAGAGAAAATCCCGGAGGAACCAGCCCAGCTTCCACATCGCCTTGGGCGTGCAGTAGAGACGGCTGGCGATGGAGCGTCCTGCAAACGCCTTGGGTTCAAGAACGGAGAGCCGGAGCAGATAAAAGCGCTTCTGGGCCTGCCAGCGATGTTGCGCCCCATCGAGCCGGACGAGAAATATGCCGTCCGGAACCTCGGAGTGCGAATCCTGCGTGGTGTCGGAGAGTCCAGGAACATTGCGTTTCATCCTGCCACCTCCTGGCTTGGGGATGCGTAGCTGTTGAGCTGACAGAGCAGGCCATCACGGTCCTTCTTGGCCGCCTCGGCGAGCTGCTGCACGAAGCTTTCGACCTGCTCACGGGTGGCGTCCTTGAGTGCTTTGGTGCCGCAGAAGTCGACGGCGTAGGCTTTCACCAACTCGGGATCGAGCCTGTGCTGGCGAATGATCTGGCAGAGCCGGTCGCGGACTTTGTGACCGGCACCATTGCCGTTCCCGTTTCCGTTGGTATTTTGGGGTGGAAACTTACGTTGATCGGAAGCCCCCGCCATCGGACCGGGATTCGATCCGATCTCCTCGACCGAGCAGATTCCGATGCCATACGCCTTGCGCAGGGCACGATTGACGGCTCGCGTTTCCGCTATGCGCATCTCGGCGCCGCGGACCAGCAGAGAAACGTTGGAAGGGTCAGCGTCGCCATAGCCAACGAAACCGGCGGAGTCTTTAGACGGAAACACCGTCGCCTTGAGGACGAAGCGATTCGCCGCGGAATCACACAGCGAATCCACGGCCTCTACATGGATACCGCGGCATCTCTTGCGACGCGCCAGCCCAATTAGGCCTGTGTGTGTGACGTACCAGTTACTGTTGACAATCTGAAGATCTCCGCCCTTCACCGAAAAACCGAATTCTCGCGTTAAGCTATCCAACGCGCCTTTGGCACGCGCCCCGAAGGCGCTACCGAGCGCCTTTCTCGCCCAGCTCACGTTTTCCCTCAATAGCGTTCGTCTAGGTTTCTCAATGCGATCTGTCCTGTTGTTCTTGACCTCTGCTTGGTGCATTCGCGACCTCCTTAATGTATGACAAGTATAACATGCAATACACCTATCACACAACATTTATTTGCATTGCTCAGGATTCGATTGCGAGGCTATATTTCAGAGGTGGCGAGAACAGGTTTTCTGGTATTTCGAGTAGGCCCGGATTTGAGGCGAGACATTCAGCGAATCGCTGATGAGGAGCAGAGGACTATAACGCAAGTCTGCGAGATGCTGCTATACGAAGGGGTCGAGGCCTACAAGAAGGATGGGCCTAAGTTTATTCAGCGTCTGGTCGCCAAGCAGAAGCTGAGGACGAAGTAAAGAGCTTGCGCGCGCTCGTGTTCATTGTTTAAAGGGGGTGATATTGGAAAAACGAAGCCAACAAGTCTTTTGTTATGAACAAAGTCATCTCCGCCTGACGGCGCCAGTGAGCGTTCAAGTATCAGCCGATCAGTAGAGTTCTGCAGGGCAGTGCGATCAGCACTTTGGCATAGATGGTCGCCTCCAGAGTTGGTGCGCCCCAAAGTCTGTGGGTCATTTGAGAACGTTGATCCAGCACCTTCGAAAAGGGGCGTTTTACCAAACGAAGCCAATAACTTCTTTGTTGTGAGCAATGCTTTGGCAAGGCTCCTCGCTAAGCGGGCAGTCGAAAGGAACCTATCGTTACGAACCTAAGTTTTTTGTTTTTCCGTGACTTTGTTTAGCTGGGGGAGGCACCGCAGGGGCCGCGGGCACTTTGCCGAGCCGGATGGCCCGCGTAAACTCGTCGAAGTCTTTGGTGCTCTGGTCGGCGTAGGCGACGCCAAAGTCAACCATGGCCTTATCGAACTTGTCGCTGTTGCCCAGATATCCCGAGATGGCGCAGGAATCGCCCGAGCGAGCGTGTCCCTTGGAAAGCATTTCGCCACAAACGCGCCCGTACTGCACCAGTCCGTTGCCTTCGAGATCTTCGTTCTCGATGGCGCCCTTGTGATCGCGCAACTGGCGAACCAGGTAGTCGCGGCCGGCAATGGCCGTCCACCCCAGAAAGATGTCGGATTGCACCTGCATGGCGCGCTGCCCCTGGGCCGTGCGCTGCCCTTGGTTCATGCTAACGCGGCCCTGGGGAGCGTATGGCGCATAGGCAGAGGCGTCTTCTTCCTTGATCTGGATGAACAGCGGATCGTTGATGCTGCGGCCGAACATGAGGACAACGTAGTCGCGCACGCCGACGCTACCGGTCCCCACCACCCGAAAAGCGACATCCTCGACACGGTACTGCGCAAACCAGCGTTGTCGTTCGGGCAGGAGGGTCTCGACATAGCTGCGCAACCCGGCGACCACCTCCGCCGCGGCCCGGCGCGGCAGGTGAAATTGCAAGGGCTTGTGCTCGCGGAAGCGATACTTGCCGTCCTGTCGCACGGTCAGGCAAGCGAGGTTGTGCTCGGGCGTTGACCGTTCTGCCTTACGCAACACCGCCAGCACTGGCGAGACATTCAAATGGCGGAACACCTGATAGCGGGCCAGGTCCAGCACCGTCATCTCGCAGAACTGGCGCATCGCCTCGCGATAGCTTCTCGCGAAAGCCAGCACCGCTTCCTTGCACCCCTTCTCGGTGTTGTTGGCCTCCCGGCCAGCCAGCACCAGGCTGGCAGCCATGCGCTTTACGTCCCACTCCCAGGGGCCACGGATGGTTTCGTCGAAGTCGTTGATGTCGAAGATGAGCCTTCCGTCCACCCCGGCAAAAGCTCCCAGGTTGCGCACGTGTGCGTCCCCACAAATTTGCGAGTGAATGCCGGTATTCGGTAGCTTGGAAAGGTCTGCGGCCATTACCGGAACGGCCCCGCGAAAGAACCCGAAGGGCGAAGCTGCCATGCGGGCAAACTTAATGGGCAACAGCTTGGTTATATGGCCGCGCTGCGCTTTGCGCAGCAAATCTACCACGCCAGAATCACGGTGTTTCGCAGTCCAGTCGCCCTGGCTGACGCGGCTAACTTCGTCGCGGCGCGACTGGCCAAACTTTCGCCGTTCCTCGTGAACCGATAATCTGGCTTGTTTCGCAGGCATGGAACTGATGCATCATACCGCGAATGCGGCGTGGGCACGGACATAAAAGAGCGGCGTCGCCGTTGCCAGCCATCACTTTTCTGCGCAGCCAATGGCTCGTTCGCTGCATCTGTGCAACTTGCATGTCAACCTGCCCGTCAACATGAAAGAGGTCCGCAATGAAGATCGCATTTCTTGGATTAGGCAATATGGGAAGCCAGATGGCTGGACACCTGCTTCGCGCCGGACATGACGTCACCGTGTGGAACCGAACTCCATCGAAAGCAGACGCACTACGCGCGCAAGGCGCCAAGGTAGGCAAATCGGCTGGCGAGACCGTGACAGACGCCGAGGCCGTCATCACCATGCTGGCCGATGATCACGCCGTGGAATCGGCGGTATTGCATTCGGGAGGAGTACTGGACCATCTGCCAGGCGGCGCGGTGCACATCTCGATGAGCACCATTAGCGTTGCATTGTCAAAAAAGCTCGCCGAAGAGCACAGCAAGCGCGGACATCAATATGTTGCTGCCCCGGTTTTTGGACGTCCCGACGCGGCGGAAGCAGGCAAGCTGTTTGTGGTGGCGGCGGGCGATAAGTCTGCCGTGGAACGCTGCAAACCGCTACTGGAGCTGTTGGGACAACGTGTGTTCGTCATCGGCGACAAGCCGGAGATGGCGAACGTGGTAAAGCTAAGTGGAAACTTCCTCATTGCCTCGGTGATCGAGTCGCTGGGAGAAGCGATTGCGCTCACCCGCAAGTACGGCATCGCCCCGCACGCCTACGTGGAGTTTCTGACCAATTCTCTGTTCGCCGCCCCGGTTTATAAGACGTATGGCGGCCTTATTGCCGACGAAAAATACTCGCCTGCCGGATTCAAACTGCGACTGGGGCTGAAAGATGTCCGACTCGCCCTGGCCGCGGCTGAAGCTGTGGATACACCGATGCCCTTCGCCAGTGTAGTGCGCGATCACATGCTGACCGCGATTGGCCGCGGCATGGAGGACATGGACTGGAGTTCGACTGCCAAACTTGCGGCCGAAAATGCCGGGCTGAAGTGACGGTCGGAATGGATGGTGTCTCAGTTCAGACCGTGCATGAAACGGGCGGACGGTAGAGCGGGCTCAGGGGGTGGGTAAGAACTGGTTTTTAGTTGGCGCAGTAGAGCGATCGCGCAAAATCCAGCCCCGCAGCCGGGGTCCCCAGTTCGCGCCGCTTTTGCGCGAAATGGGGTGGAGGAGGGGCGGAATTGGTTTTAGCCCAGGGCGTACCGGGGTCCCCAACGCGCGCCGTTTTTGCGCGTGTTGGGGTGGTTAAGCCCTGGGTAAAGTGGGGAAAAAGATCCGAGTCCCGTAGGGACGGCAGAGGTTGCGACACCGTCTCATCAGGCCCGCGTTGAAGCCGCCCGCGAAAATCCGAGTGCCGTAGGCAGGGCACGTCCGCATTCTTCCACGGAATGGGATTGCGGCATTGCTTTAATGTTGTAGTATGTCGGCAGAGGCAATCGTGACCCGAACTCAGTCCCATCGAGCGCAGCAACGTCTGGCGCTGGGCACCTACGTCAAGTTGATGCGCGCCGCCAATTCGGCCCGCAGCTATGCTTCCCGCAGTCTCAGCGGCGCCAACCTGACCCTGACCCAGTTCGCTGTCCTGGAAGCTCTCTATCATCTCGGGCCCATGTCGCTGTCAGACATTGCGCGGAAAGTGTTGACCACCGGCGGGAACTTGACAATGGTGGTGGGCAATCTCGAGAAGCGGGGTTTGGCGCGCCGGCAAAGCTGTCCGGAGGATAAGCGCGTCTTGATCGTGGTACTGACAGCCAAGGGCAAGACTCTGTTGCGTGACATCTTTCCCCGCCATGCCGCCGCCATTGTTGAATTCCTCGGTGTGCTTAGCCCGGATGAGCAGGAGTGCCTGGGCGACCTCTGCCGGAAGCTGGGAAAACAACCGCAGGCTTCCGCCTGAGCTTTGAAGGGGCGCACCTTTAGAGCCTGCCCTGAGCAAAGTCGAAGGGTGCGCCGTTAAGTTATTTGTTTTTGTCATCACGAGCGGGCGAACCGGGGTCTTCAACGAGCGCCGTTGACCGGGGTCCCCAACGACCGCCGTCTTTGCGGTCGCTGGGGTGGGATTTTGCGCTTGTTGGGGTAAAGTTCAGCCCGCGAGGGATCTCCTTTTCTACTTTTCAGCACCCCTGATTGGCGCAGTAGAACGATCGTTTGGCTCACTGGCAATACGCTGCATGTAGACGGCGGAGAGAACATCGTAGGATGAATCGCATGACGCAAGAATTGGAATTAGACTGCCTCGACCAGTTGGAAGCGACCCCCGCGATCCTGCGCGATTTGATGTGCGACCTGTCGCTCGAAGATACCGAATGGAAGCCCGCGCCCGACCGCTTTTCGGTAGCGGAAGTGCTCGCCCATCTTTCCCATTCCGAGGGCCACTGCTATCGAACACGCGTGGACCGGTTCGTGAGTGAGGAACTGCCGGAGTTCCAGCCGGATGATGCGCAGATGTACCTGGAGTTGTACCGCAATGCCAATGCGGAAGATGCCTTCGACCATTTTGAAGAGCAGCGCGAGACCAACGTGGAGTATCTGCGGACCTTGCCGCGAAGCGCCGGTGAACGCCGCGCCAGGCACCAGGAGGCCGGCGAAATCACCCTGCAACAAATGCTGCATGAGTGGACTATGCACGATCTGGGACATATCCGGCAGATCGCTGAGCTGGTGAGAGCGCGAAAACACCTGCAGGCAGCGGGAAAACTGGGCGATAGCTACCGCCTGAAACCATAGGGCCGCCGGAGCCGTCCAAAGCGTGCCTCCTTACAGATAAGTAATCCAGGTAAATGCTCGCACTACGTGTGCCGCGAGCACACCAACTGCATAGGAGGTGTGGAGCTGCAAGAGA
>ODAK010001904.1_pt1 | contig 22253 bp, 23 predicted proteins | sample 1539591 | NCBI WGS metagenome assembly ODAK01 (sample SAMEA3539303, study PRJEB22396) | soil metagenome | biome: tundra; feature: field; material: soil | place: USA | collected 2010-05 | depth 0.15 m | reverse complement strand
GAGCCATGCCAGCACACGACGTCTTGATCATCGGGGCCGGTCTCGCGGGCCAGCGAGCCGCGCTCGCCGCCGCCGAGAAGGGCGCGAGCGTGGCCATCATGAGCAAGGTCCACCCCGTCCGCTCTCACTCCGTGGCCGCCGCCGGCGGAATCAACGCGGCCATCAGCGTCGACGACGACTGGCATTCGCACGCCTACGACACGGTCAAGGGCTCGGACTTCCTGGGCGACCAGGACGCCATCGAGATCATGTGCTCGGAGGCCCCCGGCGAGGTCATGCACCTCGAGCACATGGGCGTCACCTTCCACCGCAACGACAAGGGCGAGATGGACCTGCGGGCCTTCGGCGGCGCCTCGATGAAGCGCACCGCCTACGTGGCCGACATCACTGGCCAGGCGCTCCTGCACGTGCTCTACGAGCAGCTGATGAAGCACCACGAGACCGTCGAGCGCTTCGAGGAGTGGTTCACCACCTCGCTGCTCAAGGACGACGCGGGCCGCTGCTGCGGGGTACTCGCCCGCGATGTCCGCACCGGCAAGATGGAGGCCTTCACGGCCAAGAACGTGATCCTCGCCTGCGGAGGCGCCGGGCAGGCCTACAAGCCCACCACCAACGGACTGATCGTCACCGGCGACGGGATCGCGATGGCCTACCGCGCCGGCGCGCCCCTGATGGACATGGAGATGGTCCAGTACCACCCAACCTGCCTGGTCGAGACCGGCATCCTCATCACCGAGGGCGCCCGCGGCGAGGGCGCCCACCTGCTCAACGCCAATGGCGAACGCTTCATGGAGAAAATGGCTCCCAACAAGATGGAGCTGGCCTCCCGCGACGTCGTCTCCCGCGCCGAGCAGATCGAGATCAACGAGGGCCGCGGCGTCGGCCCCAACGGCTCCGGGATCTACCTCGACGTGACCGTCGTGCCCCGCAAGCGCACCCTGGAGGCGCTGCGCGAGATCGTCAACCTCGGGCGCGACTTCGCCGGCGTGGACATCACCAAGGAACCGATCACGATCCGCCCCGGCCAGCACTACATCATGGGCGGCGTCAAGACGGACGTCGACGGGCGCACCCCGATCGAGGGCCTGTACGCGGCCGGCGAGGTCGCCTGCGTGTCCGTCCACGGCGGCAACCGCCTCGGCGCCAACTCGCTGCTCGACACCCTCATCTTCGGCCGCCGCGCCGGCGAACACGCGGCCGCGCGCTCCGCCAGCATGGGCATGCCGAGCGTCGACACCAAGGCCCAGCTGCGCGAGGACGCCGGGAGGATCGATGGGATCATCGCCCGCCCCCACGACGGCCGGCGCGTCTCCGAGATCAAGAACGAGCTCGGCGAGCTGATGAACAAGCACGCCGCCGTCTTCCGCGACGAGCAGGGCCTGCAGCACGCCCTGGGAGAGATAGGACGCCTCAAAGAGGAGGCCGGGAAGGCCTGGATCGACGATCGCGGCACGGTCTTCAACCAGGACGTGCTGGGGGCGATCGAGCTCGGCTACATGGTCGACTGCGCCGAGGCCACCGTCGTGGCCGCGATCGAGCGCAAGGAGTCCCGCGGGGCGCAGTTCCGCACCGACTACCCCGAGCGCAACGACGGGGAGTGGCTCAAGCACATCGACATCACCCTCGAGGACGGAAGCCCGAAGGTCAGCTACTCGCCCGTCACCATCACCCAGTGGCAGCCAGAGGTGAGGAAATACTGATGGTCGCCAAACCAAAGGAGCGCCGCTGATGGCCGAAGTGCACGACCGCCCGCCCGAGCAGTTCACGCTGCGCCTGCGCCGCTACGACCCCGAGTCCGGCGAGGCCCCCTACTGGGACGAGCACACGATCCAGCTCGAGCCCCACCGCTCGGTGCTCGAGGCGATCCTGCAGGCCAAAGACCGCTTCGACGGCTCCATCGGCGTGCGCTGCTCCTGCCGCCAGGCGATCTGCGGCTCCTGCGGCATCCGCGTCAACGGCGAACCTGCGCTCGCCTGCCACACCCACCTCGACGCCGCCAAGAGCGGCTCCAAGGACGGGGTGATCGAGATCGAGCCGATGGGCAACATGCCCGTGCTCAAGGACCTGATCGTGGACATGGACGCCGTGCACTGGAAGAAGATCCGCCGGGTCACCCCGTGGCTGCTGGCCAAGCAGCCGGTGCCCGAGCGCGAGTACCTGGTCTCCAAAGACTCGATGGTCGACGTCACCCAGTCGATGGCCTGCATCCAGTGCGGAGCATGCGTGTCGGACTGCCTCGCGATGGAGGTCGACCCCGGCTTCATCGGGCCCGCGGCTCTCGCCAAGTCCTACCGCTTCGTCGGCGACCCCCGCGACGACCAGCAGTTCGAGCGCCTCAACGACCTCGCCCAGGATCCCCAGGGGATCTTCGACTGCACCCACTGCTTCAAGTGCGTCGAGGCCTGCCCCAAGGACGTCAACCCGATGGGCCAGATCATGCGCCTGCGCCGGATCGCCACCGGCGACCACCACATCGTCGACCAGAACAACGGCGAGCGCCACGAGGCGGCCGTGACGGGGCTCGTGCGCAACTACGGCCTCCTGCACGAGGCCGAGCTGATCCCGCGCTCATACGGCGGAAACTCGTGGTTCGCCAAGTTCACGCCCGCGGCCGGGAAGGAGCTCCTGGCTTCATTCCCGGTGATCATCAAGGGCCTCCTGCGCGGCAAGGTCAATCCAAAGATCGCCGTCTTCGGCCACAAGATCCCCAGCTCTGACCTCAAGAGCGTGCAGGCGATCTTCGACAAGATCGAGAGCCGCCCCGAGCGCTACGAGCTGAACCTGTACATCGCCGGCGAGGACGAGGCGCCGGCGGCTGAGCCCATCGCCGCCGGCGTGACGTACGAGAGCGGCGGGCAGGATGCCCCGCCCACGAGCCCCGAAGGGAGCGTCAACCAATGAAGGTCGCCTACTGGCCCGGCTGCGTGAGCCGTGGCTTCACCCCGGAGCTCCACGGCTCGATGGCCAAGGTCGCCCCGCTGCTGGACATCGAGCTCGTCGAGCTCGACCGCGCCTGCTGCACCGGCGCGGGCGTGATCGCAGAGCACAACCAGGAGCTCGCCGACACCCTCAACGCGCGCACCTTCGCCCTCGCCCAGCAGGTCGAGGGCGCGGCCATGATGATGAACATCTGCTCCACCTGCCAGGGCGCCCAGAGCGAGTGCCAGGAGCGCCTCGACGCCAACGCCGAGTATCGCGAGCACGTCAACACCACGCTCGCCTCCGAGGGCCTCAGCTACGAGAAGGGCCTGACCAACAAGAACTTCCTGTGGCTGCTCGTCGAGGAGATCGGGCTGGAGAGCCTCAGCGCGCGCGTCAAGCGCCCGCTGACCAACCTGCGCGTGGGCCCCTTCTACGGCTGCTACATCGTGCGCCCGCGCAACCGCCTCGGGATCGACGCAGAGCACCCCCGCGACCACTACCTCGACCAGGTCATCGAGGCCCTCGGCGGCACCGTGATCGAGTATGCCGGCATGCGCAAGTGCTGCGGCTTCCCGATCATCACCATGAACAAGGAGGCCTCGCTCAAGCAGGCCGGGCGCCACCTCGGCGACGCGGCCGACGCCGAAGCAGACTGCCTGGTGACGCCCTGCCCGCTGTGCCACCTCAACCTCGACCTGCAGCAGCCGCTGGCCGAGAAGGTCGTGGGCCGCGAGCTCGACATGCCGGTGCTCCACCTGCCCCAGTTGGTCGGGCTGGCGCTGGGGCTCGATCCCAAGGAGCTCGGCCTGGGCCGCCACGTGGTGCGCCCGACGTCGGTGATCGACTGGTCGACCTCGGTGGTGGGCGCGGCGGCCTGAGACTAGCCGGCGCTCTCGAGCAGGCGAAAGACGCGCGCGAGATCCAGTGCAAAGCCGTCCAGCAGCTCGCTGTGCAGGAGGTCCCCCTCGACGAACAGCTGATCGCCGCTCCCATTCAGCTGCACCCGTGTGACGGTCCGGGCGTCCGGGTCCGCAAGCCACAGCTCGCGCACGCCCGAGCGCATATACAGATCTCGCTTGATGCCGAGGTCGTTCGCACGCGTGGCCGGTGAGAGGACCTCGACCACAAGGTCTGGGATAGCGTCGACCGCGCCCCCCGAAAGGGCAGGACGTCGTCCGGCACTCCACCAGGCGACGTCAGGGGCGAGATAAGGGCCGCCGGGAAAGGCAACGAAGACGTCCTGCAGGAGCAGCCCTTCGTCGGCGAAGTCCCCCTGCCAGTGACGCAGCGCAAAGAACAGCTCTCCCTGCACCGAGGACGCCCGGTCGCCCGTGGGAGGCATCACTACGGCCTCGCCATCGATGAGCTCGATGTCCATTTGCCACCCCGCTCGCGTTTGCAGCGCGATGTACTCGGCCGGCTCGATCTGCGGATGCGCGACGGTGACCATGAGCTCATGCTAGCCGGCAGAGGGGCCACTCGGATCGATGATGGGAAGCACGCATGTCATGCAATCGCGTGCTTGGGATGGAACGCTCACGTCGCCGATCACGCGCATGCCGGGCACCGCGCGGGCGGTCTGCTCGGCTAGGACCCGCGTAGGAGAAGCGCTGCGACGCCGGCTTCGTCTGGCATCACATGCTCCACGCCTGCGGCGCCGAAGGCGCTGTCAGCAGAGACCAGGGCGCTCGCACCACTCATGACCGCCGCGGCCGCAAGAACCGCATCGAATGCCCCCAGGCGCTCTCCCCGCTCGAACAGCGACAGCCCCTTCTCGAGCTGCTCGCGGGTGACGCTGAGAAGGGGCGACAGCAGCTCCGCGCAGTCCCTCCCGGTCGCAGCCGCCTCCTGTCGTCCTCGCCTGCGTGCTCTGACGTGGACGAGCTCCTGGATGACCTCGACGGTGGTGGTCGCCTCGAGCGCTCCGTCGGCGATCGCCTGTATGAGTCTGCGGCACGGCGCGCGCAACGGATGCTCGGCGCCCTTCGCGTAGACGAGGACGGTCGTGTCGAGGACGATCATGCCCGACGGGCGCGAAGCACATCCAGCTCGTCCCTCAGCTCAGCGACGTCCGGAACATCCATGTCAGGAGCTTCCAGGAGCCGGCGTCCGGCATCCCGACGGCGGTCGGAGGGATCTGCGACCCCCCGATCTATCGCCTCCCGCACGACCGTCGCGACCGAGACGCCCCGTTGGCGAGCCACCGCCGTGATCCGGGCGTGACGCTCCTCGTCGAGAAGGATCTGCAGACGGTGCTCCAACATGCTCATACATTAGCATGTGTAGGTCTTATGCCCTCTCTCTGACCAGGTCCAGCAGGTGCCCGAGCACCCTCTCGCCGTGCTTGCGCAGGCCGTCGTGGTCGTACTCGTCGGTGAGCCACACGCGCATACCGGGCACCGCACGGGCCGTCTGCTCGGAGAAGGCTCGCTCGACGTACGGGTCATCCGCGTACACGGCCGCCGCCGACGGGACGTCGTTGGCGCGCAGGCGCTCGCGGTCATACAGCGCCGGCCACCGCCTCCGCGCGAGCAGCTCGGCGACCTCCGCAAAGACCTCCACGCTGGCTTCTCCGAACATCCACGGAAAGACGTGCTCTCCCGTGAAGTACTCCTCCGGCCAGTCCTTCTGCTCCTCGAGCACGCGCTGCGCCGACCAGGCGGTCCGGGCGCCGTCTGCCCAGCAGGCCTCCTGCAGGATCGCGTAGAGGGGGTTGCGGGCGAAGGTCGTGATCTCCTCGGCGTCGTGGAGGAACGCCGGCGAGTCGGGATCGAGCTCCAGCAGGTAGTGGAGGCGCTCGTAGCCATCGCTCATGCCGAGCACCTCGCCCAGCTGGCGCACACGCGCGGGATGCAGCCGATCGCCGCTGGGCAGCCTCAGCGGCTCGCCCTCCACCCGCGCCAGCAGGCCCAGCACCCGCTCGCGGTCATCTGGATAGCGCTCGTAGAAGCGCTCGTTGCGCTCACGCGTGCGGGCGTAGGTGGCGCGGTAGACGTCGTCGACGTGCGCTTCCAGCGGCGGGACCCCGCCGGTGAACAGGACCTCGCGCAGCCCCTCCGGCGCCGCCGACAGGTAGCGCATCGCGCAGAAGCCCCCGAAGCTCTGGCCGAGCACGCTCCAGCGCTCCACGCCGAGCTCGCGGCGGATCCACTCGGCGTCGGCCACGATCGAGTCGGCGCGGAAATGAGCGAGGTACTCGGCCTGCTCCTCGGGGCTGCCGGCCAGGCGCCCTCCGATCGGGCTCGAGCGCCCCGTGCCGCGCTGGTCGAGCATCAGCACGCGGAAGTCGCTCAGCGCGCGCTCCAGCCATGGAGGCGAGGCGTCGGTGCGCGAGGGCCTCGGCGCCTCCGCCCCCGGACCGCCTTGCAGGAACACCAGCAACGGACGCTCCTGTCCGTCCGGGTCGGCCAGCTCGCGCGTGAACACGCTCAGCCGCTCGCCATCCGGATCGGCGTGATCGAGCGGGACCGCGTGCTCTCGCTCGGTCACGATCAGGCCGGGGATCCTGCGTACGACGGGCACCGACGCAGGTTAGCCGCCCGTCGGCACATCGAGGCTCTAGGCTGCCCTCCGTGCGCATCCTCACGGTCGTGGGCAACCGGCCCCAGTTCATCAAGGCGGCGGCCGTGTCCGGGCCGCTGCGCGAGCAGCACGAGGAGATCCTCGTGCACACCGGCCAGCACTACGACGACGCGCTCTCGAGCATCTTCTTCAGCGAGCTCGGGCTCGCCCGCCCCGAGCGCGAACTGGGCATCGGCGGGGGCAGCAACACCGAGCAGACCGCGCGCATGCTGGGCGCGATCGAGCCGCTGCTGGCGGAGACCGAGCCCAACGCGGCGCTCGTCTACGGCGACACCAACTCGACCCTCGCCGGCGCCCTCGCCGCGGCCCAGGCGGGCGTGCCCGTGATCCACGTGGAGGCCGGCATGCGCTCGTTCGACAGAGCCATGCCCGAGGAGCTCAACCGCGTGCTGAGCGACCACATCGGCGAGCTTCTGCTGTGCTCCTCCGAGAGCGCCGCCGAGCAGCTGCGGGCCGAGTCGGTGGCCGGTCGCATCGAGGTCGTGGGCGACGTGATGGTCGACGTGGCGCTGCGCTGGCAGCCGACCGCGCGCGCCAACGCGCAGGCGCCGGCGGCCTACGGACTGCAGGCCGGCTCCTACCTGCTGATGACGGCCCACCGGGCGGGAAACGTCGATGATCCGGCGCGACTGCGCGCCCTGCTGGAGCTGATCCGCGCGCTGCCCAAGCCCGTGCTGTTCCCGGCGCATCCCCGCACTCGCGCCCGCCTGCGCGAGGCCGGGCTGCTCGGAGAGCTCGAAGGCCTGCAGGGGGTGAGGTTGACCGAGCCGCTCGGCTACGTGGAGTTCAGCGCCCTGGTCTGCCAGGCGCGCGCCGTCCTCACCGACTCGGGCGGCGTCCAGAAGGAGGCGTACCTTGCGGGGGTGCCCTGCGTGACCCTGCGAGCCAACACCGAGTGGGTCGAGACGGTGCAGGCCGGATGGAACACGCTCGTCGACCTGGACGCGGGCGCGGCGCTGCAGGCGCTGCACGCCGACCCCCCCGCCGAGCGCCCGCCCCTCTACGGAGACGGCCACGCCGCCGAGCGCTGCGTGCAGGCGATCGGGGCGCTGTGAGCTCGCGCGGCCAGCGCTCGATCGGGTCCGCGACACCACTTCATGTCACTGCCACAGCCCAGAGACGGGCATAGCCCAGATCCGCTCACCTACGGGCACGGTGTGCTCTCCTGAGTAGACGATGATGCCCGCCTTAAAGCGGCTACCGAGCTTGTCGCGCAGCAGGCGCAGCCCGCGTGCATCCGAGGCGGTAGCGGTTGCTGCGGACTTCGCCTCGATCCCCACGATGTCACCGGATGCGGACTCGATTACGAGATCGACCTCGCGCTTTTCGGTGTCGCGGTAGAAGAACAACTCGACCGGGGCGACACTCCACGTCGCCTGCTTGACGAACTCCATCACCACGAACGTCTCGAACAGCGTGCCTGCAACGAAGCCCTGGTCGGGTGCGCAATAGCGGGATGCGTCGACACCGAGAAGCGCAGCGGCCATGCCGGTATCGGTCAGCAGCAACTTGGGCGTCTTGACCTGTCGGGAGCCGAGGTTGGTCGAGAACGGACGCAGCCGATACAGAAGGAACAGCTGCGCCAGCAACTCTGCATGCGCCTTGATCGTCTTGTCGTCGAGCCCAAGCTCCCGTCCGAGCGCCGCGTAGTTGATCATGCCGCTCGTCCGTGCCGCCAGCAGCCGCAGCAGCTGCTCGAGCTTTGAGGGGTCGATCCGCACCTCGCCGATCTCGGGCAGATCGCGGCCGATGATCCTCTGCACGTAGGACCGGAAGTAGCGTGCGCGCTGGCGCGGAGCGCGAGTGCGCACGTCGGGGAAGCCACCCGCGAGAACGAGCTCAGCGCTCGCCGCGCGACCCTTGGGCGCGCCGTTGACCAGCGGTGGGCTTCCATTGAGCAGCCCGTCGATAATCGAGGCTCGTCTGCCCGCGATCTCGACCTGCGACAGTGGCCAGAGATTCACATACTCCACGCGGCCGGGGAGCGCGTCGGCGACGACTTTGGCTGTGACCAGGTCAGCTGAGCCGGTGAGCAGGAACTGGCCGGGCGTCTGATCCCGATCGAGGATCTGCTTGACGGCGAGCATCAGCTCCGGTGCCCGCTGGATCTCATCGATCACTGCCGGGCGTGCGAGCGACAACGCGAACCCGTCTGGGTCCGCGCGTGCCGCGGCACGCAACACCTCGTCGTCGAGGCTGAAATAGTTCGGAACGATGCCCGCCGCCTGCAGCTGTTTGGCGAGCGTGCTCTTGCCTGCCTGGCGTGGACCGATGATCGCCGCCGCGCGGCTCACGGTGAGGATGTCGCGCAGCTCATGTTCGATCCCTCGAGCAATCAGCGCCATGCGCCGCTCCTCAGATTAGCCAACACATCCAACCGCACCGGAGTAGTATAGCCGACTAATCCGGAATAGACCTGCCGACTAAACCGGAGTAACATATCCGACCGATCCGGAGGCTGTGAGCCTTTGATCCCGCGAGACACCCGCGCGGTAAGAGCCAAACGATCGGTCCTCTGGTCACGGCACTGGATCGCCCGCTGGAGGGACGTCCCGGCGAGAACGCGGACAGCCGGCGCGACTGGCTGTGATCCCGCCGCCCCGGACGAGACACTGTGAAGCCATGAGCCCTCCATCTGCCCCCCGGTCTTGAGCGCGCCGTCGGCGCCCGTGCGCGTGGGAGTCGTGGGCCTCGGCTACTGGGGCCCCAACCTGGCGCGCAACTTCGCCGCTATCGGAGGCTGCGAGCTGGCGTGGCTGTGCGACGCCTCGCCTGATGCGCGCGCGGCCCTCGAGCGCTCCTTTCCCGGGGCGCGCTCCACGGGCGACATGGATGACCTGCTCGGCGACGAGGCGCTCGACGCGGTCGTGCTGGCCACGCCCGTTCCCACCCACGCGGAGCTGGCGATCAGGGTGGCGCAGGCCGGCAAGCACTGCTTCGTGGAGAAGCCGCTGGCGACCAACGCCGCCGACGCCGAGCGCGCGGTGGCCGCCGCCGAGCAGGCCGGCAGGGTCCTGATGGTGGGCCACCTGCTCGAGTACCACCCGGCCGTGGCGCGCCTGAAGGAGCTGATCGACGGCGAGGAGCTCGGAAAGCTCTTCTACATCTATGGCAACCGCCTGAACCTGGGCAAGCTGCGAGCCGATGAGAACGCCCTCTGGAGCCTGGGCGCGCATGACGTCTCGGTGGCGCTGCACCTGATCGGGGAAGAGCCCGAGGAGTGCCTGGCCCACGGCGCCTCCTACGTGCGCGAGGGCGTCCAGGACGTGGTCTTCTGCTACCTGCGCTTTCCCTCGGGGATCGTCGCCCACCTGCACCTCTCGTGGCTCGACCCGCACAAGGAGCGCAGGATCACGGTGGTCGGCTCGCGTCGCATGGCCACCTTCGACGACATGCTGATCGAGGGCAAGCTCACGATCTACGACAAGGGCTTCGACGAGGACACCCGCTCATGGGGCGAGTACATAGCCCGCTCGGGCGACACCTTCTCTCCGCGCATCCCCAACCTCGAGCCGCTGCGGATCGAGTGCGAGCACTTCGTGCAGTGCATTCGCACCGGCGCCGCGCCGCGCTCGGACGGCCACAGCGGGCTGCGGGTCGTGCGCGTGCTCGAGAAGCTCCAGCGCTCGCTGGACGGCGCGGAGCGGGAGAGCTAGGCGGCGCTGGTCCGGCGGCGCTCCTGGCCCTCGAACCGGCGGCGCTGCACCAGACGCCGGTCGAGACGAACCACCGGTCCGACATCGTTGCCCACGCCCCGGAGCACGTAGGCGTCGCGGGAGGCGCTGTAGCGAAGCAGCGGCATCATCAGCGACAGCCAGCGCTGGCTTACGTAACGACGGGGCCGGTGAACTGTGCGCATGTCCAATCGTCCTTGAAGGTGGCCAAACGTGTAGGGATGAGCAGGAATTGTGACAGATCGCTCCCGACGAACAGGTCTTAGGAGGTCGGGCTGGCGCGGAAGGTGTCCTCGACGAGGATCGTGTCCTCGCCGGAGAGCTCGAAGGCGCTGTGCAGCGCCCTCACCGCCTGCTCGACGCGGTCGCGGTCGATCACGCACGAGATCTTGATCGGCGAGGTGGAGATCATGTCGATGTTCACGCCTTCGCGGGCCAGCACGCTGAAGACCTTGGCCGCCACGCCCGGATGCGAGCGCATCCCGGCGCCCACGATCGAGACCTTGCCCATCTCCTCGTAGCTGCTCAGCTCCGCGAACGCCTCACCCACCAGCGGTTCCAGCGCGGCGCGTGCCACGCGCAGGTCCTCACGCGGCACCGTGAAGGAGATCTCGGCCTGCCCGCCTCCCGACGCGGGCTCGTTCTGGACGATCATGTCCACGTTCACGTTGGCCTGCGCGAGCGCGCCGAAGATGCGCGCCGCCGCCCCGGGGGCGTCCGGGACGCCCGTGAGCGTCACCCGAGCCTCCCTGTCGGAGTGCGTCACCGCGGTTATCAGGGGTTGCTCCATCGTCTCTCCTTCCGCCAGCACCACGGTGCCCGGCTCCTCGCTGAATGATGAGCGGCAGTGGATGCGCACGCCGTGGTTGCGTGCGTACTCGACCGAGCGCAGCTGCAGCACGCCGGCTCCCGAAGCGGCCATCTCGAGCATCTCCTCGAAGGACACCGTCTCCAGCTTGCGAGCGTTCGGCACGATCCTGGGGTCGGCCGAATACACGCCGGCCACGTCCGTGTAGATCTCACACACCTCGGCGCCGAGCGCAGCGGCCACGGCCACGGCGCTCGTGTCCGAGCCGCCACGGCCGAGGGTGGTCACGTTGCGCGCGTCCTTGGAGACGCCCTGGAAGCCGGCCACCAGCACGATGTTGTCCTCCTCCAGCGCCCCGCGGATGCGCTCCGCGCGCACGTCGAGGATCAGCGCCTTCGTGTGCGACTCGTCGGTCACGATTCCCGCCTGCGAGCCAGTCAGGGAGATGGCCCTGTGTCCGAGGTCGTTGATGGCCATCGCGCACAGCGCACAGGAGATCCGCTCGCCGGTCGAGAGCAGCATGTCCATCTCACGCGGATCGGGTGCGGCGGAGACCTCCTCGGCCATCGTGATCAGCTCGTCTGTCGTCTTGCCGCGCGCCGAGAGCACCGCCACGACCTGGTGGCCGGCTTCGCGCTTCTCCACGATCCGCCCGGCGGCGCGCTTGATGCGCTCGGCATCGGCCACGGACGTGCCTCCGAACTTCATGACGATCAGACCGGGCATCCCCCGCAGGATATTGCCCCGGACGCGAGCGCCGGTCGGGATCGCCGTGGCCGGCCCCAATCGATGACCTCAGCCCGCAGGCGGCGTCTCCAACCGGCCAGGCCCCGCGCCGGCCCGCCCCAGCGCGGGGGCCAGGGATCCTCCTCACACGGTGCGCCGCCCTGCGAAGGCCTTGCCGAGGGTCACCTCGTCGGCGTACTCCAGGTCCGAGCCCACCGGCAGGCCACTGGCGAGGCGGGTCAGCTTTATCTGCGGGGCGCGCTGGCGCAGCTCCTCGGCGATGTGCAGGGCGGTGGCCTCGCCGGTGGTCGTGGGGTTGGTGGCCAGCACCACTTCCCTGACAGAGATCTGCGACGAGGCGGCGCGGGTGAGCAGCTCGGCGATCTTGAGGTCCTCGGGGTCCACTCCGTCGATCGGCGAGAGCGCGCCCCCCAGCACGTGGTAGACGCCGTGGTACTCGTGCGTGCGCTCCATCGGGATCACGTCGCTGGGCTCCTCCACGACACAGATGAGCTCCTGATCGCGCCTGGGGTCCTGGCAGATGCGGCAGCGCGCTTCGTCGGTCAGGTTGAAGCACACCTCGCACAGGCCGATCTTCTCCTTGACCTCGCGGATGGCCTCCGCCAGCGCAACCGCGTCCTCAGGCGAGGTGCGCAGGATGTGGAAGGCCAGCCGCTGGGCCGTGCGGTTGCCGATGCCGGGCAGCTTGGAGAGCTCGGTCACGAGCCTCTGGACCGGCGGCGCATAGGAGGTGCTCACAGCGGGTTCACAGGCCCGGCATCCCCAGTCCGCCGAGGCCTCCGAGATCGAGCCCCGCGGTGGCTCCGCCCATCTTGCGCTCGGCCAGCTCCTGGGCCATGCGCAGCGCCTCGTTGACCGCCGCCAGCACCATGTCGGCGAGGATCTCCACGTCCTCGGGATCGACCGCCGAGGGATCGACCCTGACCTCCCGCACCACGAGGTCGCCGCCGATCTTGACCGTGACCATCCCGCCGCCCGCCGAGGCCTCCACGACCTCGTTGCGCAGCTCCTCCTGGGCCGCCTCCATGTCCTTCTGCATCTTCTGAACCTGCTGCATCATCTGCTGCATGTTGGGCATGCGCGGCTGCTTTGCCATCAGGCGCCTTTCTCGTTGCCGGTCGCGGCGGGGGCGCCGCGCTCATCCTCCTGCGCCGATATCTCCGGCGCGGGCTCCCACTCTCCGGGTACCTCCTCGGCGTCGAACTCCTCCTTCAGGCGCCTGATCCAGTCCTCGTCGGACTGCTCGGCCGGCACGGCAGCCTGCCCTGAAGCGAGCTCGTCTCGCAGCTCGTAGGAGAGCCGCCAGCGCTTGCCGCCCAGGACCCGCAGGGCCTCACCGACGATCATGCGATTGGCCGGGTCCTCGGCCTTCTTCTTGAGGAACTGATCCGTCGGGGCGAAGGCGAGCGCGAGATCATCGCCGTCCACCCCCACCGGGTGCGCCTTGCCGATGACCGCAGCGATCATCGCGTTCTCGCTGCGCACCAGGTCAACCGCCGCCGGCCACAGCGCACACACCGCCTCGAGGTCCTCTGCCATCACCGGCGCGTCCGCGACAACCGGCGCGTCCGCCATCAGGGGCGCAGCGGGCGCGGCGGGCGCGTCGCCCGCCCGCTCGCCGGCGGCGGGCACCGGGTCGGGGCTCACGGCCACAGGAGGAGCCTGGGCTGCCAACGCGGCAGGCTGGGCAGGCGCAGGCTGGGCGGCCGGCTGACCGGCGGCCGGGCCCTGGGTCGCGGAAGGCATCTGCTTGGGTGCGCGCGGTGCGTCGGGGAGCGGGACCTCGCGCTCGGCGGCCACGGCGGACACCACGCGTCCGCCCTCCAGCCGCTCGATGCGAGCGAGCAGCGCGCGCATCGAGGAGTCGAGGGCCGGCCTGGCCGCCTTCACGAGTGCGAGCTCGAGCCGCGTGCGCGCGTCTGCGCCGGCCCGCACGCCCTCCATGGCCTCGCCGAGCAGCTCGAGCAGGCGCACGACCGTGGCATGGTCCACGCGCTCGGCCTGCGCGCGCAGAGCCGCGTCCGCCTCAGGCGTCAAGGCGAGCTCGTGGGGAACCTCGCCGAGCGTCTGCACGACCAGCAGCTCACGGGCTCGCACCTCGAGATCGGCTGCGAAGGACGCCGCGTCCCGGCCCTGCTCCACGCACTCCTCGAGCGTCTTCAGCGCGCGCCTGGCGTCAGCCGAGTCGACCGCGTCAACGGTCTCTTCCAGCAGCCTGGCATCGGCCACGCCGAGCACGGCGAGCACGTCCTCGAGCGCGATCGCGGCACCGCTGTAGGTCACGAGCTGCTCGAGCGTGCCCAGGGCATCGCGGAAGCTGCCGGTCGCCGAACGGGCCAGGGCGGCCACGGCCGGGGGCGGAATCTCGATCGACTCCGCCGCGGCGGCGCGGCGCACAACGCTTGCGATCTGCTCGACCGTGGGGCGGTGGAAGTCGAAGCGGTGACAGCGATCGACGACGGTCGCCGGCACCTTGCCCGCCTCGGTGGTGGCCAGCACGAAGACGGTGTTGGGCGGGGGCTCCTCGAGCGTCTTCAGAAACGCGTTCCAGGCGGCCGTGGAGAGCATGTGGGCCTCATCGAGGATGTAGACCTTGCGCCGCCCGCTCACGGGGGCGTAGGCGACGCTGTCGCGCAGCTCGCGGATGTCATCCACGGAGTTGTTGGACGCGGCGTCCATCTCGATCACGTCCAGCGAGGTGGCCCGGGCGATCGACAGGCACGACTCGCACTCCCCGCAAGGCTCGGTGGTCGGCCCCCGCTCGCAGTTCAGGCAGGCCGCGAGAATCTTGGCCATCGAGGTCTTGCCGGTCCCGCGCGAGCCGACGAACAGGTAGGCGTGGTGCACCTTTCCGCGCTCCACGGCGTTGCGCAACGTCCTCACAACCGGCTCCTGGCCGACCACCTCGGCGAAGGTGCGAGGACGGTGTCTGCGGTACAGCGACCGCTGCTGCTCCTGTGGCTGCTCCTCTACTGACACCGTTGATCTGAGTCTACCCACGCGGGTGGGTGGGCTCGCAACGAGCTCGAGCTCCAGCCCGAGCGGGTAGCGTCCGCGCCCATGACCGCCTCGATCAAGCGCTCGGCGCAGCGTCTCGGCGCACCGATCTCGATCGTCGCGGGGGCGATCGTGCTGCGCCTGCTCAGCGGCGTGGGCTTCGTCAACTACGACACTCTCTACGCGCTCGCATGGGGCGGGCAGCTCTCACGCGGACAGGCGCCCGCATACAGCGTCCCGATCGCCCCGACGCCCCACCCGCTGCTGGAGCTCTTCGGGGTGGCGCTCTCGCCGCTCGGCGCCCACGCGATCACCGAGGTGACGGTGGCCCTGGGCTTCCTCGCGCTGTCCGGGTGCGGGTGGGTCATCTACCGACTGGGCGCCCGCTGGTTCGGACGGGCGGCCGGAGCGCTCGCGGGGCTGATCTTCCTGACCCGTGTGCCGGTCCTCTCCTACGGCGTCCGCGCCTACGTGGATCTCCCCTATCTGCTGCTCGTGCTCGGCGCCCTGCTGGTGGAGAGCCGAGCAAGGACCAGGGGGGAGCGACCAGCCGCGGTGCCCGTGCTCGCCCTGCTCGCGCTCGCCGGCCTGCTGCGTCCCGAGGCGTGGGCCTTCTCCGGTCTCTACTGGCTGTACGCCGTCGGCTGGCGCCCTCCCCTGGCGCGCCGACCACGGAGCGGGGATCGGCAGCGCTTCCAGCGCCCGACACGCACACGCGGAGAGCTCGCATGGCTGACGCTGCTGGCCGCAAGCGCGCCGCTGGTGTGGGTGCTCAGCGACCTCGCCGTCACCGGGCACCCTCTGTGGTCGCTCACCAACACACGCCACACCGCCAGCACCCTCAACCGGGTCACCGGCATCGTCAACGTCCCCGAGTACATCCCCAGACGAATCGGGGAGATCCTGCGCCCGCCCGTGCTCGTGGGCGCGGCCCTCGGAGGGGTGCTGTCGCTGCTGTGGCTGCGTCGCCGCGCGCTGCTCGGCGCCGGCGCAGGCGTGCTGGCGGTGGTGGTGTTCGCGGCCTTCGCCACGCTCGGGCTGCCGATCAACACCCGCTACGCGTTCCTGGCGGCAGCGATCCTGTGCATCTTCTGCGGCGCAGGGGCCTTCGGCTGGACCGCGCTCGAGCGCGGGGACCGTCGTCGTCGGTGGTGGATGGCCGGGGGCGCGCTCGTGCTGGTGGCGCTGGTCGTCTACATCCCCTCCCAGTACCGCGCGGTCCACCGCCAAATGGACGAACTGGCTCGCCAGCAGAGCATCGAAGACGATCTCGTCGCGCTCGTCGAAAGCGGCGCCGTCAACCTGCGCTGCGGCCCTGTCGGGGTACCCAACCACGCACCCATCCCGCTGCTGGCGCTCTACCTGCACACGAGCCCCAGAAACATCGTCAACGCACAGCTCGCCTCCGGGCAGATCCGCAGCGGCGTCTACGTTGACCCGGCCAGCCGCCAGGTGGAAAAAGACTACGTGCTCGACCCCAAGGACCCGCACGTGGCTGTCAGCGTGCCGCCGGGGTTCACCGAGTCGGCCAGCAACTCCTCGTGGCTGATCTTCAAGCGCTGCAACTACTGATGTGGACCGTGCACCCCTCGTCGAGATCTCGAGCATCCGGCGCCTGCCTTCGCCCACGACTCCGGCTCGGGAGCTCCCGCTGCGCCTGCCGGTGATCGCTTAAGGCTGCTTCCTTCCGGACCTGACCTGGTTCGCAAGCCGACACCGCGCGGGACCCGAACCATCGACGCCCCGAGCGACGGAGCGACCGGAGCCGAAGGCCCCTCGGAAGGGAGTTCGGCCCCGCTAGAGCGGATTGCGGATTCAGGGCACCGCTACCTCCCCGCCTAGCACGGTCCGAGGCGATCGTAACGCACACCGGAGCAGGCGAGTTCCGATAGGCTGCGCGACCGTGACCAACTTCAACGTATCGCACCCCACTCTTCGCTCACGCTCCGGCGTGGCCCTGGCGACGCTCGGCGCCGCCGTACTGATCGCCGGCTGCGGCTCCAGCAGCAGCTCGAGCACGATCACGGTCGGAGCCGAGAACAAGGCCGACAACTCGCTCATCAAAGCCACCGAAACGACCCCCACGAAAACGCCCGAATCGACCGCGACCGCCAAGACGCCGACGAGCGGACCGCTGGCCACCGAACCGAAGGTGACGCCACCGTCGGGCGCGGCGCCGAGCAAGCTCGTGGTGAAAGACCTGATCACGGGCACGGGCGCCGAAGCCAAAGCGGGCCAGACCGTCACGGTCAACTACGTGGGCGTTCTCTACAGCGGCGGCAAAGAGTTCGACGCCTCCTGGAAACGCAAAGAACCGTTCACGTTCGCTCTCGGCAAGGGACAGGTGATCCCCGGCTGGGACCAGGGCGTGGCAGGCATGAAGGTCGGCGGACGGCGCGAGCTGATCATTCCCTCGGCGCTCGCCTATGGCGCCAAAGGCTCCGGTAGCGCGATCCCACCGAACGCGCCGCTGGTGTTCGTGATCGACCTGCTCGGAACCTAGGCCACCCACGCAGGCTCCCCGCAAGAGCGCAATGCGTGGCGTAGCGGCGCTGCTTCTGGCGAGCGGCGCCGCTCTCGCCGCAAGCGCGTGCGGGAGCGGCGCCTCGTCCTCGCCGGCGGCCGCCCGGCTCGAACGTGAAGACCTGGTCCTCGTCAGTCGCACCCTCCTGAGCGCTCGAGGGCAGGTCGCCGTCGAGGTCGCCGCCACCAGGGCTGCATGGCCGCTCGTGGCCAACGGGCTGAGCACCAGCTCCCGCGACTCACGCGTCGCCATCGACGCAGTTCGCGAAGACGCGGCCCGGCTCGAGCTCCCAGTGCTCTTCGAGGAACGAACGGCCGCCTCGATCACAGGCCCCGGATCGGCTCTAGCAGCGCTGTTCCGCAGCTACGTCGGCCTATCCACCCGCGGCTGGCAGCTGATCGCGGGAGCCATCGCTCAGATCGAACACGGCTCGCCGGTCGGGGCCCGCTTCGCCAGGGCCAACGTCGACCTTTACATAGAGAGCGTCTACGACGGGCACTTCACGCTCGCCCAGATCGGCAAGCAGCTCAAGGCCGGCTACGAAGAGCTGGGCGGCTCGCGCACGTTCGGCGCATCGCTGACCGAGGCCGAAGTCGACCAGCTGGAGAGCATCTATTCCGAGCCGGGCGACCGCCTGCATCCTCACCCGGGAGTGCGGCTGGGCTCATGAGCGCGTTCGTGACCGCGGGCGCCGGGTTCCTGCTGGCCGTCCTGTGGTTCGATCTGATGTTCGACGTCCAGGTGGCCGCACACCGCGGCGGTGAGCTGCCCGAGTCCGTCCTTGCGTCGATCGCCGGCTACTACGCCCGTGTCACCACGGCGGCAAGGCCGATGAACCGCCTCATCGCCGCCGTCATGCTCGCCACCTTGACCGCGATCGTCGCGGAGATCGCCGGCGGCGGGGAGCGCCGCTGGGCCGTGTGGGCATCGCTGGCCCTGGCGCTCGCTCCGATCATGCTCGTGGGAGCGCGCACGGTGCCGCACGCGGTGAGGCTCGGCGCCCGCGCCGACTCCGTGGCGCATCAGGGCGCGCTCGCGCGCTCGATCTGGCGTGAGCACGTCTTCTGCGCCGTCTCGATCGGGGCGCTGCTGACGGTGCAGCTGGCATTCGCCTGAGTGAGGCGCAGTCATTGCCTACGGCGCTTCGACGTATCACCGGCAGGGCGTTCGCTCCGCGCGTCATCGGCCCCGCGTAGACTTCCAGCCCCAGTTTCGAGAGCGCGAATCCAGGCCGACCGAGGAGGCACAGAATGAGAACGATGGCCCCGCAAGCTTCTACGCGCCATTGGATGGGGAGACGCATGATCGCGATCCCGATCGTGATCGTCGCGGCGCTCGCGACGGCCACAACGGCGGCCGTCGCGGCCCATCCGAAGCGCGGCGCCCACTTCGCCGGCTTCAGCGACCTGACGGCTATCAGCGGCTTCAGAGCGCCCGTCAGCTTCTCCGTGTCGAGCAGCGGCGCCAGCCTGCTGAACTTCAAGTTCTCCTCGCTGGGGTGCTTCGGCGCCGGCGGGTTCCGGCCCGGGGTCGACTACTACACCAAGCCCGAAGCCATCATCAAGATCGGTACGGTCAAGGTCTCGAAATCGGGTCGCTTCTCGGCCACCGGCGCCGTGTCGTCGCACACGGCCTTCGGCATCACGACCAAGACGACAGCGGGCGTGAACGGAACCTTCACCAGCGCCAAGACCGCCACGGGCACCATCAACTTCAGCCAGCAGGACACCGGGAAGTACACGAGCTCCTGCGGTCCGGCTTCGATCACGTTCACGGCCAAGGGACGCTGAGCGTCCCGCCGTCGGGGCTCCGACGGGACGCGCGCGGTGTCGGCCACGCCCAGCCCGATAGCGTTCGCCCCGAATGAAGCTGGCGACGTGGAACGTCAACTCGCTGGGGGCGCGACTGCCGCGAGTGCTCGAGTTCCTGGCCGAGCACTCACCAGACGTCGTGATGCTCCAGGAGACCAAGTGCGACGACGCGGCCTTCCCCGCCGCCGAGCTCGCGCTCGCCGGTTATGACGCGGTCCACCATGGATCCGGGCGCTGGGCCGGCGTGGCGATCCTCGCGCGCAGTGGACTCGGCCTCGGCGAGACCGTCGCCGGACTCCCGGGCGAGCTCCGCGCCGAGGAGGCGCGATGGATCGAGGCGAGCGTGGCGGGGATGCGAGTCGCGAGCGTCTACGTCACGAACGGTCGCGAGGTGGACAGCGAGTGGTTCGCCGAGAAGCTCGCGTTCCTCGATGCGATCGCAGAGCGGGTTGCGGCCGAGCGCGGCTCGCCGCTCGTGATCGCCGGGGACTTCAACGTGGCGCGCGAGGACCGGGACGTGTACGACCCGGCCGCCTTCCTCGGAGCGACCCACGTGACGGCCGCGGAGCGCACACGATTCGAGCGCGTGCTGAGCGATGGGGCGCTGGTGGACGCCTACCGGCTGGTCCATCCCGACGAGACACAGTTCACCTGGTGGGACTACCGTCAGGGCCACTTCCACCGTGACCTGGGCCTGCGGATCGACTACATCCTCGTCTGTGAGCCCATCGCGCGGGGGCTCGCCGAGTGCTCGATCGCACGCGACTACCGCAAGGGCAAGAAGCCCTCCGACCACGCTCCGTTGATGGCCGAGGTTGGAGCTGTCCCTGAATGACGCTATGCGTCCTTCGGCGCTATTGAAATGAGATTGCGCAGGATGCCTCGATCTGAAGTTATTCAAATCTCGAGGCCTCAACGCAAATAACGCGCTCTCAACCCCTCGCTAGTTTCGCTGCACGAAACAAGCGGTCGGGACCCGGGATTCTGTGGGGTTTGGGCAGCGGAACGGCGCTGCTGCCCAAACGCTACGCGGCCACAGGGGGCTCGTAGAGCGCGCTCGTAGCCGCTACCGACACGCCGTATGCCTGGAGATCGACCGGCACGTGAGGGGAAGTCAGAGGGCCGAGCCTGCGCAGAGCGTCAAGCGTCCTCGAGAGGTCGATATCGCCGGTGGCCTGCGGGGTGGGACGGAACATGATCTCCTGACCGTCGGGAAACACGAGCACGAACGGCGCCCTGCCCTCGACCGCATCGGCCACCGCGACTCCGAACTCCGGCAGATCGCTCGGGATGACGACAGCTCCGTCGGGCCAGCGGTGCGTCTCCGAGAGCATCTCCGTGTCCATCGCGCCAAGCGCCCGCTCGGCGGCTGCTCCTAGCGGTCGTTTCGCCATGCTTTGAGGATATCGCGGGCGTGCTCGCGAAGAAAGTCGCGCGCCGCAGGGACGCCCTCGCGTGCGGAGCCCTGGTGGAACGGCTGTGCCGGCAGCTTGCGCGTTCCCTCGTAGCGGTGAATGTGGGTGCCCTTGCCCTCGGCGTTGTCGATCAAGCAGATCGTCCGCCACCCACCGGCGGTCTGCGCTTGGAGCATGACGGAGAACTTGAGATCGTCCGGTTGTCCCCGATAGCGGACGAAGACCCTGCCCTCGGGTAGACGGATCTCGAATGTGCGCTCCTCGCTCAAGCGATGCAGTATGCGCCGCGGCGAGGACGAAGGCTCAGCTTCAGACGCTCGACGAAGCACGTCGCAGGCCACGGGAGCGTCGAGCGTCCGGCCCCCCGCGCCTCAGCGCGGACAAGGAGGCGAAGCCGACGCCTCCGGCGCGCGTAGCCGCGGCCACCCGCCGCCATCGAAGAGCATCACGAGCACCGCTACGTCGGCGCCGAAAAGCAAGCGCCGATCGTCACGCGCGGCTCGATCAATGACGCGATACACGCCGTCGAAATCAAGCTCCGAGGAGGCTGGTTCGATAGCGTCTGTAGCTGGGAGAACACACGATGAATACCGTCTACGACAAGACTTGGGATCTTTTCATGGCCGCGTCGATGAACGACGATCTCGGCTACCCCGATGAGGTCGAGTTCATCCCAGGCCCAAGAGTGGGCCGACGACGTGCTCTGGCGCAGTCTCACCGAAGGCCGCCCAACCGTTCTAGTCAGCGAGGACGCGGAGCTGCTGCTCGTTCCGCATCGCCGGACTTTGATCGACCGGCTGCGCGGGCACGTCGCCGTGAACGTCGCCCACCGCACCCACGGACACGCCGCCCCCTTCGCAACAGCGAGCCGACTGGGTCGCCATCCTGTGCGCCAGATGCGCGAGCTGGCGCACGCGTAGCGGGCACCGCCCACGCCCAATAGACTCAGGGGTCCAGGGCGCGTAGCTCAGTGGGAGAGCGCTCGCTTCACACGCGAGAGGTCGCAGGTTCGAAACCCGCCGCGCCCATCCCTAGTTTTACCCGCTGTAGAGCCAGATTCGCGTTTAGGCAGCCTCGTGTTCGGTCGCATGGGAGGGTGCTTCAGCGGCTCGTCTGCCAATAACTGCCAATTCGTTGCCCTCGATCAGCGCCCGGAGCTGGGCCTTCTCGTGTTCGCCACGGCGCATTGACTGGCGGTAGACGCGGAGCGCGAGCGCGGGGTCGGTGTGGCCCATCTCGTCCATGACGACACCGGGGTCCTCGCCGAGCGCGTAGAGCACGCTGGCGAAGGTCCTTCTGAGAGAGTGCGGGGTAATGCTCTCCGGGAGCGGTGGGAGTCCCTGCTTGGCAGAGTTCTCATTGGCGCGCTCAACTGCGACCTTGAGGACCCGCGAGCGGAGGTTGTCGGGGCTCTGGCGGCCTCCTGTGAGCGTCGGGAACACGTACCCCTCGCTCGGCGCTTGAGGGCGCCGAGCACGCACGGCGACGAGTTCATCCAGGAGCGCTCCGCGGAGCTTGACGCGGCGCCGGCCGGCGTCTGTCTTGGACTCTCCGACGTGGAGCCATCCGGCGGCGAGGTCCACGTCGCGCCAGCGCAGCGCGCATAGCTCGCCGATCCGAAGTCCCGCGAACGTCAATGTGGCGAGCATTGCTCGCCGCTCAATGTGCCGGCAAGCCGGACGCGCGGCGCGGTCTAGTTCGCCGGCCGCGCCCAACGAGGTTGTCCCGTTCGCCGTGGAAGTCTGTGGTGGCGGTTGGGTGTGATGGTTACAC
>ODAK010001901.1_pt1 | contig 22280 bp, 19 predicted proteins | sample 1539591 | NCBI WGS metagenome assembly ODAK01 (sample SAMEA3539303, study PRJEB22396) | soil metagenome | biome: tundra; feature: field; material: soil | place: USA | collected 2010-05 | depth 0.15 m | reverse complement strand
CGGGGCGGCGGGTTTGTCCGTTTGTGACATGAAGCTATCTTTATCCATCCGCGCGGTTCTTGCCACCCCTTTTTTGGCAAAATAAGTTTGGGATGGACTAACGGAACAATTGGCGTTTGAATCTTCACCGTGTTCACTTTTGAATGGGACGCGAACAAGGCGCAAGCGAATCTGGCCAAGCACAAGGTCAGCTTTGAAACCGCCACCACGGTTTTTGGCGATCTGCATTCCATGACGATTCCCGACCCGGCGCACTCGCAGGGCGAAAACCGGTTCATCATTTTGGGGCGTTCACATGACGGGAAATTGCCGGTTGTCGTCCACACCGAACGGGGCGATAATATCCGCATCATCTGCGCGCGGCCCGCCAGCCGCCGGGAAAGAAAACAATATGAAGCAGCCATCAGCTAAATCAGCCGACAAAGATTTGCAGCCGGAATACGATTTCTCAAACGGCGTGCGCGGCAAACATTTCCGGCGCTATCATCGCGGCACGAACGTGGTGGTATTGGAGCCGGATGTTGCCAGGATGTTTTCCGATGCGGCCACCGTGAACGACTCGTTGCGTGCGCTGGCCGGCATCATCCGCCGCCAAAAAGCCGTGGCGAAATAAAATCAGCGGCGAAGAATTCAGCGGCCTTCGGAAACGGAGGCCGCTTTTTGTTTGTGCGCCCGGCAGGGCGCACTGACTGGTTGGTTAGAGTCCAATGCACACCCGGCAAGGGGAAGTGCTAGCCGGACGGCAAGGGGGTCCAGCGCGAGATGGAATCTGAAGGAAGCCGCAGGCAAACCGCTGGTCTGACGGACAGGAATCGCATGCGGCGACCCTGACGGATGAGCAGGCCAATATCTTCAAAGTCCAAAGCTTGCACGGAAGTCATGGCCGTAGATGCGGCGGACCTAAGCGTGGAGGTCAGTGCGCCTTACCGGGGAGGTCTCTGGCTTTGCGGTAAAGCTAATGAATGTCAGCACTTTTTATTTTGGCATTCTACTTGCAAACGAAACTGCGACGGGTCAACTTTCTGCCAAGCCTCTAAAATTCCAGCGAAAGGGTTCGCATGAAACGTTCTCTCATGGTTGGCGCGTTGATTGTGGGCATCTCCACTCTCGCGCTATTTTTGTTGTCGCGACACCGCGCGACGCAGGCGGCTTACGCCCCTCCGCCATCACCGGACGCGACGACAACGGCAAATGCTGCAACCAACCAGCCACCCGCCAGCCTGGCGCAAAGCCCGCCGCCAAAAAATAATTCCCCTACGCCGGTAACGCAGGCCACAGCCATCGCCGGGGCGATCCCGGCGAACACGGCCTTCGCTGATTTCGCGAAATGGGCGGAACAATTCAGCCAGTCGTCCGCCAGCGTGGTGGACGGCCGGCGGCTCGCGTGGAAGCGGCGCGAGGCCATGCTGGAATTGATTCAGACCGATCCCGCGCAGGCGCTCGCGCTGGCCGCACCGTTTGCCTGGCGGCAACAACTGCCACCGCAGGTGACCAAATACTTCGAGGCGCAACTCGACGGGCGCGGCGATTTTCTGGTCGCGGCCGCCACGGATTTTGACCGGGGCCGCACGATGACGTATCGCCACGTGCAGCTCGGCGGAACGAATTATCAGGCGTTCGTCTATGGCCGCCGTCGGGCGCAGATTTCGCGGACGGGCATTCCGCTGCACGGCATTTCGCTCGACGGCAAGATGGCGGTCTCCACGGAACCGCTGCGCCGATTGTCACAAGCCGAAGCGGCGGCGCGGGACAAAAGCGTGGCGAAGCCAGATGTCATCTGCTCCGTGTCCGGCCAGGCAGTGACAGCGCGCGGCCAGCCGGTCTATGCCGAAACCGGCAGCGGAGTGCTCTGTTTTTGCGGGACGGATCATTACGATTTGGTGAACCAGCAATGGGCGTTGGCTGAAAGCGGCGGCACGGGCGGCGTTGGCGGCAGCGGGGTGGCTGGCGTCGGCGCGCCGATGAATGATGCCTGGACGCACGGCATCAAGACCCTGCTCTACATGCGCGTCAATTTTCCCGATGATTTGACCGAGCCGATTTCCGAAGCCGCCGCCTATTCGGTGATGAACAGTGTCAACACGTTTTACACCACCGGCTCCTACGACCAGACGGCGCTTGATTCGACGGTCACACCGCTGGTTACGCTGCCGCAGACGAAGGCGTATTATTCCGCCGACCCCGGGCTGCTGCTGGCCGACGCGCGCGCGGCGGTGAAACAGGCCGGGTTCGACACGGCGAATTACAATCTCGACATCGTGGCGTTCACGTCCGTGCCAAATTACACCTTCGGCGGGCTGGCCTACGTCGGCGGCAAGGGCGTGTGGCTGCAAAGCATGGGCACGGGAGTGACCGCGCATGAACTTGGTCATAATTACGGCTTGTGGCACGCGAATTTTTGGGACACTACCACCAACGCCAGCATGATCGGGCCGGGCACGAATCTTGAATATGGAAATGTGTATGACACGATGGGTTTGGCTGGTGCCGGCAACTATCAGTTCAATGCGGCGCACAAAAACAAGCTCGACTGGCTCACGGCCGATGCCGTGCAAGTCGTCTCCACCAACGGCGTGTATCGCATTTATCCCTTCGACGTGCCGGCATCAGCGCTTGTGAACGGGCGGTTTTACGCCGCCGCCGTGCAGAAGGATTTTCAACGCTATTACTGGCTGGAGTTCCGCAGACTTTTCACCAGCAATCCCTGGACGCAAAATGGCGTCCTGTTGAATTGGTCGCCATGGGACGAAAGCAACGGCGGCACACAGTTGATTGACACCACGCCAGGTTCGCCAACCTTCAGCGGCGATTCGCGTGACGACGCGGCGCTGGTCGTCGGCCGCACCTTCGACGACAACGTCGCGGGTGTCCACATCACGCCGCTCGCGCGCGGCGCGACCGGCCCCGAACCGTGGCTCGACGTGCTGGTCAACACCGGCGCGTTTCCCGGCAACCAGCCGCCGGTGCTGGCTGTGGAGGTGGACAACACCAACGTCGCACCCGGCGCGCTCGTGCATTTTCACGCCACCGCGACGGATCCCGACGGCGACACGCTGGCTTACTCGTGGACCTTCGATGATTTGAGTTTCTCGACGAACAATCTGCCGTGGACCTCAAAAACTTTTCCGATGGCAAACGATCATGTGGTGCGCTGCGTGGTCAGCGACATGAAAGGCGGCATGGCCAGCGCGAACGTTGTCGTCACGGTTGGCGCTGCCGACGGTTTTCGTATCACCGGGCGCGTCACGGACACCAACGGCCTTCCGCTCCAAGGCGTGCTGGTGAGCAACGGCTCGAACAACCTTGCGGATTTCTTCGGCGGCTGGACGGACAGCGATGGCCGTTATGTGATCGCCAACGTGACCGGCAATCTTACACTGAACGCCGTTCAGTTTGGTCACACCTTCGCCGGCACGGCGAACTGGCCGAATCCGCTGGATGTCACGAACAACTTGGGCGGCGTGGATTTCACCGGCACACCGCTGCCGACGGTGAACATTGTTGCCGACACAAACACCGTTCCGGAAAGCGATGGCTTGGCGCACTACTTCACGCTCACGCGCACCGGCGACACGAACAGCGATTTCACCGTCCCGCTTTACATTTCCGGCACGGCCACGCTGGGCAGTGATTATACTTTGAGTCCGACCATCGTGAGCAACCTGGTCACGATCCCTGCCGGCACGAACAGCCTGACGTTCACGTTTCACGCGCAGAACAACGGCGTCGTCAAAGGCCCGGAGACGGCGACGCTTACGTTGCTGGACGATTTTGCAAACTATACCTCGCCCGGCTACGCGCTGGCGCCACCCGCGGCGGCAACCATCACCATTCTCGACGACGATTCGCCCGTGCAACCGACCGTGACCCTCACCACGCCCACGCCGGTCATTTCCGATTTTGGTTTCGACGCCGGCGAATTTGTTTTCACGCGCAACGGCCCGGCGCTGGGCGATTTGCTGGTCAATTATTCCGTCAGCGGCACCGCGCAGGTCGGAACTGATTTCACGCCGCTGGCGGGCGTCGTCCTCATTCCCGCCGGCCAGAGCAGCGCAACCGTCTGGCTTCAGCCGCTGGACGATCACGCGGTCGAATCGAATGAAACCGTCGTGGTTTCCATTCTCGCCGACCCGGCGTATCTCGTGGGCAGCCCGGCTTCGGCAACGAACACCATTCTCGACAGCGGCGCGACGTTTGTGACGGTGTTTCCGACGACCCAGCCCGCCGCCGAACCTTCGACGTCGGGATCGTTCACCGTCAAGCGCGACGGTGATTTGACCGAGGCGCTGGTGGTCAACTACACCACCGGCGGGACGGCGGTTCCCGGCGTGGATTACGCGCCGTTGAGCGGTTCCGTCACGATTCCTGCCGGCGCAACCTCGACGACGGTGACCTTCACGCCGCTCGAGGACGGAGTGCTCGCGCCGGACAAATATGTCACGCTCATCCTGACCAACGATTATAACTACGATGTCGGCACGCCAGGCAGCGCCAGCATTTTCATCACGGAAAGTGAGCGGCCTACGGTGAGCATCACCGCGCCGGTGAACTCGGTTTCGGAGCAGGGCAGCACGCTCGGCCAGTTCAAAATTACCCGCACCACGACCAGCGGTGATCTGACGGTGTATCTGGCGTTGAGCGGCACAGCGATACCGGGCGGAGATTATTTGCCGCTCGACAATCCGGTGGTGATTCCCGACGGCGCGAGTTCGGTGACGCTGGACGTGATTCCATTCCAAAACGCGATTTTGGATTTCACCAAGGATGTGCAGTTGGTGGTGCTGGCCAGCACCAATTACAACGTCGGCTCGCCCAACACCGCGAGCGTGGCCATTTTGGACGACGGCACGAGCCAGATTCCCGGCGTCGGTTTTTGCTTCGCCACGTCCGCCTTCCCGGAGAGCCAGTCGCCCGGCATCGCGGTGAGTTTGAGCATCACCACGTCCGTGCCGGTGTCGGTGGACTACAAAGTCATCGGCGGCACCGCGCCGGCCAGCCGGTATTCGCTGCCGTCGGGCACGCTGGTTATTTCGAACAGTCTGGTTGGATTCGTGCCGTTGAAGATTAACAACGACACCACCGTCGAGCCGCCGCAAACGGTCAAAGTCGTCCTGTATAATCCGGTCAATGCCACGCTCGACTACATCAAAGTTCACACCTACACCATTCTCGACGACGACCTGGTGTCGGTGAGCGTGACCGCGACCGCGCCAAACGCGTCGGAAACCGGCCCGGTGCCGGGCAACTTCCGCATCGCGCGCGCCGGCTCGATCAATGCGAGCCAGCTCGTGAATTTCCAGATCACCGGCACCGCCAGCGCGCCGGCGGATTACGCGCCGCTGGGAACCTCCACGACGATTCCCGCCGGCGCGACGTTTGTGGATTTGCCGGTGATGCCAGTGATCAACCACACGCCACAACTTCCGCAGACGGTCGTGTTGACGCTCATCAGCGCGACGAACGGCGCCATCGTTTCACCCAACGTCGCCACCGTGACCATCAGCAACAGCAACACCAACCCGCTGCCCGTCGTCGCGGTCACTTCTACAAATCATCCCTACGCCGTGGAAGGCGGCACGAACGGCGCGTTTCTGTTCACGCGCACCGGGGCGACGAACAGCGCGCTGGCAGTTTCGTTCACGATCAGCGGCACCGCTGCTTCCGGCGTGCGCTACGTGGCATTGACCAATTCGGTCACCATTCCCGCCGGGCAAACGTCGGTGTCGCTGCCGGTCGTGGCGATTGACGACAACCTTGTCGAAGGCGAACAAACCGTGATTGTATCGCTGACGCAAGGCGAAACCTATCAGGCCGCGTATCCCTCGTCCGCCACGGTGACGGTGCAGGACAACGACCAGCGCGTGTGGATTGACGCGAGCGATTTCACGGCGGCGAAATACCGTTCTGATCCCGGGCAATTCACCTTCTCGCGCTTCGGCACGACGAACACGCCGGTCACCGTTTTTTATGCCATCAGCGGCACGGCGAGCAACGGCCTGGACTATGTTCGCATCACCAATTTCATCGTCATTCCCGCCGGGCAATTGACCGTGACGTTGCCGATTTTGCCGCTACACAACGGCGTCGTCAAAGGCCCGGTGACCGCGACGCTCACGCTGCTGGCCGGCACCAACTATTTTCTCGGCACGCCGACGAACGGCACGGTGACAATTGACGACGACATGCCGATGCTGACGATTACCGCCGTCGTGACCAACGTGCTTGAAGGCAGCGGCTCCAACGGCGTGTTCCGCGTCACGCGCACCGGCGATCCGCAATTTGATTTCACCGCCTATCTCGCGGTTGGCGGCACGGCCACTTACGGCGTGGACTATCCGCCGTTCCCCACGAACATCTATTTCACCTGCGGCGTCACGGCGATTGACCTGTTCGTCACACCAACGAACGATCTTGTGGTCGAAGGCGATGAAACCGTGGCCGCGTTGCTGTTGCCGAACCCGGCTTACACGATTCTTTCGCCGAGCAACGCGGTGCTGACCATCGCCGACGCGGGCACCAGCCAGACGCCGGTCGTCATCATCACCAGCCCGAAATCTTACGTCGCCTTCTTGAATGGCACGAACGCCGGGCTGATCCTCAACGCGACCATCATTGACGCCATCCCGACCAATGACATTCTGACGTGGACCAAGGTGACCGGCCCGGACAGCCTGGTTTTCGGCGACACCAACTCGGCCAACACGTCGGTCTTGTTCACCAACACCGGCGTTTATCTGCTGCGGCTCACGGCGGACAATGGATTTTTGCAGGGCCATGCGGACATTCTCGTTTTCGTCAGCGGCGATGTTTTGACAGCGACGAACATTTTGCATTGGACGTTGGATGAAGGCGCCGGCACGAACGTGGCCGACAACTCCGGCAATGGCCGCAACGGCGTTTTTAGCGGCAGCCCGGCGTGGCTGACCAACGGCGCCATCGGCGGCGCGCTGCAATTTTTCGGCACCAATGATTGCGTGCGCCAGTCTGCCGGCTCCAACACGCTCAACGGGCTGAACGCCTTCACGGTTTCCCTGTGGATCAAACCGGCTGCGGCGATTTCGGACCGCGGCTTTGTGGCCGCCGATGATTCCAGCACCAACACCACCTTCGGCCTGGCCACAAAGCTGTTTGCTTCGTGCGGCAACGCGACCAACGTCGTCGAGGCCACCATCCCCGTGACCGGCGGCGTGGCGCATCGCACCAGCGCGAGCAGCGCGTTGCAACCCGGCCAATGGCAGCATGTCGCGCTGGCCTGGACGAACGGCGAAGCGCCAAAACTTTATTTCAACGGCTTGCTGGACCAGCCGGCAGCCAGTTTTGTCGCGGCGTCCGGCGTGCTGACCAATTGCCCGCAATTCATCATCGGCAAAGGGGCGTTTGACAGTCCGGCATCCTGGAATGGCGCGCTGGACGACGTGCGGATTTTCAACGTGGCGTTGAGCGCGGATGAAATTCTCGCCCTGGCGGACGGGCCGGTGACGAATCACGCGCCGGTCGTGAATGCCGGCACCAACGTCACCGTGCAGACCGGTATTTCGGTCACGCTGGTGGGCACCGTCACCGATGACGGGCTGCCGAATCCGCCGGGCGCGGTCACGAATTGGTGGACCTATCTCGGCACGAACAACATTGTCATCCCCGATCCGTCGAGCCTCACCAACACGTTTGTTTTCACCGAGCCGGGCAACTACACCTTCCGGCTGACGGCCTTTGACGGCGAACTCACTTTGTTCGCCGACGTGACGGTGACGGTGATTCCGCCGACGCAGGTGGACATTTCCGCGGACATCCCTGATGCCTATGACCTCGGCCCGGTTCCCGGCGATTTCACCTTGACGCGCAACGGCGACACGAATGAACTGACCGTGTATCTCGTCATTTCCGGCACTGCGAGCAACGGCGTGGCTTATGTCACGTTGACCAATGCCGTGACCTTCGCCGCCGGCTCGAATTCCATCGCCCTGCCGGTGACGCCCATTCTGACTTATTCAATCAAAGGCGACCAATCGGTGATCGCCACCATTCTCACCAACATCGCCTATTCCATCGGCAACGGACAGGCGACCGTGACGATTCACGATTCGCCTTACGGCCTGTGGAGCATTGCGCATTTCACGCTGGAACAACTGACGCATCCGGAGTTGAGCGGGCCGGCGGGGGATTTCAGCCACGACGGCATTGTGAATTTTGCCAAATACGCCTTCAACCTGGATCCGACCGTGTCGAACACCCCGCCGCCATACGCCTGGGATTTTGAAACCAGCAGCAACGACAACCATCTGCATCTGACGCTCACCTACACGCGCCGTCTGCCGCCGCGCGATGTCGAATACGGCGTTTATGTTTCCACCAACCTGCTGGTCTGGAACACGGGCACGAATTTCGTCGAGAAATTCTTCCGCACGAACGATCCGAACGGCATCACGGAAACCGTGAAGACCCGCGCGCTCACGCCGTTTCCCAGTCCGGCGAAATTGTTCATGAACATCCGCGTCTGGCTCCAGCAGGTGCCCGCGCCGGCGCCGTAATTCTTAATCTTGATCCTGCTCTTATTCTTAATCTCCGAAGCGCGACGATTAACAACAAGCCGAACCGCGTAATTGCGACTTCAACTCGCCGCCGCTACAATCCACGCATGAGCGCCTTTCCCGTCAGTGTTGAAAAAGAAAACCAGCTTGCGCAGCGCATGGCCGCGCTGGGCGTGCGCGAGGCGGACATCGAGGAATCGTTTGTCCGCTCCGGCGGCCACGGCGGGCAGAACGTGAACAAGGTTTCCACCTGCGTGATGCTGCTCCACCGGCCCACGGGCGTGCAGGTGAAATGCCAGGAAACGCGCCAGCAGGGACTCAACCGCTACCTCGCGCGCCGGCTGCTGCTCGACAAGATTGAGGAGAAGAAAAACGGGTTCATCGCCGCGCAGCGCGCCGAGATCGAAAAAATCCGCCGCCAGAAACGCCGACGCTCCCGCCGCGCCAAAAACAAAATGCTCGCCGACAAATCACATCATGCCGACAAGAAGGCATCGCGCCGCCCGGTGGCGACGGACTGAAAGCGAATGCCTTGGCGAAGACTCCGGGGCCGTGTTTGCCGTGTGAGTTGTGGCTTCAAGGCGCGGTGGGCGGCGGTGGAATGTGCGGCTGGCCGACGATGCCGGGCTTGTGCCAGACCTTGAAAAACATGCGCGTATAGACATGGTTCGGGATGGACGGGGCGTGCGTGCTCAATTCGCCCCATTTCGTGCGGATGGATTCCATTTCACCTGCCGTGACCATGTCGCCGATGGGGATGAGCGCCATGATTTGTTCCAGTTCGCGCCGCAATTTGCCGAACTCGGTCGCGGTGGCCTTGTGTTTCTCGGCGCGTTCGGCGTAGCGCAAAAAAGTCTGCAGGCTCGCGAACACGGTGACGGCCAGACTCAACAGGATGGCAATCGCCCGCGCCCACCAGACGCTCGAATCCGTGAGCGACGAGACAAAGGCCGTGCCCGCCAGCGCGGAAAGAATCACTGTCGGGTAGCCGAGCAGCCGGTGGTAGCGCTCAAACAGCTTGGAACATTCATAGTGAGCCAGGACGTTGATGCGGATCCCCGCGTGCCATTCTTCAATCAATTCATTGGGTTTCATGCTTTTCCTTCATAATGCCGCAGCGGGTTGGACAAACACTGTCCAAGCAGGCAAGTTTCAGCAGCAGAATTGGCTGTCAGAAAAACTGTGGACGTCCGGTGACGGCGAATTGAATTACTTGCCTCCCGGCCCGGCGGCGCGAGTGACGGCTGGAAAGATAATCCTGTTTAGTTTGCGGGTTGTGCCGGGAAGTGTGTTAACTTTTCCATCCATGAACATCATCATCGAAGACGCGGAATCACTGAAATTTTTCATCGGCGAGGGACTGTGGACCAAAAACGTCGCCGAAGGCAAGCGTTACGCGGGGACTGCGCTGGCTTTCAAGGCCGCGAAACAGGAACCGGTCGGCAAGTTCAACATCGTCGGCTACATCGGCGAAACGAAGCAGTTCATCAATCTCGATCATGGCCGCGGCAAGGGTGCGGTGGAAATCCCGGCGTGACCAGGGCGGGTAGCCTCAGGCATCCTTGCCTGACGTGGAGGGCGGAATACTCGCCGCCACACCTTCCCAAAGCGCGATAATTTCTGCAACGGCGGGCAGTCGTGAGTTCTTTTCCGCCGGGCCAGAAAGCCCGGTTCTACGGCAGGCAGGATGCCTGCCGCCACCACCGTCTTTACGCAGCCAGCGGTTTGAGTTCTTTCACCACGGAAAATCTGGCCACGCGTTCGATGGCTTCAGTGACATCCGCGCGGGTCATCTTGAAAGTCAGGGTGGCGTAAGCGCCTTCTGCATTCTTGTAGCCTTGCGCGGCGGCGAGTTGAAACCATTTGTAGGCTTCGATCCTCGCTTCGGGGGCATCTGCCGGCAGGCCGTCCATGCTGGCGCGTTGGCAGCTTCGGCCCATGCTATACTGGCCGCCGGCATCGCCCAGGTTGGCCGCCCGGCCAAACCAGACCACGGATTGCGCGGCATCCCTGACGACGCCCTGGCCCTGCGCATACATCGTTCCGAGATTGAATTGCGCGAGTCCGTGGTTTTGTTCCGCCGCCTTGCGATACCAGTCCGCCGCCTGCGCATAATCCTGCGCCACGCCCGCGCCGCTGGCTAATTGCAGTCCCAGGCTGAACTGCACGTCCGCGTTGGTGTAATCCACGCCCGGCCGGGCCGTTGCCGGCAGGACTTTTGGTGACGACGAAAATATTTTACCGAGCCAAGATTTTTCCATGATTAGGAGCATGGGCTGTTTGAAACGAATTGCAAGCAGCGTTTGTGCCGTGGGAGAACTTTTCACGCATCGTCGGTCAGCCACCCGCAGGCGCAAGCAACGCTTTGACCGTTGGGTTCAGACCTTCGTTCCTAAACTGGTTTCGGAGCCGCCGGGGTGCAGGCCAAGTTGCTTGAGTTTTTCGCGCAAAGTGAAGCGGGACAAGCCCAGCCAGCGGGCAGCTTTCGCTTGATTGCCTTCGGCCAGCGTGATGGCTTGCGTGAGGATTTCGCGTTCGGCTTCGGCGAGCATCTGGGCGTGAGCGTCCAGCAACTCTCCGCTTTGCGCCCGCGCCAGCAAATCGCCTGCAAAGGCGGTGAAGGAGTTACCGGTCGGGGCAGTCTCGGCATTGCGGGCGGCGAGCGTTTGGCGCACCGCTTCAGCGTTAATGGAAAGTCCACGCGCGCCGAGCAGAAGACGGCGGGTCATGTTTTCCAGTTCGCGGACATTCCCCGGCCACGAGTCGGCTTGCAAACCGGCCACGGCGTCGGAAGAAAGCGTTGGACATTCAACGCCAAAGTCGCCGGCGTATTTGCGAAGAAAATGTGCAACCAACACAGGAATGTCCTCGCACCGTTCGCGCAATGGCGGGAGTTGAAGACACACCACGTTGAGGCGATGGAAAAGATCTTCGCGAAATTTCCCTTCACGAATCATGGCTTCCAGATTGCGGTGAGTGGCGGCGAGGACACGCACGTCCACGGCAATCGATTCCGCTCCGCCGACGCGTTGAAAGGTTTGTTGTTGGAGCACGCGCAGCAGTTTCACTTGCGTGTTCGGCGGCAAGTCGCCGATTTCGTCGAGGAAGAGCGTGCCTTTGTTCGCCTGTTCAAAACGGCCAATGCGTCGCTGGTCAGCGCCGGTGAACGCGCCGCGTTCGTGGCCGAACAATTCGCTTTCCAGTAAATTCTCCGGGATGGCGGCGCAGTTGATCGCTATGAACGGTGATTTGGCGCGGGGACTGTGTTGGTAAATGGCGCGGGCGATCAGTTCCTTGCCCGTCCCGGTTTCGCCCCGGATGAGGACGGTGACAGGCTTGGCGGCGACGCGTCCGATTTCCTTGCACACGTCCTGCATCGCACGACTGGTGCCGACGAGTGCGGTGCGGCTCTCCACAGGAGCATCAGCCAAAGCCACCGGTTCGCGCATGAGGCGGCTGGCATCCACGGCGCGTTGCAATACCCGGAGAAGTTCCCGCATCTCAAATGGCTTTTGCAGGTAATCGTAAGCGCCGAGTTTGGTGGCTTCGATGGCCGTTTCAATCGTGCCGTGCGCGGTCATCAGCAAGACCGGCAAGCGCGGCTGGGTTTCGTGAAGCTGCTTCACCAGTTCCAGACCGCCGAGTCCGGGCAGGCGCAAATCGGTCAGCACTACGTCACATTCGTCTTTGGCGGCGCGGCGCAGTCCCTCGTCGCCACGATGGCAGACGGTGACTTTGAAACCGTCATCCTTGAGCACGTCGCACAAGTTGGCGGCCAGGCTGGTGTCGTCTTCGATGAGCAGGATGTGAGCGGCTTTGGGCATGCGGGTGGTTATGGCGGGGTCATGCAACCGGGCAATGGCCGGCGCTTCGTCCAGCAGGCCAGAATGAAATCAGCGGTTGTTTTGACCGCCAGCGGCTTGGCTGTTCGCTTTGGAAAAGACACTGCTGGCAGTCTCGTTGATTTCCCGGGGCAAAACAACGCCGAAGGTCGTGCCGTGGCCGGACCGGGTTTGATACTGGATAATCCCGCCGTGCTTTTCGACGATGCGAACGGCAATCGCCAGGCCGAGGCCGGTGCCGGTTTCCTTGGTGGTGAAAAACGGGTCGAACAAACGCTTCTCGACTTCGGGCGGGATGCCTTTGCCGGTGTCGCTCACTTCAAGCACAACGGCGTCGGTCTCGCGCCCGCCGAGCGGGACACGCGCCGCACGCGTGCGCAATGTCACCGTGCCCGCGCCGTCAATGGCGTCAGCGGCGTTGCGAACGAGGTTGATAAGCACCTGATTCAAACGGCCGCTGTCGGCGCGGACGAGCAGCTCCGGGCCGGATTCAAACACCAGTTGCACTTCACGACTTTCCAGACTTGCGGACATCAAACCCTGAACCTCGCGAAGCAGCGTGTCCGCAGCGATGGTTTCGAGCTTGGGATCAGCCGGCCGGGCAAAACTCAGGGCGTTCTGCACGATGCGTTCGAGCCGGGAAATCTCGGCGTTGATGATGTCCGTGTCCTTGCGCGCCGCCGGCATGTCCTGCAAGCGCTTCTCCAATGTGTAAAGGCGCGCCTTGAGCGACGTGAGCGGGTTGCGAATTTCGTGGGCCATGCCGGCGGTCAGCGTGCCGAGAACGGCGAGCTTCTCCCGCCTTTCCAGCTGACGCTCGGCCTGGAGCTTCGCCTGCTCCAAGCGTTGACGCTCGGCGATCTCGGCTTGCAATGCCGCCGTCCGCCGTTGCACCGTCTCCTCAAGCCGCTCATTCGAGTTTCGCAACAAAGCCTGTGCCTCGGCCAACGACCGATACGCTTTCAGAAACGCGGTAACGGAATAAACTGCCACCACAAAGATCGTCAGCAGCATCAACGCATTCCAAACGAGAATCATTGGAAACAGGTTGAGTTGACCTGTCAGCCAGTCGGCGACTCCCCAAATCGCTGTGCAGGCCGCTGCCAGGAAAAGGCCCCCCTTGCGTCCCACCACCCAGCTCGTCCAGCAAATCGGAACGAGATAAAAGGCGGTCACTTGGAGATCGTAACCGCTGGCATAATCCATGACACCAATCAACACGGCCAATATCAAGGCCAGAAACATGGCCCACGGTTTGGACAACCGCGACAAGCCTGCAGGCAGGCGGGTCATTGGAACTCCAATCGCTTTGGAGACTTCATCATCATCAGAACACTTTGCGTCGGCAGCAGGTGATCCCGCGCCCGGTGCTTTATTTGAAGACTCCGCAAGTGCCATGCCGGGAATGATGGCAGGATCGCGGCGTTGCAGCACGTTGAAAATCAGGCCCGCGGCCGAAGCGACATCCGTTTGCCGGTCAGAACCGGTCAGCCGCTTATCACCGGAGTGGCAAGTAATTTATCCTTGCACGGCTCATTTCTTTCGCGGTTTGCTTTCAACCCCCTGCAAATCAACATTCGCAGTCCGTGGCATGGGAGGTGCGGAGGATTTTCATAGACGAACGAAACAAGGTCACAACCAAGACCCAACCGACAAATAATATGGAACTTAAAAATCTCCTCCCCACATCGCTGCGCAATGGTTCATGCGGCACTGACCCTTCACAACCGCCGGGACCGGCCCGCGCGCAAAGAATCCTCGTGGCGGACGACTACGAAGATGCCCGCAAACTCATATCCAAGACGCTTGTCTGTGCCGGCTATGATGTGGACACCGCCACCGACGGCGAAGCGGCTTGGGAGGCGCTGCAACACGAGCACTATGATCTGCTCGTCACCGATAATGAAATGCCGCGCCTCGCGGGCATGGAACTCATTGAGCGGATTCGCAAAGCAGGCATGAGCCTGCCGGTCATCATGGCTTCCGGTGCGCCCTTCAAGGAAGGCATGCATGATGATGCGCCCCTGCAAATTGCAGCGGTGTTCACGAAGCCCTTTGACTTTTGGGATTTCCTGCACGCCGTCGGCAAGGCTTTGCGGGAATCGGCTGAAGGCGTCACCGACGAACATGAAAGTTCTGTCAGCGCGCCTTTGCCGCTCTCCCCGCCGGAGGCAAAGGTTGCCAGAACCGTTCACAACCGCGTTTTGATCGCCGACGACGACGCCTCGGTGCGTGGCAGCCTGGCCGCTGTGCTGGAATCCGAGGGCTATGTGGTGGACGAAGCGAGAAATGGCATCGAGGCCGTCACCCGCGCCATTCAAAACGCGCCGGATCTGGTTTTGCTCGACCTCAACATGCCGCACTGCGATGGCTGGAACGCTTTCAGCCAGCTTGACTGGGTTACCCCTTTGCTGCCGGTCATTGTCATTACCGCCCGCCCCAATCAATACCAGGAAGCCGTGCGGCTGGGTGTGGATGGCTTCATGGAGAAGCCATTGAACATCCCCATCCTGGTGCGCGCCGTCAAACGCTTCACCAGCGGAGACGAGAGCCGTCAAGTGCGCCGGATCACCGGCCCTGCATTTGTCACACGGTTGCTCGACGACAATTACTCGTGATGCCGCAATTTTCAGGAAAACCGAAGTTGAACGCTTTATCCGATCCAGTCTTCCCTATCCTGCCTTAAGGATGAGGGACGTTTCTCGCCAAGCCGGTGGCCACCGGCGAGCTGAAAAAAACGGTTAATGAACACGTTCGAAGGTGGCTCACACAAGCATAAACAAACCATGAAACCAAAGCGCATTTTCATTATGGATAGTGAACTGCGTGTCCCTCGCAACGTCGCCATTCGCCACGAAACGAGCATCGCTTCCACAATTGTGCAACCAACCAAAGAAATCACACCACCCATGACGCCACGCCTTCTCTCTTCACCTATGAAATCAACCATATCTCCCAAAACTACGACCACCCATGCCCGTTCAACGAATCGCCCTGCGCAGTCCACTCTCGTTCGCGAACCTGCCGCCCATCCTTCACCCGGAAGCTCCCGCACCGGCAAGCGCATTCTGCTGGTGGACGACGACCCCACCGTGCGCGATTCCCTGAACGACGTGCTCGTGGGCGAAGGCTACTTTGTCATTCCAGCCGAGAACGGACAGCAGGCACTGGATCTCGCCAACAGGTTTCCGTTTGACTTGATGTTGCTCGACCTGAACATGCCAGTCAAAAATGGCTGGGATACCTTTGAGCAATTCACCCGCAAACATCCGCTCATTCCCGTCATCATTGTCACCGCGCGCCCGAACCAGCTCTTTACGGCGCTCGGTGCCGGTGCGGATGCTTTGCTGGAAAAACCGATGGACATCCCGACACTGTTGCGCACGATCGCAAAACTGCTGACGGAATCTGCCGAGCAAAAACTCGCGCGTCTGGCCGGCAAGGGAACAGAATTCCATTACAAAGCGGCGACCCCCTCTCTGTGAGTGCAGCCGCGCGGCCAAACACCATTGAGAATCATTAAGCCAAGGAGCAATCAATGGAACTTGAGTGTCCCATCAAACCTGACCCGAACGGAATGCGTTCGGCGGTGGCACCCGTCGGAGTTTCGGAAACCACTCTGACTTTAAGGCGAACCGGAAATCAGATTTCCCGCTTTTCAATGGCGCTTTATCTTTTGGGAACTTCGGCGGCTGCGGAATCTGCGCCGCTCTGCTGGATGCTATCGCGGCTGTTTTGTTCAGCAAAGAAGCGGTTTCTTATTTCGCCGGGACGCGTTCAGTCAAACCCAAGGCTCCCTGCCAAGACCAGTTGCCCTGCAATTGCGACAATCTGGGCCGGTTGCAATGCCCGGCCACCGGAGCCATCGCCCGCCAGAAGAAAAAACGCAAGCTTCAAGCAAGTTTGGACGCCGCCCGCCGCCCGCTCATTTTTCGAGCGCAGGCGGCTCCTGCAAATGACTCACCGGTGTTCCAATTAGCCCAGTCCTTCGGGCATCGTCGGGATTTGTTGGGGCGTGCGGTGGAGTAAGCCTTTGAAGGTGGTCTGTCCGAGGCCAAAAAGAAAAAGGTGCGCCATTACTGACGCGCCTCCGCGTTGGAAGCAGCCAGATCAGCTTTGCGTTCTTTGAGGCTGCGGAAGAATTCATAACCTTCGCGGCAGCGACGAACCAAAATGTCCTTGTCCTCCAGCATCGTCTTGATGATGCGGAGAATGGGCTTCGGGCGCAGATAGTAGCTGCGATAGAACCGGTCCACGGCCTCGAAGATTTCTTCTTTCGACGCGCCCGGATATTCCAGCGTGCTCTGCTGGAGGCCACCGGCTTCGACGAGGTCGGTCTTGTCCTTTTTCATGAACCAGCCGTTGAGTTTGGCCTGTTCGTAAAGTTCCGTGCCGGGATACGGCGCGGCGAGCGAGACTTGCAGCGAGAACACATCCAGTTCTTTCGCGAAGTTGATGGTGTTCTCAATGGTCTTCTGGGTTTCCACCGGCAGTCCAAGAATAAAAGTCCCGTGAATCACCACGTCCGCCTGATGGCACGACTTGGTGAAGCGGCGCATCTCGTCCATTGTCACGCCTTTTTTGATGCGCGTGAGAATGTCGTCGTTGCCGCTTTCGTAGCCGACGAGGAACAGGCGCAGCCCGTTGTCCTTGAAAGATTTTATTGTGTCGTAATCCAGGTTCGCGCGGCTGTTGCAGCTCCAGTGAACGCCAAGCGGGCCGAGCTTCTTCGCGATTTCGCGGGCGCGTGGGAGGTTCGCCGTGAACGTGTCGTCATCGAAGAAAAATTCGCGCACCTGCGGGAAAAGTTGCTTCATGTAGGCCATTTCATCCGCGACGTTTTGCGGCGAGCGGACGCGGTATTTGTGCCCGCCGATGGTCTGCGGCCAGAGGCAGAAGCTGCACTGCGCCGGGCAGCCGCGGCCGGTATACATCGAGATGTAAGGATGCAGCAGGTAGCCGATGAAATACTTTTCAATCGCCAGATCGCGTTTATAGACATCCGCCACCCACGGCAGCGTGTCCATGTCCTGAATCATCTCGCGCTCGGCGTTGTGGACGATCTTGCCGTCGCGATTTTTGAAGGACAGTCCGGCGACGGTTTCCAGCGGACGATCTTCGGCGACTTCCTTGCAGGTGAAATCAAATTCCTTGCGGCCAACCCAGTCAATTGCGGACGACGCTTTCAAGGTTTCCGTCGGCAACACCATCGTGTGCGCACCGACGAAACCAATCTTTGTATCGGGTTTCTGCGCCTTGATCGCTTCGGCCACCTTGCAATCGTTTTTCAACGAAGGCGTGGACGTGTTGACGATGACATGGTCAAAATCTTTCGCAATGGCGAGGCACTTGGCTAAATCAATGTTGTGCGGCGGGCAGTCGAGCAGTTTGGAATTCGGCGTGAGCGCGGCGGGCTGCGCAAGCCACGTCGGATACCAGTAGCTGGTGACTTCGCGCCGTGCCTGATACCGCGCGCCCGCGCCGCCGTCAAAACCATCGAAAGACGGAGGAGAGAGATAAAGGGTCCGGCTCACAAATCTATTTGGTCGGCGGCTTGGGAAAATACTGCGGGAGGCTTTGCTCGATCAATGAGACGATCTCACCCGCCTGCTGCCGCAATGATTCGTAATTCTGGCCGATGTTGGTCCAGTCGCCGCCGGGGTAATGCTGCGCGAAAAAGTCATCGGTCAACTCATCGGCAAACGCTTTGAAACGGTTGAAGGCCGGGTCAATGGCCATGGTCACGCTGAGGAGCTTTCGCAAATCGTGGGTTCGATCCAGCGACCAGCCCCGGGCGATCAACCAGCCTTTAAGGTAACGCTCAACCGCCTCCTGCAACAACTCCACACCGGTCAAAGTGAGGCCATCGCGTTCCCAGGCTCCGTCCGCGACACGCAGCCGGTCCGCCGCCGCAAAAAACCAATCGCCGGGATCGGTTTCCGAAGACTGCTTACGACGCAGCATAAACCTCCAGCCCCTTGCCGAGGATTTCCTCGTAGAATGGACTTTTTGCCGCCAGCCGGTCGGCGATGCGCTCCGGCGTCTTGGACAGGATCGTGAACGACGGGCGTTGGCCGGGCACGTCCCAGAACGTCTTGACGATCTCCAGGTTGCTGGCCTTCTCGGAAGCGATGTTCTGGCGGATGACCAGCAAATCAAAATCGCTGTGCTCATCCGGCTGTCCGTAGGCGTAACTGCCGAACAAAATGATTTTCTCCGGGTGGATGCGTTCGACAATCACGCGCAAATAGGGGGCCAGGCGGCTGGCGACGTGATGCACCGGATAACGCGCATCGTGGAGCGCAAGAAACTGGACGGCAGTTTGGTAAGCGACTGTCGTTTCCTTTAATTCGCTTGTGCCTTCAACAGACATTCAGGGTTTACGCCGCCGTTTTTTTGGCGTCCTTGATTTTCGCCAGCAGATCGTTTTTCTCGCTGGCGTCGCCTTCGCTGCCGCAGAACGTGCCAACGTGCGCTTCGTGCTCATGCGGTTCTTCTTTGTGTGAGAACGCCCCGCGCGCGCCGGCGGCGGGCGAATTGATGATGGCCTTCGCCTCGGCCAGATGGCCTTTGCCAATGGTCACGCCGTTGTAAGCGCGTTTCACAAGTTCTGGCGAGGACGGAAACGGCTTCGGTTTCGCGCCGAAGTTGTATTTGATATTTTTCCAGTTGTCGCCGGACTGGTAATTCGTGCCGAGCGCGCCGCTGGGATCGTAGCCGCAATGCACCATGCAATGTTCGCAGCGCGGGTCGCGCGCGACGCCGTTCACGACGCCGTATTTTTCCCACTGCACCTTCGAGAGCATTTCCTGATAGCCGCCGTAATGGCCGTCGGTCATCAGATAGCACGGCGCCTTCCAGCCCTTGACGTTGTAGGTCGGAATCGCCCACGCGGTGCAGGTCAACTCGCGTTTGCCGGCGAGAAATTCCTGATACACCGGCGTGCCGAAAATCGTGAACGCCTTGCCCCAGTCCTGAATCTTCGCAAATTTCTGCCGCGTCATGTCGCGCGTGAGGAAAAATTGTTTCGGATCTTTGCCGAGGCGCGAAACCATGTCTTTCTTCGCCGCATCGTAATCGTAGCCGGGCGAAATCGTGTGGCCGTCCACTTCGAGTGAACTCAAATACTTGAACATGTCCTCGATTTCCGCCACGTCGGTTTCCCGATAAACCGTGGTGTTGGTCGCGACTTGATAGCCGCAGATTTTCGCCATCTTGATGGCCTCGACACATTCCTTGAACACGCCTTCGCGCTCGACGATGAGGTCGTGCGTGAATTCAAGGCCGTCCACATGGACGTTCCAATACATCCACTGCGTCGGGCGGATGACAATTTTCTTGCGCGCCGCATCGTCGGATTGGCGGATCGTCTCGGCGTCTTTTTCAGAAATCAATTTCTCGTCGAGCAGCGCCTTGATTTTTGGTTCAACTGCGGGCGAATAAATCGCGGCGAGATAATCCCGCATTTTTTTCCGCATGAACATGCCGTTCGTGCAGATGTAAATGACACGGTGTTGCTCGAGCAGTCCGTTGACGAGTTCTTCAATCTTCGGATAAATCAGCGGTTCGCCGCCGCAGATGGACACCATCGGCGCTTCGCATTCCATGGCAGCTTCGAGGCATTGCTCCAGCGGCACCATGTCCTTGAGCGACGTGGAATATTCACGGATGCGCCCGCAGCCGGTGCAGGTGAGGTTGCAGGTGTGCAGCGGTTCAAGCTGCAAGACCATGGCGAACTTGGGGGTCTTGCGGAGTTTGTGCTTGATGATGTGACTGGCGATTTTTTTCGTCAGCGCAAAAGGGAAACGCATAATTTATTTAATGGAAGCAACCTGGGTGGCGGTTTCAGGGAATGAAACCGGCGCATTCGTTGGCGCGGGGTCAGCCTTCAGAAAACTCCCCATCCCCGGCAAAAAAAAGTCGAGCGGCGAAACCGTTTTCGACGCGCTGATGCCGCCGCAACCGGTGATCATCAATGAACATGTCGCCAGCAACGCCAGGCACAGAAAATTCCATCTTATTCTCACTTGCCGAGTATAAATCACTACGTCACGATAGCAACTTCTAATTGACCGTATCATGCCACTGCCAACACCATTCCGGGCGCAAGGTTTCGCAATTTTTTTGCTGGTGGCGCTGGCTTTTCCCGCGCCGGGGCAGGTGGCCACCAACCGGGCGTTTGCCGCGCGGGCTGAAAAGGAATTTTTTCGCGCGCAAAAAGAGTTCACCGCCCATCCCGGTGATGCCATCGTCGCGTGGCAGTTTGGCCGCGCCAGTTTTGACCATGCGGAATTTGCCACCAACGAGACGCAGCGGGCGGCACTCGCGCAGACGGGCATCGCCGCGTGCCGGCAGTCGCTGGCGCACGCGCCGAAATCCGCGCCGGCCCATTATTATCTGGCGATGAATTTCGGCCAGCTTGCCGAGGCTGAAGCCCCGTCCATCGCGGCTTACAAACTGGTCAAGGAAATCGAGCACGAATTCAAGGCGGCAACGGAACTGGACGAAAAATTTGATTTCGCCGGCCCGCCGCGCTGTCTCGGTTTGCTTTACCGCGATGCGCCGGGCTGGCCGATCAGCATCGGCAGCAAGCACAAGGCGCGCGAGTTTTTGGACCGTGCCGTCGTGCTTGCACCGGATTATCCCGAAAACCAGTTGAACCTCGCCGAGTCGCATGTGCGCTGGCACCAGCCGGCCGAGGCGGAAAAGGCGTTGAAAAAGCTCGATGCCCTCTGGCCTGCGGCGCAGACCAATCTGGTTGGCGACGTTTGGGCCAAAAGCTGGGATGATTGGGCAGTGCGGCGGGCGGCGGTGAAGGTTGAGTTCCAGAAAATCTTCAAGCGCGCCCCTGACAACGGCAAATTTTCGTTCGTGCAATAATGAACGGATGAACTAGACTGGCGTCAAATTCAGATTACCGCATGGCTCGAAAACTCATCGCGACGATCAGCGACTCGACCGTGTTCCTGCGCGAATGGCTTGCCAATCCGCAGCGCACGGGCGCCGTGGCACCGAGTTCCCGCCAGCTTGGGGCGGCGATGGCGCGCTGGCTGCCGCGCAATCCGGAGAGTTTCGTGCTGGAACTCGGTCCCGGCACCGGTGCCGTCACGGATGCGCTGCTCAAGCGCGGCCTGCGGGAAGACCGGCTCGTCGCCATTGAAAACAATCCGAACCTCGCGAAGCTGCTTCGCAAACGGTTTCCACGCGCCCAGATCATCACCGGCGACGCATGGCAGATGGACGAATTGCTCCGCGAACTGCGCGAACCGGTGGAAAGCGTCGGGGCGGTGATTTCCAGCCTGCCGCTGCTGAACTTTCCGAAGGCGCAGGCCGACGAACTGGCGCAAAAAATCCGCGCCGTGCTGGAGCCGCGCGGGCGCTGGGTGCAATACAGCTATCAAATCGTGAAAGACCGCAGCCGGGGCGCGGACGATTTCCGGCTGCTCGCGTCCAAAATCGTCTGGTTCAATCTTCCGCCCGCCCGCGTGAGCGTGTTTCAAAAGTAGGACAGGCGTCCCGCCTGTCTCCTCTGCGGACGATTGCAACGCTTCGCCGCAAGTTTTCCCGCAAGCCAAGCAGGCGAAACATCAAAAGCTCCAAATCCCAATCTCTAAGCTCCAGAGAATACCCAAGCACCAACCTCCAATGCCCGCGCGTGAAATGTTTGGCGCTTGGTGCTTGGAGCTTGGTCACAGTTTCTCCGGCACTTCCAGCACGTCGCCGTCCTGCAACCAGAGGTCGTCGTTGCGTTGCGCGCTGTCCGAAACGTCCACGGTGAAAACAATTGGCTTGGCGGAATTGCCAGTTTTGCGGGTTACTTTTACCCGTGATAAATCCGACGACGAGCGCAGCGCCGACCGGGCTTCGGTTTTGCCGAGTGCCTGACTCAAAAAACCTTCCTTCCACGAAT
>ODAK010001900.1_pt1 | contig 22298 bp, 17 predicted proteins | sample 1539591 | NCBI WGS metagenome assembly ODAK01 (sample SAMEA3539303, study PRJEB22396) | soil metagenome | biome: tundra; feature: field; material: soil | place: USA | collected 2010-05 | depth 0.15 m | reverse complement strand
CACCGTTGTTCCCCGCCGGCTTCTTTGGCTGCCGACCGCCAGTCTTGCGACACCATTCTCATCGGCAGCTTCCACAAACACTTGAATCTTCGTTGATTTTTTCTGGGACAATGCTTTTGACAAACAATGACACCGCACGCCGGTCAAAGCGGTGCTGAAGCACGCGCAGTCCAGACGCTTCGCGAATTTGACGAGCGACCGGCCAACGCGCAGCGTCCGGACTGCGGACGGTTCACCGCCGCTCGCGCGCGTCAGCGGATGTCACCCAGCCGGAACCAAGCATTGTTTGTGAACGATACAACCCCGATGGTTTCGCCGGTTGCGCAGTGGACAAACCGGTCCGCTTGCTTCAAAATAAAATTACACGGGCACTCCTGATGAAATCAGACGCATCCTTTAATTCCAACAACGCCGGCCGGGAACTCAAATCCGAGCCGCCTTCCCTGCCCGCCAGCGAACCGTGGCACCGCACGCTCGTTGACGGCCTGCCCGGCATGGCTTATCTCGCACACACCGACCATGCCCGCACCATCGAATTTGCCAGCGCCGGCCGCCACACGCTGCTGGGTTTGAAGCCGGATCACAAACCGTTTCAACTCACGCCGCTCATTCATCCCGCTGAACGCGACCAGGTGCTGGAGGTCGTGAAATCCGCCGTGGCAGAAAACCATGCCTTCGCCATTGAATACCGGGTCCGCCACGCGGGCGGCGGCTGGCGCACCGTCTGGGAACAGGGCCGGCCCGTCCGACGAGGACAGCAGACCTGCGTGCAAGGCTACCTCGCGGACGTCACCCATCGCCTCCAGCTCGAACACGCGCGGCTGGACACCGAACACCAGCTTCTGCAAGCCCAGAAATTCAGCGCCCTCAACCAGCTTGCCGGCGGCGTCGCCCACGAATTCAACAACCTGATCGCCGGCATCCTCGGCAGCGCCGAACTCGTGGCCATGGATCTGCCGGAAAAAAATCCCGGCCACGAAACACTCAAGCAGATTTTTGAAGCCAGCAACCACGCGCGCGATTTTGTCCAAAAACTCCGCGCCCTCGGTCATCGCCATCCGCCGGAGCGCAAACCCATCCGCCTCCAGCCCGTCATCGAGGAATGCGTTCAGATTTTACGCACCATCATCCCGGTCAAGGTCGAACTGCAGACGCACATCAACCCCGATTGTCCCAAGGTCAACGCCGACCACGCGCAAATTCATCAGGCCATTCTGGATCTCTGCCTGCATTGCTGGCAAGGGCTGGCGGACCGCCGGGGCCGCATCAAAATCACCCTCGAAAATTGCCCGGCCGCCCGGCCGCCGGCCGGCGCGTCCAGCCTGTTGCGGCCTGGCCCGCATCTCTGCCTGACCGTGCAGGACAACAGCCCCGGCCTGGAAAAAAACGCGAGTGAAACCATTTTTCATCCCTTCCGCATCCGGCGTTCCGGCGGGAAAAAAAACGGATTGGAACTGTTTCTTGTGCGGGAGACCATCCAGGCGCATCAGGGGGAAATATTTGTCGAAAGCGAGCCGGGCAAAGGCCTGGCGTTTCAAATTTACCTGCCCGTCGCCGGGTAAAAACAAACCCGGACACCCACTGCGGCGTGCGGGTTTAATCACCCAAACTTTTGGACCGACGGAATACTTGCGTTCGCTGAATCAGAAACCGCCGTTTGCCAGCTACGCGCCGGGTCCGGCTTTCTTTTTCTTTTCACCAATCCGAACCGTGGTGGCGGTGAGCTTGCCGGCCGCATCTTTTTTACAAGAACCGCCGACCGTTGCCCCCGACGTAATGTCGGCAAAGGTGGCTGGCTGGCCGTCTTTAGTGATCTTGGTTTCCGAGGTGACGGCAATCGTCATCGTGCCGACTGTGAAGGTCATGGCGGCGGCAGGATCCACCGCCGCGACTTTGCCGTGGAAGGGCAAGCCGCCCTGTTTCTTGGGCGTTGGCGCGGACGTTGCCGGCGCGTTGGTGCCATCGGCGGCACGGCTGGCGACGGGAACGGCGACCAGCGCGGCGGCGACGAGGGAGAACAAAGTTGTTTTTGCAAAGTTGTTTTTCATGTTTGTTGAAGATTGATTGCTTCAGTTGGTCAGACCCAATTCCCGCCCGGAGGTTTCAAAAAATTACCAGGCGCCTTCGGTCAGAAGTTCAGCAATGTTTTGCGCCAGGTCTTCCGCCAGCAACGGCAACGCCTGCCGTTCGGCGCTGGCCAGATCGGCCCCGATGTGGACGAACGTGTGGCCCTTGACGTCCTTCTCCAAAATCAATTTTCCGGAAAGGCGGTTGCGGGCCGTGACATGCACCACCAAATCCACGCGGTAATTTTCCGGCGTGACCACGTCGTTGTTCAAAAAGCCGAGGCCCTGACGGTTGTATTGGCGGATGACGCCGGTGACGATGACATCGCCGGTGCCGTGCGTGGCGAGGTGATAAGTGGCGTCCGTCTGCAAGCGCTCGCGCAAGGACTGGGTGAGCGCGTCGCCGAGCCGGGGCTGGAACGTCTGGTTGTTGAACGGCTGCACCTCGATGGATTTTTCACCCGCCTCGGCACCATTGACCGGGCCGAGGTGATAACTCGCGCAGCCCGCGAGCGCGACGGCGGCAAGGCACGGAAGAACAAATTTCAACGCGCGCATTTTTATTTTTCCGCCGACACCTGTAGCCGGGGTTTCAACACGTCAATGCGCTGCCGGGCCTGGGTGGCCAGGGGCGAGTTGGCGTCGAGCTGCAACACGGCATTGTAATACACCACCGCGCCGGCCCATTTGTGGCTCTGCTCGTAAAATTTCGCGATCTCGAAACTGCCGCGCACCTGCTCGGCCTTGAGCTTGACGATGGCTTTCTGCGTGTCCGCCACGCGCTTGTCATCCGGATAAAACGTGATGAAATCAGTGTAGGCGGCGATGGCTTGCGAGGCGGCACCTTGATCGTATTCGGCGGTGTCGGCCTGTTTTTCCCATGCCAGGCCGGCGCGATACATGGCATCGGCGGCAATCACCGGCTGGTCGTGGTAACGGTCGGCGGCGGTCTCGTAGGCCTTGACGGCGTCGGCGTAATTTTTCTGCTTCTCGCGGGCCGCGCCGATGCGCAACTGCGCGTGCGGGGCGACTTCGCTATAAGGCCCGCTGCTGACAATTTTGTCATACAACTTCGCCGTCTCGTCCATCGAAGGATAGAGCGGAATGAGATTCCAAATCTTGAACCATTCGCCGCCGAGGAAGCGGTTGGCAATTTCATACTGCCGCCAGAGCACTTCGTTGTATTGGCCGCTCTTGGGATATTTTTCGATGATCTGCTGGTAGGCGTTGAAAGCGGCTTCGTCTTTGCCCTCTGTTTCCAGGCAACGGCCCACGAGATACGCCGCGCGCGGCGCATAGTCGGACAACGGCCAGACCCGCAGGATGCGGTGCGCCGCATGAATCGTGACGGTGTAATTTTTGTTGGTGAAAGACTGCTCGGCAACCTCAAGCTGTTCCTTGGCGCGCGGCCGCTGCCATTTGCCAGTCTCGCCGTAGTTCTCGTAATACCAGCCTTCGCCGGGAATGAATATTAATGGCGCGGGTGAACGTGACGGCAGCAAGACCACCACGACGAGCAGCAAAAACCAGATTCCTAACCGAAGCTTCATGTGCGCACCATAACGACCAATTTCACGCAAGTCAAAGCCATTCAACCGCGATAAACAATCAGCAACCCGTAGTCGGTCATGATCTTTTGGACGCCCACGTCGAATTGCTCATACACGACGACATGGGTGGTAATGAGATTCGACTCGCCGACCTCGTGTAGAAACGCCGAAACTTTGTCGTCAAACAGATCATGGCCGTTTTCGATGCACGACGCACGGCGGATGGTGCGGATGCGCACCCGCTTGCCGGCGCCTTTTTGCACGACATCCAACGGTGGTTTCGCCTTGGCAATCAGCGACTCCGCCGGCTTGTCATGGACGGGCACTTTCAGGTGCATTTCCACCTTGGCCGCCGCCGAGCTGGCGATGGCGCTCGGCGCGGCGGTCGGCGCGACGGGCAGCGAACCGGTGGTCACCTTGCCGATGCCGGCGGGAATGGTGATGGCTTCGCCGCAGGCGGGGCAGTCTATTTGCGAGCCGGCACCGGTCTGGTCCACAGCCAGTTCCTGTTCGCAGTTCGGACAGTTAAAAACGATGTCCATAATAGGGAGAGTTGATTTCGTGCCAGACTAAAGCCGACCGGGGCCGCAAACCAGAAAATAATTCGCCTCAATTTCCAACCGGCGATTCCACCATCCGTCCGTTACATAAAGCCGTTCAAGATGCCCTTCAACATGCTGGGATGCGGTTCGGGTTTGACCACCGGCGGCGCGACGCCAGGCGGGACGGGCGGACGTTCGGCCGCCGCCACGACCATCATGGGAATGGCCTGCATCGGCTTGGTGGTGCGGTGGCCGCGGCTGTTAGCCATGTCCAGGCGCTGGCGCATGGTCGGCCGGTTGACGCAATAAAGCAGCGCTGTTTCCTCGGTGATCAAATCCGCTTCGTAGGCCTTGAGCAACGACTGTTCAAAACTGTGCCAGCCAGCGCTGGTGCCGGCCTCGATGATGTCATGCAGGCGGCGGTTTTCATTTTCGCCCACCTCGATGGCTTCGCGCGTGCGCAGACTGCTGCCCATCAATTCCGTGACGAGCAGGCGGCCGCCTTGCTTGTTTGGCACCAGCCGCTGGCCGACGATGTAGCGCAACGAACCCACCAAGCGCTCGCGCACCTGCTGTTCCTCGTCCTTGGAGAACATGCCGAGAATGCGCTGGATGGTCTGGCCGGCGCTGATGGTGTGCAGGGTGGTGAAAACCAAGTGGCCCGTTTCGCCGGCGGTGAGCGCAATTTCCAAAGTCTCACGGTCGCGGATTTCGCCGACGAGAATCACCTTGGGTGCCTGCCGCAGCGCGGCGCGCAGGCCGTCGGGAAAATTAAAAAAATCGCGTCCCAGTTCGCGCTGGCTGAAGGTGGACTGGAGCTGCGGATGGAGAAATTCAATCGGGTCTTCCAGCGAAACGATGTGGATTTTGCTGGCGCGGTTGATTTCATTCAGCATCGCCGCCAGCGTGGTGGTCTTGCCGTTGCCCGAACCGCCAGTGACGAACACCAGACCGTTCTTTTCCTTCACGATTTCCTGGCACACCGGCGGCAGGCCGAGCGCTTCCAAAGTGGGAATCTCCGACTGGAGCCGGCGCAGCACCATCGCAAAACTGCCATTCTGCCGGTAAATGTTGACGCGAAAACGGCAGGAATTTTCCAGCGCATAGCTGCAATCGCACGAACCGCGCTCCGCCAGATCGCGCAGCAGTTTGGAATTATGGTTGATGATCGCGTGGGCGAGGCCTTCGATGCGCTCGCTGGTCAGCACGGATTCGGGCCGTTCAAAAGCCGGCGACTCCAGCGTGCCATGCACCTCCACCTGCGGCGGCTTGCCGGCCACAAACAACAAATCGGAAATCCCCCCGGCGCTTTGGATCATGGCCGTCAACAGCCGGTTGAGTTCGTTGGTCGCCATCATATTCATTTTGCACCTCCATGGTTACACCACCTTTTTCCTGAAAAGCTCCTGCGGGTCCGCGACGTTCATCACGGAGAGGTCCAGGCCGCCTGCGGGATCGCGTTCACGCGCCACCGCCAGTTGTTGCGCGATGCGGCGGACCGCGCCGGGAGCATAATATCTCACGATGCCCGCGCCGGACTGCGACGGAAAAATGACGACCAGCAGGCAATGTTCATCCACATTCACGGTGAACAGGCTGGACTGCTCCCCTTGCTGGCAGGTGTGGTTGAAATCTTTTTCGTTCACCAGCCCGGCGATGGTCTGGCTGGCCAGAAACGCGCCGGACGACAGCGCCCCGATGGTCGTGAGATCCAGCTCGCCGGCATCGCCCTGATGCGCGAGCAGAAAACCGCCCTTGTCAATCACCAGCGCCACCGTGGCGTCAGTTTGCGCGAGCAGTTCCCGCAGCGTTTCGTCCAGCCGCCGGATGTCCTCCTCAATGAGCTGGGGCAGGGTGGCCATGCGTCACGCGTATTGGGGCACCGACTGGTTGATGAATTTTTGCAGCAACATCCGCGTGATCATGTTCAAACTCTCGAACACGCCCTCGCACTTGTGCGCGGTGCCGCCGAACGACGGCACCTGCACGTCACGGTTGTTCAGCAGAAATTCCAGGTATCCCATCGGCGCGGCGTTGGGCAGGTCGCGCTTGTTGTATTGCAAAACGTAGGGAATTTCGTGGAGATTGATTTTCAGCGCGTTCAGGTTGTCCGCGAGATTCTGAAAGCTCTCCACGTTCTCCGGCATTTTTTCGTATTGCGAATCCGCGACGAACACGATGCCGTCCACGCCGCGCAGCACCAGTTGCCGCGTGGTGTTGTAAATCACCTGGCCCGGCACGGTGTAAAGCTGGAACTTCGTCTTGAAGCCCTTGATCGTCATCGCCTCGATCGGCAGAAAATCGAAAAACAGCGTGCGGTCGGAACTCGTCGCGAGGGAGACGAGTTTGCCCTTGTTGCCCGCCGCCGTCTGCACATGGTCGTGAACCTGCACGAGGTTGGTGGTCTTGCCGCCCATTGCCGGGCCGTAATAGACGATTTTAACCTGCAGTTCCTTCGTTGATTGATTGATGATGGCCATAAGATTTTATTTTTGTTTCTTCCGATCCAGTTCCGCCGCCAGTTGCGCCAGTTGCGCCGAGGGCAGTTGTTCGCCCGAACGTCCGAAGGCGGCGAAATAAACCGCGTTCACGCGGAAAATTTTCCACGGCACGTTGCCCACGGTGAAATTGATGTTGTTCAGCGCGCCCATCCGCAACTCGCGCGTGCTCTGGTTCACCCGGTCGAAAATCTGCGGCAGGAACGCCGCCAGCGTATCCGCGTTCAATTCCGGCGGCACCTGGCTCGCCACGCGCAGACCGTCCTGCATCGCCACGACCGCGCCCGCCACGCCCGGCAGCGCCGCCGCGCGCGAAACCACTTCCTTCGGGTGCGTCTGCCGGCTCATGAAATCCGTCTGCGGCACTTCCCCGCGCCGCAACCCCGCCTCGTCCGCCTGCGGCACCTCGCCTTTTTCACCCCAGACATAAAAATTGGTGTCCGGCACTTTCTGTTCCGTCGGCTTGGGCAGCGGTGGCACCACTGCCGTGACCGGCGCAGCGGCGGGCTGCGGAAAGCCAAAAAACAAATCCGGAATTTCAGCGGAGACCGACGCCTTGGCCTGCGGCCTGGCGAGATTTTTTTGCGCCGCGAGAAACAAGGGAGCGATCACTTTCAACGGCAGTTCCAGCTCCAGATTGTCTTTCGGCGAAGCGGGCGAACTCGGCTGCGCGAGTGTGCGGAGCTGTTTCCAGGTCATCACCACGCGGCCGCGTTTCAAACCCGGCAGGATGATCGCGCCGTCCAGCGGCACGCTCACCTTGGCCAGCGTTGAAGCCTGAATCTCGCTCTTCAATTCTTCCGGCCAGTGCTCACAAAGGTCGCCGAGCGTGGCAAAAATCGTTGGCGGTTTCGGCTCCGGGCCGGAGGTGGCAGCAGAGGACGCGGCACCAGTTTTCACTGACGGCGGCGGGGCGTTAAACCCGTTGTTGTTGGTCGAGGCGAGGCGCAAACCGGTCGGCAGCGACAGCCCGTGGCCGTTGCCACTGCCAATGCTCCCGTTGCCGCCATTGGTTGCGGGGGGCACCGAACGCGGCGTGAGCGGCGAAGCGGGCAGCGGTTGGCTGTGAGCATTGCCGTTGCCATTGGCCGGGATTGCCGGGGTGATGGAACGCGGCGGAAATTGCGGCGCGGCGGGCGGTGGAGCCACTTGCCTGGGCGTGAAGGACGAGACAAAAGCCACTGGTGGTTCCGGCTCCGGCTTCGGTGGCGGTGGCGGCGTTGCGGGCGCTTTGAGCGGTTGCGTGGTAAAGCTGAAGCCGCGTCCTCGGTCAGCAAACGGCCCGGTGATTTCGGCGGCGACTTCCACTTTTTTCACCGCGCGGCGGGCCAGCAGCGCGGGATTAACGCGCGGCAGAATTTCTCCCAGCGGCAGACTGACCAGCTTGTTGTCGAATTCGCCGCCGGAATTTACAAAAACTCCCGGCGCGAGCTGGCGCAGTTCGCCAAATGAAATTTTCACCATGCCAAACGCCAGCTGGCTGATCACAGTTTCGGCCTGCAACCGGATGGTCAGACCCGCCGGCGGCGCCGCCATCAGCTTCGCCCGCAAATCCAGCGGCAAGGCAGCCACCACCGCCGCCAGCGGCAGTTCAATCTCATCCGTATTTGCCGCGCGGAGCGGCGTTGAAATCTTCGACTCCGACTGGGACGCGGCCGATGCTGGCGGCGGGGAGGCGGCGGCAACTGGACCGGCCGGTGCGCGGTCGTCCACCCGCCGCAGGAGGCCGCGAAGGAACCCTGCGAATTTTGATTTTACCGAGGTTGCCATGACGTTTGTTGGGGTTCGTTTGCGCCGCCACTGGCAGCGCATCCGTCGTTTTAGCAGAAACCGCGCCAGCTTCTCGCCATTGAGTTTTTCGCAGAATTGAGCCGCCCATTGTCCCACGGTTGGACTGGCGGACCGCGAATCTGTCCCATTTGCAGCGAAAAACCGCGTTTTTGGCGGGAACGCGGATTGCTAACAAGAGCGTTGCTGCTTTAACGCTTGAATTTTTCCGCCATCGCGGTTAGCGGTTAGCAGTCTCTAAATGGAAAACAGGCACAAAATCTTGATGCTGGATGACGACGCGGACTGGCTGGCGCTCTGCCGCGACCTGCTCGCGGCCATGCCGAGCAAGCCCGAAATCATCACCGCCAACACCGCCAAACGCGCGCTGGCGCTGCTCGAAACCGAAAAAATCCGGCTGCTGATTTCGGACTTGAAAATGCCGCGCATTGACGGCCTGCAGATGATTTCCATTGTCCGCCGCCGTTTTCCCGAAGCGCGCACCGTCGTCTTGAGCGGGCTGGAGGATGAAGATTATCGCTCGCGCGCCTACGCGTTGGGCGTGGATTTGTTCTGGCTCAAGGCCGAGATGCAGCGCAACTCCAAGCTGTTCATCGAATGTCTCGAATCGCTCCTGGGCCAGTCCGACCGCGAGGGGGACACCGGCTTTCGCGGCATCCAGAGCAAGAGCCTCATGGACATCATCCAGATGGAATGTCTCTCTCGCACCTCGATGGTGTTGCGCGTCACGCGCGGCCCGCTGGTGGCGAAACTGTGGATTCAGGACGGCGAATTGATTGACGCCGAGGCCGAGGGCGGGCGCGGCGAAGCGGCCTTCCAACGCCTGCTCGCCTGGAAAACCGGCACGTTTGAAAATCTTCCCCCCGAGCCGGGCCGCGAACGCACGCTTCACAAACCCGTCAACGTGCTGCTGCTCGAATCCGCGCAGTCGCTCGATGAAGCCGCCCACCCGAGCGAAGAACCCGAATCCGTCGAGAGCAACGCCCACCGCAAGACCATGTGGAAATTGTCGCAGCTTACCCGCGCCGGCGCCGAGTTTGTCATCGTCGTGCCGCTGGCCGGCCCCGGCGAACCCGAGGCGCTCGGCACGCAGAATGTTTCCACGCTCGCCCACTGGACGCAGCGCGCCGCCGAAATCGCCCGCCGCCTCGGCGACCGGCTGGAGGCCGGCCCGCTCTCGCACGTCGCCGGCCAGAATCTGGAACGCCAGGTGTTGATGCTCGAGCGCGGTGACCGCGCCTTTCTGGTCGGCTGGCCGGCGGACGCCGCTGAAAATTTGCCCGAAAAATGCCGCAAACTTGTTGCCTCATGGGATTCATAAAAAAACTTTTTGGCGGCCACGCCGCCGTCCAGCAACTGCCCGCCGGCACCATCACGGTGGACCGGCAGGGCCGCATTATCGCCTCCACCGTGTCCTCCGCGTTTCCCAAAAACCTGCTGCAAGGCATCGCGCGCGACGTGCTGGAGTTGTTCCGCGAGGCCCGCGCCGCGCAGATGCCGCTCGCGGAAGTCAGCCTGCATTTTGGCAGCCTGCGCATCACCGCCCGCGAACTGCGCGGCGGCGCGATCATTTTTCTGTTCCCGCTAACCGCCTTGTCTCAGACGCCAACCTTTTCACGCCCATGACACCCAAGGAAATCAACCAACTGATAACCCAGATCGAAACGCACATCGAATGCTGGAAACAGTTCAACCACTTCATCACCCTCGCCCGCGCGAAAAAATTCGGCGCGGCGGACGACAATCATTTCCTCGAAATCAAAAGCATCATCGTGCAGGAGTTGGAATTGATTTATGCCTCCGTCGAGGTCCAGTCGCCCACGCGCGAGGAAATCCACGCGCTCATCGGCAACGCACCGTCGCTCCGCTATCTGAGCGAGCAGGGCGAAGGCGCGCTGCGCGGCCTCGAATCCCAGTGGCACAAGATTTACATCGGCTGGCACGCCATCCTCGGCCAGCTCAAGGTCAAGCAGCGTGCGGTGGAAAACAAAAGTTTCTGGGGCGGGAAAAAATAATCCTGACTACCCCCAAAAATCCGAGGAGGACGAAGATTATAGTTTGGCTCCATGGCGGTTTTCACGCCAAATGGCCATGCCGGGGAGAATGTCCACGCAGTCTGTGGCTTACTTCAGAAAAGATGAAAACTTTTCGGCGATCTTATCCAGCGGAATGGACGCACCCACTTTGATGTTCCAAGAATCGGGCGGCTGGCCCCCCAAAAAACCAAAATAACAGTTGGCATCCACGGTCAAATAGATGGACTGGGTCAGTGGGTAGGCGAGATAGGTGCCACATGCACCTGCCCATGATTCCTTGAAAACTGGAACGCCATTGCCGTCCAAATTAACCTGATTGCCATTGCCCGTCAGGGAGGGGTAATCTACCAAGCACCCCCCCATCCGCGCTACAAAGAAACCACACCCGTTTGTGGTGGCGGAACCAATGATGGGCGTAAACGTGGCTTCATAACCTAAGCCAAAAAAGGCATTGGGATGCACCAACTCAAAGCCTTGCTCGGTTGTCACCCCGCCGGCAAACTCCAGCGAAACTTGGTTTCTTTGATCCTTGCCATCCAACTGCCATATAGGAAAACCCAAACCGAATTGCGAATAGAAATCCGAACTGGCCACGGTTTGCGCGGAATAGCTGGGAGTGGTCTGGTTTCCGCCATTACCCAACAGGAAACCCACGTTGAATTGGATGTCGGGCGGTGTTATGAGCGGATTGACCCAGCTACCGCCAAAGCTAAGATCCCGGTTGATCCAGTAGTTAGTGCTGCGCCCAGTCCATTGACTGCTTGGTGTCTGGCGCAAAACATACCGGTTGATATAGTCAAACTGAACATAGGCCACGGTGCTGTGGCCGGCATTGGTCAAGGTGCCAAAGCCATGCGGCGTGGCGCTGGGAACACTCACTACAAAGGGATTTAAAAACTCGGCCCCGCTGGACAGAAAGGCCTGATATGGACGCGAGGGGGAATTGGTTTCCAAGGCGGCATAACGCTCCTGTTCTTTCCCCAACAGGCTCCAATTATTCGTCAGCGTCGCATAGCCGTTGGTATCCGGGCTGTCCGGGGGAAGGGCCAAGCTGGCGATCAACCGCTTTTGATTGACCAGCACGCCGGCGAGATTGGTCGTAACCAGCGGCCGGTTGGTAACCGACCAGTTGAAGTTGGTATTGGCGGCCGTAAAATCAACTATGGCATTCGGGATGGCACCGGGTTTGGACAACAATGGGTTCAGCGTATCCTGCAACATTTCAATGTCGGCATCACTGATGTTCGTATCCGCCGACTGAATGACACGCAGGGTGGCATAATTCAGTTCTTTAATTATTTTCCTTTGAGAAACCCATAGGGCCAATTGGTATTTAAAGCCATCGGCATCAACCCCGCCTTTGTTTTTGGCGGTGATTAAAGCCACCAACTGATGGTTGGCAATAGTGTTCGTGGTTGCCGTTTCGGCAGCCCGTGCCGGTAGCGCATTTAGAAGTGCCAAATAGATGAAGCATCCGCTAATGATTTTCTTCATAACCATGTCTACCTTTCAATTTGTTTTTATGTTCAGAGTTTGGACAGTCCTTGATCCATCCCCTGCAAAATATAAAGCAGCTAGACTGAAAAACAAAACCAATGTCAAGCCATTTCAAAAAGGGGTCGGTGAGTGATCAATGCCAAGAACCGCCCCTTTATGCCCCTTTTATATCATTTCTTTGTCCTTCCCAAATCTTCGGAATTCTTGTGGCGGAATAATTTCTGCTTGCCCGGCGCGCGGTTTTCACGTCCTAATGTTTCATGCACGACTGGCTTATCGCCCTCATTTTAGGAATTGTGGAAGGAATCACCGAGTTCCTGCCCGTTTCCTCCACCGGACATCTGCTCATCGCGGAGAAATTACTGCACTCGCACCAAAGCGACCTGTTTAACGTCGTCATCCAGTGCGGTGCGGTCATCGCCGTGCTGCCGCTGTTTCCGCAGCGGCTCTACAAATTCGTCTTTGAACTCGGCCAAAAGGAGACGCAGGACTATCTGCTGAAAATCCTCGTCGCCTTCGCCATCACCGGCGCGGGCGGACTGGTCATTGACCATTACAAAATCAAGCTGCCGGAAGAACTCACGCCCGTCGCGTGGGCCTTGCTCCTCGGCGGCATCGGGTTTCTCGCGGTGGAATTTCATCTGCGCGGCCAGAAACTTGGCGACCAAGTGACCTGGGCCATCGTGATTGCCGTGGGCCTCGGCCAGTTGATCGCGGCGGTTTTCCCCGGCACCTCGCGCTCCGGCTCGACGATTTTATTTTGCCTGCTGCTCGGTTTGAGCCGCCCCGCCGCAACGGAATTTTCCTTCCTCGTCGGCATCCCGACGATGATGGCGGCGGGTGGATTGAAAATTTTCAAGGCACTGCATCATCCCGACCCGCTCGCGCCGCACGAAAACTGGAGCCTCGTTTTGCTGGCGAGCGTCGTGGCCGCGGTCGTTTCCTTCATCGCCGTGAAATGGCTGCTGCGCTATGTGCAGACGCACACCTTCAACGCCTTTGGCTGGTATCGCATCGCGCTGGCAATCGGGATTTTTTTGATGCTGTTGAAATAAGGCGCCACGGGGCAGGGCGTGTCACTCCGTGCGCGCCGGGCATGTCCGGCAATGAGCGGCGCGCACGGAGTGACGCGCCCTGCCCTTCTTGACTCCAGCGTCTTCAGCATCAAGCTGGATTTTCCGCGCCGCCATTTTTCGGCGCCAGAATTTTCTGCACCTCGCCGAGAAGCTGACTCGGGCTGAACGGTTTTGCGAGGAACAAAACTGCGCCGGCCACCCCGGCCTCCACCTTGGTCAGCGCGTGGCCTTTCGCCGACAGCACCACGACGGGAATGTCGCGCGTCGCCGGATTTTCCTTCAACTGCCGGAGCGCACCCAGCCCGTCGAGGCCGGGCATCATCACGTCCAGCACGATGAGTTGCGGCAAATCGCTGGCCGCCTGGGTGACCGCCGCCTGGCCGTCCCGGCAACTGACCACGGTGTAACCGCCTTTTTTGAACGTCATCTCCAGCAGGCGGAGCATATAAACTTCGTCGTCGGCAATGAGGATTTTTGCGGGGCTGTTCGCGTTCATGTTTGGTTTCTGATTAAAATAAAAGTCTGGTCATCCGCCAATGTCGTGTCGCCACGATAAGCCGTGAGCCGTCCGAGTAAAAACAGTTTTCCCGTTTCCGCGTCGCGGGTTTGCGCGGCGGTCTCGGCCAGCAGCCGCCGCAATTTTTCTTCGCCCAGCAACTCTCCATCGGCGGCGCGTGTCTCGCTCAAACCGTCTGTATAAATCAGCGCCGCCGCGCCCGGCGGCAGCGCGTGGACGTTCTGGGGATAGACCACATGCGGCTCGATGCCCAGCGGCAAACCGGCCTTGCCCGGCGCGCTGGCCTTGGCCTCCCCGCGCTGCCACACGAGCAGCGGACAATGGCCGGCGCTCGCAGAAATCAGTTTCCCGCGGCGCGGATCGAGATATACGAGCTTCGCCGTGATGAACATGTCCACCCGCGACAGGTCGGGAAACAAAATTTCGTTCACCGCGCCGAGCAGTTTGGCCGGCTGCGAAAACAATTGCGGCATCGAGCGGATCGTGGTGCGCAGCACCGCCGCGAACAGCGCCGCCGGCACGCCTTTGCCCATCACGTCGGCGATAACCAGCAACACCGCGCCATCGGCTGCGGAAATTGCGTCGTAAAAATCGCCGCCGACCTGCAAAGCGCTCTGGCACGCCGCCGCCAACGCGAACGGCGGGCACGCCGGCAGTTGCGCGGGCAGCAGCGAGCGCTGGATTTCCGCCGCGATTTCCAACTCGCGCCGCGTCACCCGCGTGGCCGTGCGCTCGTCCAGCAGCCGCGCGTTGACGATTTGAATCGCCAGAAAATCCACGAACGTGTGCAGCAGATTCACCTGCGCGGCCGTGAACGGCCGGTTCGCCGCGAGCCGGCCCAGCGTGGCCGTGCCGACCAGTTGGTCCGCCACCACAAACGCGTGGCAGACGCCGTTGCCCACGGGCGTCGCCGCGCGCAGCGGATCGTTCTTGTCGAGCGGCTCCTCCGGGCTGAACCAGATGTCCTGCCGAGTTCGCGCGGCGCGCGTTTCCACCGACTTCAGATCATCATCCACGAGCGTCAACGGCGCGAGCGTCAACGGCTTTTTTGCCGGCAGCACCAGTTGCGTCACCAGCTTGTTCCCCTCCGCCGAAAGCAGGCGCAGCACCGCGCCGTCCGCCTCGGCCAGTTGCACCAGATCGCGCAGCAGTCGGTTGGAAAATTCCGTCAAGTCCATGTGTGCGCCGAGTTCGGAACTGTAGCGGAACACGGCGACGAGGCTTTCGTAACTCGCCGCCAGTTCGGTGGTCATGTCCGTCAGCGCCGTTTCCGCGTCCGCCAGCCGGCGCTGCAACTCGCCAAGGTCCGGCAAAATGTTTTTTCCGGCGGCCCGCGCCCGGCGCAGCACCAGCACGTTTTCGCCCGGTGAACGCAGATAAAAAATTCCATCCGACAGCGACTTCATCAGGTAAAGCCCGCGCCCGCATTCGGCGTCGGCGGCGGGGAGTTTGATTTCAGCGGGCCAATCGAAGCCGGCGGTGTGGTCGGTGACGCGCGCTTCGAGATCGTCTGCGCCGGCGGAAATTTCAATGACGACGGGCTTTTTACGCGCTGCGGGCGGCGTGTATTTCACGGCATTGTTTCCGGCCTCGATGAGGGCGAGTTCCCACGCGCCGAGTTCGGCCTCGGACGCGCCGAGTTCGCCGAGCCAGGCGCAGACCCGCGCCACGCCGGCGCGCACAGCGGAAAATTCGCAAGCGGTTTCCACCCGCAGCGACGTCCGATGGTCGGAGCGTGCGACGGCTGGCGAACCGGAATTCTCAGCGTTCATGCGGTCAAATTTTATTGTGTCTTGAAAATTTTGAAAGGACGCAAAAGCGGCGCTGAAGCGGCCAAAGTCCAGACGCTTTACGTTTGTCGGGCCTCAAACCGCGCGAAGCGTCTTGATTGCGGTGGTTCACCACCGCCATCGTGTGCCAACGGCTCCGCTTTTTTTGCAGCTTAAACCACAGGCCGGCTGCGGCTGCTGTCCAACCAGCCCCGAAGCTGTTGCGCGGCGGGGCCGGCCTCATCGTCCAGCACGGTGAGCGCATTTTTGACGCGTCCGGCGTCGGCGACCTCGGCCCCGTCCTCGATGACGAGAAATTGTTCCGAAAGTTTCTGGAAGCCGAACAAGGCGACCAGGCCCTTGAGCGAATGCGCGGCGCGCTCCAGTTCCGGCCACCGGCCCGCCGCTTCGAGCCGGCGGATTTCCGCCAGCCGGTCGGGAAACTCGTCGAGAAAATCGGCGACCATGTCCACCACGGCGGCGCGCTCTAACTCGTTGCAAAGTTGTTCGAGGCGGACAGGATTGAAGGTTTCAGCGGCGGGCGCATCGCCGCCAGCGGGCAGCACGGCGGCGAGCAGCGCGTGAAAAAGCTGCTGCGTGGTGAACGGCTTGGAAATGTAATCGTCCATGCCAGCGGCCAGGCAGCGCTCGCGTTCGCCGACGAGCGCATTGGCGGTGAGCGCGATGATGCGCACGCGGCGCACCACGTTTGTTTCCGCCTCGATTTTGCGGATGGCGGCGGTGGCCTCAAAGCCGTCGAGTTCGGGCATGTTGCAGTCCATGAGAATCGCGTCGCAATTTCCCGGCGAAAATTTTTCAACGGCTTCGCGGCCATTGACGGCCCACTCGGCGCTCGCGCCAAAATTGTCCAGCATCAACTGGCAGAGCTTGCGGTTGAACGGATGATCTTCGGCGACGAGGAGGCGCAGATCGGAAATGGCCGTGCGGACGGGTCCGGCGGCTTCACGCTTCAGGAATTTGGTGTCGCTGACCCCCGCCGGACCGGCCTTGCCCGCTTCCGGTTTGACGCCCGCCACGACGCCGACCAGCGCGTCGAACAACGGCTGTTCGCGCACCGGTTTGAGCAGCACGTTGGCCAGACTGTCCGGGCCGGCGGCATCCGCCCCCAGCGAGCCGGCCGGGCTGGCGAGCAGAATGCACTGCACGCGCTCCGGGTTTTCCAACAGCCGCCGGCGCAAATCGCCGCCGCCCAGCGCCAGCATCTCGTCATCGTAAATCACGAGCGGAATGACGGCGGTGCGCAGATCGTGCCGCAGCGCGCGGGCCAGTTCGGTGGCATCGGCCACGGCGTGACAGACCACGCCCCAGCCGTGCAACTGCTCGACGAGCGACTGGCGCTGGCTCAAATTGGGCACCGCGACGACGGCCTGCAAAAAAACCAGGCCGGGGGAAAAACGTTCGCTCGCGGGCTGCGCCGGGACCGCGAACGGCAGTTCAAACCAGAAGGTCGAGCCTTGGCCGGGCGTGCTCTGGACACCGATGCGCCCGCCCATCAGTTCGACAATTTTCCGCGAGATGGCGAGGCCCAGGCCGGTGCCGCCGAATTTCCGCGACGACGACGTGTCGGCCTGCACGAACGGCTGGAACAATTTTTTAATTTCATCGCCGGTCAGACCGATGCCGGTGTCGGCGACTTCAAAGCGCAAAACCATTTTGCCCGGCGTTTGAAAAAGTGTCTGGACGCGGACCACGACTTCGCCGTGCTCGGTGAATTTCACGCCGTTGCCAACGAGATTGAGCAGCACCTGCCGCAGCCGGATCGGGTCGCCGGTGAGCCGCTGGGGGATTTCGCGGTGGACGACGGCGGCGAGCGCGACTTTTTTGCCCGTGAGCCGCGAGGCGGCGTTTTCCAGCACGGAATCCACAATCGCGCGGACGGAAAAATCCTCGCGCGCCACGGTCATTTTCCCGGCTTCAATCTTGGAAAAATCGAGCACGTCGTTGATGACGTGAAGCAACGCGTTGGCGCTCTCCATGGCGGCGTCGGCGAACTCGCGTTGGCGCGGGTCGAGGCGCGTCTGGCCGAGCAGTTCGACCATGCCGAGAATGCCGCTCAACGGCGTGCGGATCTCGTGGCTCATGTTCGCGAGGAATTCGCTCTTGGCATTGTTGGCGCGGTTGGACTGCTCGGCGGCGGCGCGCGCGTCGGCGGCGGCGGCCGAGAGCTGGCGGTTCACTTGCTCCAGCGAGGTCTTGGCTTCCTGCGCGGCCAGTTCGGCGCGTTTGCGCGGCGTGATGTCCTGCAGGACGGCCTGAATTTCCGCGTGTGCCGCGCTGCCGTGCTCCAGCCGGCGGAGATTGCATTGCTGCCAGACCACACGGCCGTCCGCCACCTCGGCGCGCCGGTCGAAACTCATCACGGGCTTGTCCGCAGGCAGCGGGAGAACGTCTCCCATCTCCGGGCGCGAACCGCCTTTCGCCAGCGATTTGTAAAAATTCGTGCCGAGCAGCTCCGCCTCCGTCTTGCCTTGAAACGCGCAGTAGGCCGGATTCACAAACGTGATGGTGCCGTCGGGCTGGAAACGGCAGATCAAATCCGTCTGGTCGGCCATCACGGTGCGCAGACGTTCTTCATTTTCCACCACGTGGGCCAGCGCGCGGCGGCGTTCCGTGGCGGCGGCGGCGAGCAGCAGATTGGAAACCGCCACGATGCCGATGTAACTGCCGACCAGCCGCAGACTGTCCGCTTCGCTGCCGGTCACGAATGGCCCGCGTTTTTGCAGCAGTGAAAAAATCGCCAGCGCCGCCACCAGCAGGGTGCCCGTGGTCGCGCCGCGCGGGCCGAACCGCAGCGCGCCCCAGGCCAGAAACGGATACGGCAGATACGCGAGCGGGTATTGCTGGATGCCATAGACAAACCAGGTGTTGAAGGAAATCATCGTGCCGCCCAAAAGTCCGGCGGCGCACAGCGCCGCCTCACCCGCCCGCCAGGCGTTCAGCCGCACCGACGACGGGGCGGCCCACGTAATGATGGCGGGCGTCACCACCAGCGCCGCCAGCGCGTTCGGCACCCACCATTCCAACAGGTTCGGAAAAATCGCCTCCGAAGTTATTTTTTTGTCATAGACCAGGCTGACGACGTTGAACAGCGCGTTGACGGTGGTGCCGAGGCCGCACGCCAGCAGCACATAACCCCCGCCGTCCAGCGTGCGCTCCATGGCGTTGTCGAAATTCACGAACCGTTTCAGCAGAAACACGCAGACGATGGCGCCGATGGTGTTGCCAATGGCCGTGCCGACGGTGAAAAATCCAAACGGCACGCCGTCAATGAAGGAGAACAACATCGCGCCGACGAAAATGCCCGGCCAGAAACGGTAGCCAAACAACAAAACCGCCGCCAGCGCGATGCCTGACGGCGGCCAGACCAGCGAAACGCTGCCCGAAAGAAACGCCGTTTTTTTGCCCAGCAGGCCGCCGAGAAAATACAGCGCCGTCAGCATCACCACGCGGGTGGCGATGGTCAGTTGCGTTTTTTCTTCACGGGTCACGCGGCGATTTTCTAGCAGATTTATGCGGACGCGACTAGGGATAAGTTTTCCCGCCCGGCGGATGTGTGCGCCGGCTCCGTGACGTAGGAGACGACGTGAGGAGTCTCTAACTAACAAACTGCAATGCGAATTTGAAATGAGTCTCGTCACCTCGACTCCTACAAAATTGCCGGCGGAGCGCGAGTTGTCCCAACTTGCAGCGGATGGAATAATTCGTAGCCGCCGGATCAATGAACTGCGCCGTCATTGCTGTTTTAACCGATAGAACCTTGCCGCGCCGGAAATCTGATTCGTGACCACAGATTGCTGATTCACCGTCGCGGGCATGTTCGTAACCGCCGTCCATGAATTCGCCGCCGTCAGATTGGTGGTCGTTTGCAGCACATAACCTATTGCGTTTGTCGGCCACGAGAGAATAAAATTCTTCCCGGAAACCCGCGCCTGCAAAGCCGGTGCCGCGACGATTGCCAGACGATAGAAGCGGCTGCCACTGGAAATCTGATTGGTGACGGTGTATTGAAAATTCACGATGACCGGCACATTCGTAACCGTCGTCCACGAAACGGGCGGCGTGAGCTTGTTGGCGGACTGCAAAACATAACCCGCTGCCGACAACGGCCAGGTCACGACCACATTTGTCCCTGCCAACTGGATTTGCAGCGACGGCGGCAAGACGACGTAAAATTGGAAATTGCTCACCGTGAGCGCCGCGTTCGTGGAAGTGCCGCCGACTATGCCCATGAAAAGCGTCACTTGCTGGCCGGCGTATTGCGACACGTCAATCATGCCGCTGTTCAGCAGGACATTGGTTTGAATAAGGCTCGTTTCCAGCGACATGACGTTGGTGCCATTCAACGCCACCTGAAAACTGTCGTTGTTGCCGTTGCCTTGCAGCATGAAATCAAACGACATCGAAAGCGCGTTCGACGGCACATTCAACGGCACCCACGCATACGCGGGCGTGTTGCCCGTTCCACCGCCCTTCGGCGCCGGCCCGCCTGAAATGCTTGTAAGAAAGTTTAGGACCATGTTGTTAAGGTTCTGCCCTGCGCTTACGATCTGGCCAGTGACTTGTCCAACCGCCTGTGCCACCGAACCGAACAATTGATTTCCAAATTGTGACAACCCCGAAGATATTCCGATTAACTGATAAATCTTAAATCTGGCGTTGAGAAAATTCGTTGCAAACGCAAGGTCTTTTTGGACCAGATTCAACTCCAGCCCGCTGGGATTCTGATAAAAGTAGGTATTTGCCGCCGGCCTGCCGGGAGAGCCGCCTCCTTCAAACGAGCATAGAAACCCCGCGTAAGTAGCGTTGGTTTGGCCGCCGGTGTTGAAAATACCCGGCTCAATCGTATCCTCGTAAAAGTAGTGACTGTAGTCGTGAAAATTGTAGAACTCTTGAATCACCGTGCTGACATCCGGCAAACTGGACGGATAAGTGTAGGTCAAAATGACATTGGCGGCGCCGGCATGAAGCAGGCCAACAAGACTTATATAATTGTCCGCCCAGGCATACTTATTCGGCAGCGGGTGTGCCCAACCGGGCTGCGGAGTGGAAAAGTTGCCATCAAACGTTTGTAGCGTCGAAACTCCTTGTTGAATGATCTCTGGCAGAGTTGTCGCCATTTGCCAGCCAGACGATTCCAATACCCAGGCAGCTTCCGCTTCGTCGCACAACGTCATCTGCGTGTTTGACCACGAAAATCCATTGGTATGGACATAATTTGCGGCGGCGGCATTAACCAGCGTGCCAAGACTATGGCCAAGGAAATGGATTCGCTGGGAATAATTTGACCCCAATGCGGTGATTAAGTTTTTCCCCAAGAAAACTCCCTGGCCTTGCGTCCGCATGGCGGCAAGTTGCAGGCCGGAAATTGAGAAAACTGTTCCTGCTTCATTGCTCCTGCTCCAATCCCACGCCACGATGTTCACGGCGTTGACGCCGATTCGTTGTTGGATGATTTGCGCCGTGTATGCCGCCCAATCATTTGGATTACCTCTCCAGCCGTGCGTCAACACCACGGTCATTTTGTTTGGATTCAAAGCAACGCCGCTCTTGAACATTCCGTTGGTATAAACCTTGAAATGATTGGTATCGGTGGGAATGGTTGGCTGGCCGATTTCATTGGTGGTTGGCGCGCGATTGGTTTGGGTGACAACCAGGTTCGTGAACACCGTCAACTGGGCGACGGCGCTGGTCACGGAACCGTAGGCGTTGGTGACAATCACCGAATAGCCGCCGGCATTGGCAAATTGAACATTGGTTAGGGACAGGCTCAAGGCGGTTTGACCGGCAAGTTTTTGCCCGCTGAACCGCCACTGATAATTCAAAGGCGCTGTGCCTGAAGCCGTGACACTGAAAGACACATTTGAACCGGCTTGAATGGACTGGCTCACCGGCTGCGTCGTGATCGCGGGGACGGACGGCGTGGAATTGGTGAAGACCCACGCGGACCCTGCGCTAAAGTTGTCGTTGTCCCCTCCCACGATGGCCGTGTTGCCATCGTCGGAGAGGGACACGGAAATGCCTTGGCTAGCGATCCCCACAGCGCCCGAGCCGACCAGCTTGGTTCCCTGCTGGGTCCAGACTCCTCCGCTCCTCGTCCAGACCCACGCGGCCCCAGCGCCATTGTCTGGGATCCCTCCGATGATGGCTGTGTTGCCGTCGCCGGAGAGGGACACGGAAGCGCCTTGCAATAGGAATGACCCCTGCGCGCCTGAGCCGACCAGCTTGGCTCCCTGCTGGGTCCAGACACCTCCACTCCTCGTCCAGACCCACGCGGCCCCAACGAAACCGTTGTCATTAACCCCTCCGACGATGGCCGTGTTGCCGTCGGCGGAGAGGCACACGGAATAACCTTGTCGAGCGTTCCCCACGGCACCCGAGCCGGCCAGCTTGGTTCCCTGCTGGGTCCAGACACCTCCGCTCCTGGTCCAGACCCACGCGGCCCCAACGAAACTGTTGTCGCCGCGCCCTCCGACGATGGCCGTGTTGCCATCTGCGGAAAGTGACACAGAGATGCCTTGTTGAGCGTTGGTCCCGACGGCACCCGAGCCGACCAGCTTGGTTCCCTGCTGGGTCCAGACACCTCCACTCCTCGTCCAGACCCACGCGGCCCCAGCAAGAAAGTTGTCGTTGGGGCCTCCAACGATGGCCGTGTTGCCATCGGCGGAGAGGGACACGGATGAGCCTAGGACAGGCATCACGGAGGCGTCCGAGGCGACCAGCTTGCCTCCCTGCTGCGTCCAGACTCCTCCGCTCCTCGTCCAGACCCACGCGGCCCCAACGGGAGGGCCGGGCCCTCCGACGATCGCCGTGTTGCCGTCGGCGGATAGAGACACGGACGAGCCCTGCGAAGCAACCCCAAAGCCTTCCGAGCCGACCAGTTTGGTTCCCTGCTGGGTCCAGACTCCTCCGCTCCTCGTCCAGACCCACGCGGCCCCAGC
>ODAK010001899.1_pt1 | contig 22299 bp, 13 predicted proteins | sample 1539591 | NCBI WGS metagenome assembly ODAK01 (sample SAMEA3539303, study PRJEB22396) | soil metagenome | biome: tundra; feature: field; material: soil | place: USA | collected 2010-05 | depth 0.15 m | reverse complement strand
CCGACGAATTCTTCCTCGTCGGCGTACGTGTCGTACACGCGGTCGATGCGATCCACGGCGAGGGCCGTGTCGTCGCCGTGCGGCGAGCCGATGTAGTGGCGCTGGCCGCGCGTCTCGTGCAGATCGTGATAGAGGTTCGCGCCGGTCGAGACCAGGCAGTCGACGTACCGGTTCGAGATGAGGTGCGCGACGATCAAGCGCAGGCCGCCGGCGCTGAGCGCCCCCGCCATCCCCAGGAAGATCGTCACGTCGTCGTCGAGCATCTTGAGCCAGACGCGATGAGCCGTGGCGAGGTTGCGTCCCTGAAAGGAGATGCGCTCCATCCGGGTCAGGATCTCGTCGGCGGTCAGCCCTGCTTCGACGGCGAATGGCTCGACCGGCGTTTGCAGGAAGCGTGATTTCTTCGTCATGCGCGGGACATTATACCTATCGGGGCTCGGAACTCTGGGCTCGAGGCTGGTGGCTTGGAGCTGTCGATTAGAACGCGTGGCCGAGGCGGAAGTACACCGTCGCGCGGTCGCCCACCGTGTGGCTGCCGTCGTGCCCCCACGCGGCGCCCGCGGACGCGGTGAAGGGCAGCGTATAGCCGGCGACGATGTCGATCGAGAGCTCCGCGCCGGCCGACGTCTTGAGATCGCGCGCGCTGAAAGTGCGGGTCCACGCGTGGCCGGCGTCGGCGAAGACGGCGGCGTGAATCGTGTGCACGAAGACGGGCCACGGGCCGACGCCGCGCTGCGGCCGCGCGATCGGCCAGCGGTAATCGGCGTTCATCAAGGCGACGCGCGTGCCGGCGAAGGCGTCGACCGGAAAGCCGCGCAGCAGGCTGATCGCCTCGCGGCCGAAGTCGAGCGTGTCGAGATTCCCCTGGCCTCCGCCGAGATCGAATGCGCGTTGCAGATCGCGGTCGCCGTTCGAGCTCCCGCCGGCCAGACGCACGGCCAGCACGTGATGGGCCGCGAGGCCCGGCAGATACAGGCGCGCGTCGGCCGCGACGGCGTTGGCGCCGGCCGACGATCCGAGCGCGGTCGGCACGAGCTCGGTCGTGACGCCGAACGCCACGCCGCGCTCGGGGCTGATCGAGTACCCGTACGTGATCGCGTTGGTCGCCGCCCATCCGGCGCGCGCCGCCGTGCGATTGTGCGAGACCACATGGTCGGGAAACGTGAAGTCGTCGATCGCGCGGACGACCGACGCGACCATCGTCTGCGCCGCGGCGACGTGGCGAATCGGAACGATGACGCCGGCCTCGATCTGCCGCTCACGCAGCGTGGCGGTCGACGGGACGCCCGCGTCGCTCGGCGGCCCGGCGAAAAACGACGTGTCGCGCGAGACCGATGCCCAGAGCGTCGGCACCCACCGATCGTAGACGTAGGACAGCTGCCAGTTGGGCGTCGCGGAGTCGACGGCCGGCGCATTTGCCGGGCTCGTGACGAGCCAGGTCGCCGATACGCTGTAGCCGTGATAGCCGAGGACGTCGGCGCCGCCGGTCGCCGCGCCGGCGCGAATGGAGTTGCGGTCGCCTTCGACGATCGGCGACCACCAGGTCGGCTTCAGTGTCGGCCAGGGCGTGTACGGCTTGGCCGGCTGTAGATTCGCGAATTGTAAATTGTCGGATTGTGAGGGCCGAGCAAGCTCAACCCCTACACCGGCTGGCGCGGCGTCCGCCGTCCCGTACGGCAGGGTAAACAGATCGAAGCCGTCGACCGTGTAGCCGACGTAGACGATCGAGCGTCCGTCCGGCGACACGTCGGGCCACGTGGCGCCGCCGGTCGTGTGCGTGAGCTGCCGCCGGCCGGCCGGAGCGTCCACGCGCAATTCGTACAAATTGAACGGCCCTTCATTCAGATCCGCCGCGGCGACGATTGCGCGGCCATCGGGCCGCCACGCCGGCGTCACCCACCGCGCCTTCGGGTCTGACGCGATCACTCGGGCCGTACGCGTGGCGACATCCACGACGACGATCTCGGTTTGTGCGCCGAGCCGATGGCGCTGCACGGCGATCGTTCGACCGTCGGGCGACCAGCGCGGCGCGTTGAATTGCGTTTCCGGCTCCGAGACGAGGGTGGTGATCTCCGGTTGCCCCCCTGGAGCCGCCATGGTGGCAGGCTTCAGAGCGACCAACACCAGATCGCGCTGGCCCGGCCTGTTCTGGACCGCGGCGATCGTGTGTTCGTCAGGCGAGAGATCCGGATCGAGCAGCCGCGCGCCGGACGTGACGCGCCGGACACGCCCGCTCGTGCGATCGAGCGCGTAGAGATCCGCGTAGAAGCCCGTGTTTCGCCGCAGCTCGTCTTGATCGAAATAAATCGTCTGGCGTCCGATCGCCGTCGTCGAACCCAGGGAGCGCCTCGCGACGTGCCGGGGCGCCGAGCCGTCGAGCGTGATCTGGTTGAGCGACGCGAAGTCGTGCGGCGTTCGCAGCGAGTAGATCACTTCGGGAGGGCAGGTGGCGCACGTGGAGGACAGAAAGCGCGGGCCGACGACGGTGAAGCCCTGGTGCGTCAGCCGCCGTTCCCCATCGTCCACGGACGCGGGCGGAGCCGCGGCGATGGTGCTCTGTTGGTAGTCGCGCCACAGATCGCCGAGCGAGCGTCCGTAGACCCTGCTGAAGACGCGCGACGCCGTGTAAGGGATGCGCCGTGCGGTCGCCTCCGCGAGCTCGCCGAACTTCTGTTCGCCGTAGTGCTCCGCGAGATAGGCGTGAAAGCCGACCCCGTAGGCGTACTGCGCGAAGCCGTCGGGCCAGTCGGTCAGCCCGCCGTTGACGCGATCGAGCGGCTCCAACGCGCGCGCCCGCGCCGCTTCGTTGACGATCGCCGCGAAGTCTCCCGTGTGCAGGCGACCGTCACCGGTGATCGCCGTTTCCTCGTACGTCGCGAGTCCTTCTATCTGCCAGCCCGGCAGGAACAGATTCGGGAACGCGTACGGCACGCGTCCGAAGACATTGCGGGCGATGCGCGCCCAACCCTCCGAGCGATCGAGATGGACCACGTGTGTGAACTCGTGGGTGAAGACGAGCGTCAGCCAGTCGTCGAGGCTGCCGATGAATTCGGAGCCGGCGGGCCAGACCGCGTCGATGACAACCGTGTCGCGCGGCAGCACGTACGTGTAGCCGTTCGCCACCTCGGTCTGATCGACGAGCACCACGTGTGTCAGCGGCGGCGGTTTGGTGCCGAGCGGACGCTCGAGCTTGCGCCACGCCTCCTCGGCGATGATCGCGAGCCGCCCGGCCATGCGGTCCTCGCCCTGATGGAAGTAGATGAGGAAGTGCTCGGTCGGCAGGCGGCGGAACGTGTACAACGGATCGAAGAGCGACGCCGCGCGCGCCGAGCGCGAGCCGACGCCGGCGATCATCAGGAGGGCCAGGGCCACTGTCAGCGCGCGTCTCATGGCGTTGCGATTATCGCGGCTCCGCGGCGTGCGCGTGCGTCGATTCTCGAGTGGCGCGCGCGAGGACGATGCAGAGAATGAGTGCGGGAGTGCCAAGGAGGCCGGCGCCAATGAAGAAGAGTGCGTACGCGTCGATCAGTCCGCGGCCGACGGCGAGCCGATCGACCAACACGCCCGAGAATCCTTTCGCGAACTTGCCGACATAGGTGTACGCGGAGCTCAGAAGCGCATACTGCGTCGCCGTGTAGCCAAGGCTCGTCAAGCTCGACATGTAGGTCACGAGCGCGACACCCGCCAGGCCGATCCCGAAGTTGTCGGCAAACATCACCGCGCCGAAGACGCGAAGGTCGGGACCGGACCAGGCGAGCGTCGCGAAACTGGCGATCACCAGCATCTTCACGATCACGCCCGCGACGAGCGTCCTCGCGTAGCCGAAGCGCAGCGTGCTGAAGCCGCCCGCGGCGATGCCGAGCAGCGACGCCACGAGACCGATCGACCCGCGCACCGCACCGACGGCATCCTTCGACAGGCCGAGGTCGTGGTAGAACGGATTCGCCATCGGACCCATCACGAACTCGGGCAGTTGGTAGAAGCTGATCATCGCGAGCATCAGCAGCGCGAGCCAGCCGTACACGCGGAAGAATTCCGTGAAGGGGCCGATCACCGCGTCGACAAAGCCGCGGCCGCTCCAGAGCGGCGTTTCGGCTTGTGATTCGAACACGCGTGCCGCGCGCGCCGGCTCGGCGGCCACCAGGCTGGCGCACAGTCCGACCACCATCAGCGCCGCCATCGCCGCGTACGACAGGCGCCAGCCGAAATGATTCGCCATGATCAGGATCAGCGCGTCGGTCACGATGATCGCGAATCGATATCCGAGCTGGTACGCGGACGAGAGCAGCCCGAGCTCGTCGGAGTCGCTCGCTGCCTCGATCCGCCACGCGTCCACCACGATGTCCTGCGTCGACGAGGAAAACGCGACGACGAGCGCGAGGACGCCGACGGCCGTGAGGCCGGCCTTCAGACCAACCGCGGAGAGACCTGCCAGCCCGAGGGCCACGAGAATCTGACTGACGATCAACCAGCCGCGTCGGCGGCCGAACCGGCCGAACACCGGCGCGTCGACGCGATCGATGATGGGCGCCCAGAGGAACTTCACCGAATACGCGAGCCCGACCCACGACAGGAAGCCGATCGCCGTCAGCGTGGTGCCGGCGTCGCGCAGCCAGTAGCCGAGCGTGTTGCCGCTCAGGAAAAACGGCAGGCCGGACGAGAAGCCCAGCGCGAGCATCACCGCCACCTTCGGCTGACCGAGCGACGCGATCACGTCGCGCTTGCGGATGGCAGGCTTCACAGCTCCTTCTTGAGCTCCGCGAGCAGCGTCAGCGCGTCCATTGGCGTCAGGCGATCGACGTCGATGGCGGCGATCTTCTCACGCAGGCGGCCGGCCTTCTCGACATTTTCACCAGGGGGCGCCTGGAAGAGACCCATTTGCTGCTGAGGTTCGACCGGCGTGCCGCTGACCGACGGCCGTCCTCCGCGCGTGAGCTCGTCGCGTTCGAGGGCGGCGAGAATCGCGCGCGCTCGCTCGATCACGGGCAGCGGCAAGCCTGCCAGACGCGCCACCTGGATGCCGTAGCTGCGATCGGATCGTCCGGGCACGATTTTGCGCAGGAAGATGATGTCGTCTTTCCACTCGCGCGCGGAGACGTGAAAGTTGACGACGCCGGGCGTGGCATCCGCCAGGTCGGTCAGCTCGTGATAGTGCGTGGCAAAAAGCGTCTTCGGACGCATCTTCGGGTTCGTGGCGAGATGCTCGGCGACCGCCCACGCGATGCTCAAACCGTCAAAAGTCGCCGTGCCGCGGCCGATCTCGTCGAGCACCACGAGGCTGCGCGAGGTCGCCGTGTGCAGGATGTTGGCGGTCTCCTGCATCTCGACCATGAAGGTCGAGTGGCCCTTCGCGATGTTGTCCGATGCGCCCACGCGCGCGAAGATCCGGTCGGTGATCGGAATCTTCGCCTCGCGCGCCGGCACGAACGAGCCGGCCTGCGCCATCAGGCACATCAGCGCCGTCTGGCGCAGATACGTCGATTTTCCGCCCATGTTGGGCCCGGTCAGGATGATGAGCTGGCAGGTCGTCGCGTTCAGCGTGATGTCGTTCGGCACGAAGGCGTCGGCGGAGGTGCGTCGCTCGACCACGGGATGGCGGCCGTCGACCACCGCGAGCTCGTCGCCGTCGTGCACGTGGGGCTTGATGTAGTTGTTGACGGCGGCGGTCTCGGCGAGCGCCGCCAGCACGTCGAGCGCCGCCAGCGCGCGCGCGGACGCCTGAATCCGCGGCGCCTCGGCGGCGACCGCGATCCGCAGTTTCTCGAAGATCTCAAGCTCGCGTTCGACGATGCGCTCGTCGGCGCCGAGGATCTTCTCTTCGTACTCCTTGAGCGCCGGCGTGATGAACCGCTCGCCGCCGGCGATCGTCTGCTTGCGGTGATAGTCGGGCGGCACGGCGTGCAGGTTCGATTTCGAGATCTCGATGTAGTACCCGAACACGCGGTTGAAGCGGACCTTCAGCGAGGCGATGCCCGTGCGCGCGCGCTCGCGCTCTTCCATTTCGGCGATGATCTGTTTGCCCGAGCGGCTGATGGTGCGCAACTCATCCAGTTCTTTGTCGACGCCGTCGCGCGTGAAGCCGCCGTCTCGCGCCAGGGCGGGCGGCTCGTCGACGAGTGCGGCCTCGATCGCGCCGCGGACGGCGGGCAGGTCGTCGAGCTCGGCGGCGAGCGATCGGACGAGCGGCGCCTGCAGCTCGGAGAGCAGCGTGCGCACGCGCGGGATGACCGCGAGAGAGACCTTGAGGCCGACGAGATCGCGCGGGCCTGCCGTTCCGAGCGCCGTGCGCGCGACGAGCCGCTCGAGATCCTGCACCGCCTTGATCGCGTCGCGAAACTTGCCGCGGTCCGTGGCGCGGAACGCCAGCTCCTCGACCGCGTCGAGCCGGTCGCGAATCGGCTCGATCGCCACGAGTGGCCGCAGCAGCCACGCGCGGAGCAGCCGGCTGCCGACGGAGGTGACCGTGGCGTCAAGCTCGGCGAGGAGCGATCCGTCCCGCCCGCCCTCCGACCCCTCGAGAATCTCGAGGTGCTTGAGCGTCGTCGGATCGATGAGGAGCGCGTCGGCGTGCTGGCGGTAGGTAATCGCACGGACATGCGCGAGGTCCGCCTTCTGCGTCGACCGCAGGTAATGGACGAGCGCGCCGGCCGCCGAGACGGCCGCCGGCCGCCGATCGAGGCCGAAGCCCTCCAGCCCGCCGGCGCGCAGCTGATCGAGTAACGTCCGCCGCGCCGATTCATCGTCGAAGGTCCACGCGTCGACCGGCGTGACGGGTAGCCCCGAGGCCCCGATGAATGGGGGAAGCTCGACTTCGGCCGGCACCACGATTTCGCGCGGCTTGAGCACCGCCATCTCGTCGGCGAGCGACTGCACGCCGTCGGGCCCGGCGTATTCGGCGGCGGAGAATTCGCCGGTGGAGAGGTCGAGCAGCGCCACACCGAGGGTGCCGCTCCGCGCCACAATCGACATGAGGAAGGCCGGTTCGCGCGCGTCGAGGTGGCTCGCGTCGGTCAGCGTGCCCGGCGAGACGACCCGGACGACTTCGCGCTTGACGAGGCCCTTGGCCTTGCGCGGATCTTCGACCTGATCGCAAATCGCGACGCGAAAACCTTTCTTGACGAGCCGTCCGATGTAGCCGTCGACGGCGTGAAAGGGGACGCCGCACATCGGGATGCCGCCGCCGTTGGCGCCCTTGGCGCGGGAGGTGAGCGTAATGTCGAGCGCGCGCGCCGCGACGAGCGCGTCCTCGTAGAACATCTCGTAGAAATCGCCCATCCGAAAGAGCAGGATGGCGTCGGGATGCTGCTGCTTCGCGTCGAGATACTGCCGCATCGCCGGCGTGACCGACGCTGACATATGCATTAGTCTAACGCATGCGTGTGTTGGCGCTGGACACGACGACGCCGGCGGGAAGCGTCGCCCTTGTCGACGAGGATCGCGTGGTCGATGAACGCGGAGGCGATCCGTCGCGGACGCACGCCCAGCGGCTGCCCGGCGATCTCCTGCGCGTGCTCGAGCGGCGCGGACTCGCGATGTCCGACGTCGATCTGTTCGCCGTCGCGTCAGGGCCGGGATCGTTTACCGGGCTGCGGATCGGCATCGCGACGATGCAGGGATTGGCGGTCGTGCAGCGGCGGCGGGTCGCGGCCGTCTCCGCCCTCGAGGCGCTCGCGCACCTTGCGGCGCTGGAGGCGGCGCCGGATGCGATCGTCGCCGCCTGGATGGACGCCCACCGGCACGAGGTCTTTTCGGCGCTCTATCGCGTGCGCCGCGCGCCGCCGTTCAGCGCGGACCGCCTCGTGGAGCTCGATGCGGCGGCCGTCGGCGATCCGGCCGCGACGCTGGCGCGGTGGGCCGGGCCAACCGGTGGTGCGCTCGATGTGATCATCGGCGACGGCGCGATCCTGTATCGCGACGTCATCCGCCGGAGCACCGCCGCCCGGGCGGCGATCGTCGAGCCTCCGCCGATCGCCGGCGCCGTCGGCCGCCTCGCGATCGCGCGGGCGAGTCGGCACGAGACGGGCGATCCGGGCGCTGTTCGTCCGTTATACGTGCGACGGCCGGATGCGGAGATCGCGCGGGATGCGGCTCGGCATGGACCGTAGCAGTTGGGTCATCGAGCCGCTCACGCTGCCGGCGGATCTCGAGACGATTCTGGAGATCGAGCTGGCGTCGTTCGTCAACCCGTGGACGCGCGAGATGTACCTCGCGGAGTTGGAGAACCACGGCGTCTCGTTCTGCTCCGTCGTCCGCGACAGCTCGCAGCAGGTGGTCGGCTACTGTTCGTTCTGGCGCGTGCTCGACGAGCTGCACATCAACAACCTCGCGGTGGCGCCCTCGCAGCGGGGCCGGGGAGCCGGCACGGCGCTTTTGCATGAGGTGCTGCGCGAAGGGGCGCGTCTAGGGGCGCGGCGCGCCACGCTCGAGGTGCGGCGCTCGAACGAGGCGGCGCGGCGGTTGTACGAGCGGCTCGGGTTTTCAGTGGCCGGCGTCCGCCAGGCGTATTACACCCATCCGGTCGAGGATGCGCTCATCCTGTGGCGCGAAGATATTTCGCACGACTGACTCTTGCAACGCTCTGGGGCTTATGGTACTTTCGGCCTGTCAGAATGTGAACCATGTTCAAAAGGAGGTGGAGCATGAATGAGCAGACACAGGCCCCCCAGGAACTGTTGCTGCAGACGGACGAGGAGTTCCATCAGCTCGCCGCCATGCACCACGAACTGGAAGATCGCCTGCACGCCCTCACCGCCAAGCCCTACCTATCCGAACCCGAACATCTCGAAGAAGTCACCCTGAAGAAGCGCAAGCTGTTTTTGAAAGACCGCATGGAGGACATCCTCCGGCGTCGTCGACAGGGCCAGGGGCCGTCGATGCCGTCGGTTCCGCCAGGAACGGACACGCGTCCGCACGCGCGGAGCTGACCGGCACGCGCATCGACGCCGCAGGGATTCCTTTCATCGGCGGCGCCCTCGTGGCGGCGGCGCTGGCCGCCGTGTTCGTCACGTGGACGCTCGCGATCCCCTGTGTCGTCGCCGCTCTGTTCTTACTGTTCTTCTTCCGCGACCCTCATCGCGAATCTGACGCCGCCGCGGACGCCGTGCTGTCGCCGGCCGACGGCCGGGTGCTGGTGGCGGGCGCCGCGTCCGCGGACGCGGCGCCGCCGGGGTCGTGGCAGCAGATCAGCATTTTCCTCTCGCCGATGGACGTGCACGTCAACCGCGTGCCGGCGTCGGGGCGCGTCACGCGCGTCAGCTTCACACGCGGGCGATTCCTGCCCGCGTATCACCACGACGCCGCGACCGTGAACGAGCGCAGCGAGATCTGGATCGATCACGGCGGCCAGATGATCGTCGCGCGGCAAATCGTGGGGATCCTGGCGCGGCGGGTGGTGTGTCGCGTCGAGCCGGGCGCCGAGGTGCGGGCGGGCGATCGCTTCGGCATCATGAAATTCGGCTCGCGGATGGACGTGTTCCTTCCGCTGAGCGCGACCCTCAGCGTCTCGGTCGGCGAGATCGTCCGCGGGGGTGAAACCGTGATCGCGGTGCTACACTCCTAGAGGCATCTTTGTGAACGAGTCCCAAGACGGACGGCTCCGTTTCCTGCGGCGCACGAGCGACCCGCCGCGCCGCCAGTTCCGGCGCGGTGTGTACCTGCTGCCCAGCCTGTTCACCATGGCCCACATGTTCTGCGGGTACGCGTGCATCGTGTACGCGATGCGCGGCGAGTACCAGACGGCGGCGCCCTTCATCGGCTTCGCCTTCGTGCTCGACATGCTCGACGGCCGGGTCGCGCGGCTGACCGGCACGACGAGCGCGTTCGGCGTGGAGTTCGATTCGCTGGCCGACCTGATTTCGTTCGGCGTCGCGCCCGCGATTCTGTCGTATTCCTGGGGGCTGGCGCCGCTCGGGCGGCTCGGGATGGCCGTGGGATTCCTGTTCGTGGCGTGCGCGGCGATGCGGCTCGCGCGCTTCAACATTCAAACGGCCGGCGGCGGCGACAAGCGGTACTTCGTCGGGATGCCGAGTCCGGCGGCCGCGGCGATTCCCGCCGCCACCGTGTTCGCGTATCCCTTCGGCCTGTACGATTACCGCGCGGCGCTGCCCGTCATCGCCGTGGTGCTCGTGCCGGCGGTGCTGATGGTCAGCACGATTCGCTTCCGCAGCTTCAAGACGATCGATCTGCAGGCGCGCCGGCCGTTACGGGTGCTGTTGCTCATCGCGGGCGCCATCATGGCCATCGCGACGCACCCGCGCATCGTCCTCGTGGTGGTCGCCTATTCGTATCTCGCGTCGGCGTTCATCGGTATGGCGATCACGCGGTTTCGGCGCCGCGGCGGACGCCCGGATCAGCAGGAAGACGCGGGTGCGGCGCGCTCGACGGGCCACCACTCGGCGCGCGACGCCGCCGGGCACGGCTAGCCGAGGGGCAGCGTAATCGTCACCGTCGTGCCAACGCCACGCTGACTCGTCACGTCGATCGTCCCCCCGTTCAATTCCACGTTCCGCTTGGCGATCGTCAGCCCGAGGCCTGTGCCGGCCGCTTTGGTCGAGAAGTAGGGTTCGAAGATCTTCGCGATCGATTCCTGATCCATGCCGATGCCGGTGTCGGTCACCCGAACCACGACCGACCGGTCCGCCGGCGACTCGCGCGTCACGATGGTCAGGCGGCCCTGGCCCGGCATCGCGTGCAGCGCGTTCTCGATCACGTTGGTCAGCGCCCGCGCGAACAGCGTCTTGTCGGTCATCACGACGGGCACGGTCTGCGGCGTGTCGACGTCGATCGCAATCCGCCCCGTGAGGCCGGTGCGGTACGACTCGACGACCTCCTCGATGAGCTCGGCGAGGCGCGTGGGCTCGGGGCGCGGCGTCGGCGAGGAGGCGAAACTCGAGAACTCGGAAGCAATCTGCCGCAGGAGCGTGACCTGCTTGAGGATCGCGTTGACGCAGTCGTCGAGTACCGGCGAGAGCGGGCGGCCGCGATCGAGGTTGACGCGGCGCGCGTGCTCGGCGGACAGCTGAATCGGCGTCAGCGGATTCTTGATGTCGTGCGCGACCTGCCGCGCCATGTCGGCCCAGGCTTCGAGCCGCTGCGTCCGCTCGAGATCCTTGCGCTGCCGCTGGAGGTCGTCGGCCATGCGGTTGAAATCCTCGACGAGGCGCCGCAGCTCGTCCGACGAGGTGGCGGCGATGCGCGCGTCGAGATCGCCATGCGCGATCCGCCGCGTCGCGCGCGTCAGACGGTTGACCGGGTCGGCGATCCGTTCCGCCATCCAGTATCCGATGGCCGCGCCGAGCAGGCTGAAGAGAATCGCCACGAACAGCACGCGCCGATCGAGCTCGTCGATCTGCCGCTCGATTTCGCGCTTCCGGCTCGTGACCGGCACCGTCACGATGCCCTCGCGCCCGCCGGCGCGCACCGGCGCGGCGGCCAGCAGATAACTGAATTCGCCGGCTTCCTCGGCGACAAAGGTCGGCAGCCGGTCGAGCATGATGTTGCGATACACGTCGCCGGGTGTTCGCGTCGTCAGCAGGCCCGATGCGAAGAGATCCCGTTCGCTGGTTGCCTGCAGCGTGTCGCCGTTGAACAGGTTGGCATCCTGATTGATTGCGCGGCCGACGAGGACCATGATTTGGTCGTCGAGCGTCTGGAGCGCGCCGGGGCCGCGCTGCTGCAGCGTGGCGTAGTCCTCGACCAGGCGCTGCGCGACGGCCGCGGTCCGCGCCGCCGCCTCATCGACGCCGTCGAGGGCCTGCGTGGCGAAATACGCGCGCGTGGCGATCGCGAGGATGACGACCGGCACCACGGCCGCCGCGACGAACGCGATGAACAGCTTCCGGTAAAAGCTCGAACGGATCTCGCGCAGGAGCGCGCGGCCGCTGGCCGGCGTTCGGGAGGTGAGCGCGTTGAAGACCGTCGCGCCGCCGAGCAGCAGCAAATAGAGCACGACGGCGAGCGCCGCCAGTTCCGCGAGGTTCACCAGGTGGCCGAACCACGTGAGGACCGGGTAGCCGAGCGCGTAGATGCCGCCGCGATCGTTCAGAAAGTAGACGCGGAACCGCTCCTCGCCGCGCGTCAGCGTCGTCCAGAACGGCGCGCGCGACTCCACCAGCCGTGTGAAGACCTCGTCGGGCAGCAGCCAGACGCGGGTGCCGGCGTAGATCGGCGTGCGGCTCCAGCCGTACGCCACGAATTCGACGTCGCGGCCCGGCGCGCTTTCAGCCGGCAGGTCGCCGGTCGGACGCAGCGATTCGAGATACGGACTCTGCGACGAAATGAACGGCAGCGTCCGCGGATCGAGCATCGCGCGCACGACGATGGCGCCGAGCGTGCCGGCGCCTTCGCAGATGCCGCGGCTCGCGCGCAGCACGGGCCGCTGGCTCGAGCCGAAGGGCGAGACCTCCTCGACGAGAGCCCACGCGCAGTTGGCCGCGTGATGACGGGTCGTCCCGTACTCGGGCAGGTTCAGCTCGTGGGTCGCGAAGCGGCTGACGAGCTGATCGTTGGCGCCGTACAGCTCCACGGCGGACGTGAGCCGATGCGCCGCGAGGTCGGTCCGCGACCAGACGCGGAACGCCAGGTCGGTCGTCGTCGTGATGCTTTCCGGTGCACCGGCGACCAGGTCGGTGAGCGAGGGCAGCGCGTCGATTTCATCGAGCGAGGTGTAGAGGCGGCTCTGCAGGTCCTCGCGCTGATGCGCCGCCTGCGGGGCGAAGTCGTTGGCGACGAGCCGTTCTTTGGCGGCGGTGGCCAGCGCGAGGAGCGACGGGTACAGCGCCAGGGCCGGCACGAGCAGCGCGAGAAACAGCGCACTCAGCCGGGCCGCCTGCGACGCGTGACGCGCCCGCCCGCGCATCCAGGCGATGACGCCGCAGCAGAGGCCCGCCACGCCCACGGCGATCAGGATCGGCGCGGTGGGAATGTCTGGCGCGCGAAGACCGAGTGCCGCGGGCGCGAAGACGACGCTGATGCCGACGCCGGCCGCCCAGCCGGCGCTCACCGCCAGGCGCGGCAGGAGCCGCCGCGGTGTCCGCGCTAGCAGGCTGGGCAGCCGCGCGATCACCGCCGCACCCCAGATGACGCTGGCGTGCAGCAGCAGGAGACCGAACGCGATGGCGATCCGCGTCACGTTGATCGGATGCAGTGAAAAGTGGAGCAGGTCGAGCGATGTGCCGGACACGACGCGCTGAAGAAACCGCTCGTACCCGCACAGCAGCGCGGCGCCCATGGCGCCCGTGACGCCGTACGCCATGGCCAATCCGACGAGCGCCGGCACCGCCGGCGACAAGAGCCGCGGCCGGGGCTTCGTGAGACGCCGCCGCTCAACGGCGTCCAGCGCGAGCCAGACCAGCGCCGCGACGAGCAACGCGTTCAAGAGCAGATCGAACGGCGACGCCAGCGTTCGGCGGCCGACGATGGTCGCGAGGGCGAACCAGAAGACGAGCCGCACGGCGACCAGCGTCAGCACCAGACCGCCGGTGGCCACGGTGAACGCGAGGGGAGTACGGGAGCGCCGGCGCCACTCGAGGAGCGGCCCCGAGAAGAGCAGCAGCGTGACGGCGACGACCGACCAGACGGCCGCCCACGTGTCGCGCCGCCACCGCGCGCGCGCGTCGGCCAGATCGGCCGGCACGACATCGGCGGCGACCAGGAGTCCGCCGCCGGGCGAGGGAATCACGAAGCGGTAAGGGTCGGGCGGCGGCGCGGCGCCGCCAAACAGCGCGCTCACCTTCGCGGGCACAATCGAGGTCGGGACGACGAAGGTGTCGGGCGGCGTCGCCGACCCCTCAACGCGGCCGAGGACCTGCTCGACGACGATCGTGGCGAGACGCGCCGGTTGCGGCCGGTCGGACTCGAAGACCGGTTCGATGCGGACCAGGCGGGGACCGAGGGCGCCCGGCACGACAAAGAGCGCCGATGGACCCTCGCGACGGTCCTTGGGCAGCTCGGAGACGCGGCCGGCCCACGCGAGCGCCTGTCCGTCGGCGCCGGCGGCATACACCGTGAGGCCGGTGCGCCCCGCCTCGTCGTCCGGCAACGCTGTGTCAACGGCGTCGAACAGCCGCCGCTGGGCGGCGGCATCGCGTGGGGCGGCGCGAATGGCCTCGCGCTCGACGGCGACGCGCGACGCGATCGCGCCGAGCGTGTCGGCGCTCCGGTCGAAGCGCTGCCGCAGCTCGGCCTCTATCCGCGCGACCGCGTCGGCGTCCGAGGCGCCGAAGCGCGTCCGTTCGAGCGTCCACCGGACGCCACCGACCAGGAGCGCGGCGAGCAGGCCGGCGCGCGCCACGCGCCAGATTATCAACACGATAGAGACAGCATACAATTAGTGAAACGGATTTGGACCTCAAGCTGCTCCTGAAGCGCGGCGCCCTGCTGGCGGCCGCCAACTGGCCGACTGTCGCCATTCAGTTCATCGCTGAGACGACCCTCCAGGTCTTGCTCGCGGTGCCCATCGTCGGCGCGGCCATTCTGGTGGCCGTGCTGATGGGCGGCAACCTCGCCGATCTGCTGCAGGGCAGCCTGCGCGAGATCTTCACGACGATCACGAGCACGCTGCTGTCGGAGCCGGTCGCCCTGGTCGCCTTCGTGACGTCGTTCGTCATCGTGCTGCTCGGCGGGTCGGTGCTGATGTTCCTGGTGAAGGGCGGCACGATGGAGGTGCTGCTCGCCGCCAACGAGACGGCGGGGCCGATCGAGCGCGAGCCGCTGACGCTCGACACATTCCGGCGCGCGTCGCGCTTCACGCTGCCGCGGTTCACCGCGGGCTGCTCGCGGCTGTTCTACCGCTATCTCGCACTCGGCCTGCTCTTGATGCTCGTGTACGCGGTGTCGGTCGGCGCGTATCTCGCCTTCGTGGTGTACGGCTATCGCGCCGCGGGCGATCGGGTCCTCGTCATCGGCTGGACCTTCATTGCGGCGCTGGCGGCGGCGCTGCTGGTGGCGTGGATCACGCTCGTCAACTTCGCGTACCTGCTGCTGCAGATCGCGATGGCGCATGACGGCGTCGGCCTCGCCGACGCCTGCCGCGCGGCGGCGCGGTTCGTGCGCGCCGAGTTTCGCCCCGTCGCCGGCGTGTTCCTCGTCGTCGTCGCGCTGGTCGTGGCCGCGATGCTGGCGTCGGCGCTGGCCTGGTCGGGCGTGGGGTTGATTGCCTTCGTGCCGCTCGTCGGCCTGGCCGTGTTTCCGCTGCAGCTGGCGGCGCTGGTGCTGCGCGGGCTCGTGTTCGAATATCTCGGCCTGACCGCGCTCGGCGCGTATCTCACACTCTATCGAGGACACGCAGGCCGACGCGCCGAAGCGGTCGGACGTCCGCGACTGGCCTCGGCACCCCTGGGGCATCCCGCATGATCGATTACGACGGTTGTTTCTCGAGCGCCGCCCGCACGATGCAGGCGTCGGCGATTCGCAAAATGGGCGGGCTCGGGGGACGCGTGCCGGACCTGATCTCGTTCGCGCCTGGCTTTCCGGCGCCTGAGCTCTTCGCGTGGGAGGAGTTCCGCGACGTCGCGCAGTCGGTGCTGAGCGGCTCGGATCCGAGCGTCCTGCAATACGGCTCCACGCGCGGCTACCGGCCGCTCGTCGAAGCGCTGGCGCAGATTCTCAGCGAGCGCGGGATCGCCGCGACGCCCGAGGAGATCCTGGTGACGACCGGGTCGCAGCAGGCGCTCGACCTCACCGCGCGGGTGTTCATCGACCCGGGCTCGGTCGTGCTCGTCGAGCTGCCGACCTACACGGGCGGGATCACGGCGTTCAACAATGCCCAGGCGACGCTCGTCGGCGTCGGGCAGGATAGCGACGGCATCGATCTCGAGGATCTCGACCGCGTCACCGCGCGCGAGCGTGCCGCCGGCCGCCGGATCGCGTTCCTCTACGTCGTGCCGAACTTCCAGAATCCGACCGGTGTGCTGGTGAGCCTCGAGAAACGCCAGCGGCTTCTCGAATGGGCCGCGCGGCGCAACGTGCTGATCATCGAGGACGATCCGTACGGCGCGCTGTATTTCGACGATGTCGCCGCGGCCGCCGATACGCGGCCGATCAAGGCGGACGACCGCGATGGCCGCGTCGTCTACTTGAGCAGCTTCTCCAAGACCGTCGCCCCCGGGTTCCGCGTGGCCTGGGTCGCCGCGCCCGCCGCCATCACGGCGAAGCTCGAAGTGGCGAAGCAATCCGCCGACCTCTGCACCGGCGGGCTCGATCAGCGCATCGTGTACGAGGTGTGGAAGCGAGGCGTGCTGACAGCTCGCCTTCCGAAGCTCCGGAGCCACTACCAGGAACAACGCACCGTGATGACGCGGGCGCTGCGCCGTGAGCTGGGAAATCTGGTCTCGTGGCCCGAGCCGAAGGGCGGCTTCTTCCTGTGGGCCGCGTTCCCCGAGCGCGTGAACACGGACGCGCTGCTGACACGGGCGTTGGCGCGCGCCGTCGTGTACGTCGCCGGCAGCGCATTCTACGTCGACGGACGCAGCAGCAATCTCGCGCGGCTCGCGTTCTCCGCGCCGTCGGCGGCACGTATCGAAGAAGGCGTCCGCCGGCTGGCCGGCGCCGTCCGCGAAGAGCTGGACGTCTCTACGTCTTCGGTATTCGCGGCGCCAGGGGCGCCAGGCCGGCCGGCGTCACCATGATCGCGTCTGGCAGTGGGGCGACCGGGGTGGCCGTCGGCTCGATCGACCGCGCGATCGCCGTGACCGTCGCGCCCGTGAGCATGTCGTTGGTGACCACAATCACCACCGGCCCGATGATCCCTGGGACGGTGACGACGTGAGGCGGCGAAGCGAGCTCATCGCCGGTGCCGAGATCGCCCGCCGATAGGCCTTTTTCACTCGCCTTGAATGCGGGCAGCGTCTTGGACAGACTCGTCACCAGGATCACGTTCGCCGCCTGAATCGGTCCCGCCGTCGGACGCACGGCCAGCACACGCTTCCACTCCTGGTTTCCGCTGCCGCGGTGCACGGCGCGCAGCACGTTGTCGAGCGACACAAAATACACGTTGTGCGCGTCGGCGACCGGCAGGCCGATCACGTCGGCGCCGGTCGGCACGGGCCAGTCGACCGATCCGTCCCGCGTCTTCAGACAGTAGAAAAAGTTGTCCTTCGAGCCGACGAACAGTCGATCACCCGTCGCGAGGATCTCGCTCGGCGCGCCACCCAGATAGTGAGTCCACACCTGAGTACCGTCGTTCACCCGCAGCGCAACGACACGGCCGTCTTCGGCGGGAACGTACACCCGATCGTCGGCGAGCGTTGGCGGCGCATGGGCGGGCGAGCCGATGTCGCTCCGCCACACCAGGTGGCCGTCGCTCGCGCGAAAGGCGACAATCGACGCCCCCGTCGTCGCGGCCACGAGCCAGCCGTTGTCGAACACCAACGGCGCCGCCAGCTGCTCGGTAAACGGCAGCTTCCACGCCGATGAACCGTCGGCGACGTGCAGCGCTTCGAGCGTGCCGTCTTCCATCACGAACAGGAGATCGCGGCTCGCCGCGGGCCGGCTCACCGCCGCCGCCGGAACGATCCACATCTGTGTGCCGGTCGCGAGGTCGTAGGCGACGATGAGGCCGCCTTCGATGGGGAAGAAGCCATCGAGGTTTTGGAAGGCGGGCGGAGCGGTGAGCTGGACGTTCAGCGGGAGCGTCCAGAGCTGATGAGCCGGGAACAGCCCAAGAGGCGTGTGATCCGCCTTCGTGTGCGACGTTTTCGGCTTGGGCAGCGGCCGGGCCTGGCCGGTTTGGGCGGCGCAGGCGGCCGAAAGCAGCATCGTCAGGGCAAGTGCACTACAACATCTTGTGGTTCGGCGCGTCGCCACACCGTTATAATAGCGTTAATCCCGTTTCCTTCCGTGACCCATCAAACCATCATCGTTCTCGATTTCGGCTCGCAGTACACGCAGCTCATCGCGCGGCGTCTACGCGAACTCTCGGTGTACTCCGAGATCTGGCCGCCCACGACGCCGGCGGCGACCATCCGCGCCCGGCAACCAGCCGGCATTATTCTCTCGGGCGGCCCCAAGAGCGTGTCCGACCCCGGCGCGCCCGCGTGCGATCAGGCGCTCTTCGACCTTGGGACGCCGGTCCTCGGCATCTGCTACGGGATGCAGCTCATGGCGCACTCGCTCGGCGGGCGCGTGGCGCCGGCCCCGCAGCGCGAGTTTGGCGACGCGACGGTAACGATCACCGGCGCGTCGGGACCGTCCGCGGCGCTCTTTGCGAACATACCGCCGTCGATCCGTGTGTGGGCGAGCCACGGCGATCTCGTGGCCGCCGCGCCGGCCGGCTTCGCGGTGGTCGCGACGAGCGCCAACGCGCCGATCGCGGCAATGGCCGATCCGGGCCGCGCGCTCCACGCGATTCTGTTTCATCCGGAGGTCGTCCACACCGAAAGCGGGCTCGAGATCCTGCGCAACTTCGCGTACGGCATCTGCGGCTGCACGGGCGACTGGACGATGGCGTCGTTTGTCGAGGAGGCGACGGCGAAGATCCGCGCGGCTGTCGGCGACGGCCGCGTCGTGTGTGCGTTGAGCGGCGGCGTCGACTCGACGGTGGCCGCGCTCATCCTCCATCGCGCGGTCGGCGACAAGCTGACGTGCATCTTCGTCGACAACGGCGTCCTGCGGCTGAACGAGGCGGCGCAAATCAGAAAACGATACGAGCGGCTGGCCCTGCCGCTGGTCTTCGCGGACGCTTCGGCGCTGTTTCTCGATCGCCTCGCGGGCGTCACCGATCCGGAGACGAAGCGGAAGATCATCGGCGCGACGTTCATCGACGTGTTCGACGAGCAGGCCGCCACGCTGGGCCGCGTCGATTTTCTGGCGCAGGGGACGCTCTATCCCGACGTGATCGAATCGGTGTCGATTGTCGGCCAGTCGGAGATGATCAAGAGCCACCACAACGTGGGCGGCCTGCCCGAGCGGATGCGCATGAAGCTGGTGGAACCGCTGCGCGAGCTCTTCAAGGATGAAGTGCGCGCGGTCGGCCGGAAGCTCGGCCTCGAAGAAGAGTTCGTCGTGCGGCAGCCGTTCCCAGGCCCGGGCCTCGCCGTGCGGATTCTCGGCGAGGTCACGCCGGCGCGGCTCGACTTGCTGCGGCTGGCGGACGCGATCGTCACCGAAGAGGTCAGGCGCGCCGGGTTGTACGCACAGCTCTGGCAGAGTTTCGCGGTGCTGCTGCCGGTGCAGAGCGTCGGCGTCATGGGCGACGCGCGCACGTACGAGTACACGGTGGCGATCCGCGCGGTCGAGAGCCGCGACGGCATGACGGCCGACTGGGCACGGCTCCCGCACGATCTCCTCGCCCGCATGTCGTCGCGCATCGTGAACGAGGTCAAAGGGATCAATCGGGTGGTGTACGACATCTCATCGAAACCACCCTCGACCATAGAATGGGAGTAACACACTTGATCAATGGCTGAGTTCGTCCATCTTCACCTTCACACTGAGTTTTCTCTGCTCGACGGCGCGTGCCGGATCGACGAAGTGCTCGATCAGGCCGTCAAGCTGAAGATGCCGGCGCTGGCGGTGACCGAGCACGGCAACATGTTCTCGTCGGTGATCTTTCACGATCACGCACGGGCGCGCGGGTTGAACCCGATTCTCGGCTGCGAGGTGTACGTCGCGCCGGGCAGCCGCCTGACCAAGAGCGGCAATCCCGGCGAGACGCAGAACCATCTCGTCCTGCTGGCGGAAACCAACGAGGGATATCACAACCTCATCAAACTGGTTTCGTCGGGCTACACCGACGGCTTCTACTACAAGCCGCGCATCGACAAGGAGCTGCTGGCGCAGCACTCCAAAGGCCTCATCGGTCTGAGCAGTTGTCTGAAGGGCGAAGTCGCCGAGGGGTTGTCGCACCAGCAGGTGAAGAAGGCGGTGGAAGCGGCCGGCGCGTACCGCGACATTTTGGGGCCGGGCAACTTTTTCCTCGAGATGCAGTGGCACGGGATTGAAGAGCAGCGAACCGTCAACGGCGGGTTGCCCGCGATCGCCCGCGACCTGAAGCTGCCGCTGATCTGCACGAACGATGTGCACTATCTCAAGGAAGCCGACGCGCATCCGCACGACATCCTGCTCTGCATCGGCACCGGCAAGGCGTTCAGCGATCCGAAGCGGCTGCGCTACGACGCGAAGCAGTTCTTTCTGAAGACGGCCGACGAGATGGCGGAGGTCTTCAAGGACTTCCCCGAGGCGCTCGCCAACACCTTGCGCATCGCCGAGCGGTGCGACGTGCGCATCCCGAGCGGCGAGAACTTCCTGCCGAACTTCGACGTGCCGGCGCCGTTCACGCTCGACGGCTATTTCGAGCACGTCACGCGCGAAGGGTTCACCGAGCGGCTGACGCGCCTTCGGCAGCTCGCCGCGACCGGCGCGCTCCGCCATACCATCGACGAATACGAGCGGAGGCTCTCGTACGAAATCGACATGATCAAGCAGATGAAGTACCCCGGGTACTTCCTGATCGTGTGGGACTTCATCCGCTACGCCCGCGAGCAGGGCATCCCGGTCGGGCCGGGCCGCGGGTCGGCGGCCGGCAGCCTCGTCGCCTATTGCCTGCGCATCACCGACGTCGACCCACTCAATTTCGATTTGATCTTCGAGCGCTTCCTGAACCCGGAGCGCGTGTCGCTGCCCGACATCGACATCGATTTCTGCGAGCGGCGGCGCGGCGAAGTGATCGACTACGTCACGCGCAAGTACGGCCGCGAGAACGTCGCGCAGATCATCACGTTCGGCACGATGAAGGCGAAGGCGGTGATCCGCGACGTCGGTCGCGTGCTGGAGATGCCGTTCGCCGACGTGGACAAGGTCGCCAAGCAGATTCCCCCGGCGCTCGACATGACGCTCGAGAAAGCCCTTGAGGAAAGCCAGGCCCTCAAGACGATGGAACAGACCGATCCGCGCGTCAAGGAGCTGCTGAGCGTCGCCCGGCGTCTCGAGGGGATGACGCGCCACGCCTCGGTCCACGCCGCGGGCGTCGTCATCGCGCCCAAGGCGATCACCGAATATGCGCCGCTCTACAAGGGGGCGCGCGACGAGATCACGACCCAGTGGTCCATGAAGGAGATCGAGCGCATCGGTCTGCTGAAGATGGACTTCCTCGGCCTGAGCACGCTGACGCTCATCGCCGACGCGATCGCCGAGATCGAGCGGACCACGGGCGAAAAGCTCGACATCGATCGCATTCCGCTCGACGATGCCAAGACGTATCAGATTTTCCAGGAAGGGCAGACCTACGGCATCTTCCAGTTCGAGAGCAGCGGGATGCGCGAGATTCTGCGAAAAGCCAAGCCGCAGCGTCTCGAAGATCTGATCGCGTTGAACGCGCTCTACCGTCCTGGTCCGCTGCGCAGCGGCATGGTGGACGACTTCATCGCGCGCAAGCAGGGGAAGATCGAGGTCACGTACGAGCTGCCCGAGCTCGAGCCGATTCTGGCCGAGACCTACGGCGTCATCGCTTATCAGGAACAGGTGATGCGCATCTCGAACGTGCTCGCCGGCTTCACACTCGGCGAAGCCGACATCCTGCGCAAGGCGATGGGGAAGAAGAGCGCGGAGGTGATGCAGAAGCAGCGCGCCAAGTTCGTCGACGGCGCGAAACAGCGCGGCGTGCAGGAAAAGAAGGCGACGCACATCTTCGATCTGATGGAGCACTTCGCCGGGTACGGCTTCAACAAGTCGCATTCGACCGCGTACGCGTTTCTCGCATATCAGACGGCCTATCTCAAGGCGAACTACCCGTGGTATTTCGCGGCGGCCCTGCTGACGATCGAAGCGCAGAACACCGACAAGCTGGCGCTGTACCTCGGGGAGTGCCGCGACCGCGGCATCCCCGTGCTGCCGCCCGACATCAACGAGAGCCAGCTCGCCTTCACCGTGACGCCGACGGGCGTCCGCTTCGGGCTGACCGCGATCAAGAACGTCGGCGAAGGGGCGATTGTCTCGCTTCTGGACGTCCGGAAGGCCCAGGGACGGATCGCCTCGCTGCACGCGCTCTGCGAAGACCTCGATCTGCGCCTGGCGAACAAGCGCGTCTTCGAAAGCCTGGTGAAGGCCGGCGCCTTCGACTCGTTGGCCCACGGCGACCCGGCGCTCGACGGGTTGCCCTCGCGCGCCCTGCGCGCCCGGCTGTACGCCGCGCTCGATGCCGCCTGCGAACACGGCGCGCGCATGCAGCGATCGAAGGACAGTGGCCAGGGCAATCTTCTCGGCGGATTCGATCCGGACGAGGCAGGCGCGGGGCCAGCCGCCGTTCAGCTGCCCGAGGCGACCCCGTGGACCGAGACCGAGCAGCTCGCGTTCGAAAAGGAGACG
>ODAK010001898.1_pt1 | contig 22305 bp, 24 predicted proteins | sample 1539591 | NCBI WGS metagenome assembly ODAK01 (sample SAMEA3539303, study PRJEB22396) | soil metagenome | biome: tundra; feature: field; material: soil | place: USA | collected 2010-05 | depth 0.15 m | reverse complement strand
ACGCCGGATGTCCAGCGCCGTGATGGACTCCAGGCGTCGTTTGCCGCCCAGGATTGCTTTGAGGTGGCGAATCGAAGTCCGCTCCGGCGGCAGGGTCGTGGGCTGTTTGGTGCTCTTGCGGCACTCGGCCCATTCCTCGAGCGCCTGCGCCAGCGTCCAGCGTGCCTGGTCGGTCGGCAGGAGCCCATCGGCAAACGCTCGCAGGAATCTGGTGCGCTCCGCCTTGGCCTCGGTAATCTTGTGTTTCCCAGTGGACTTCTCTTTCCACCTACCGTCCGGCGATCGGTAGCGGAAATGCCAGATCGCACCTACCAGGTGCAGTCCGTCTCCATCGCGCGGCATCGGCTATGCCGCGTTGCTGGAGTACTTGGCAACGAAGGCTTCGAGGGCCGTATCGCGGTACCGGATGATGTCGCCGAAGTGGAAATGCTCGGGGCCGGTGCCCTTCTTCCTCCACCGCCGCAGCGTCGACAACGAAATGTGGAGGCGTTCCGCCGCCTGCTCTTCTGTGAAATACACGGTCCCTTGGTGCATGGGTAACTCCAAACAAATTTAGATTTTGGAATCCCCATTCCATAGGTGGAATATCGTGGGGCACGAATCCCATGCATAAAGGTCCATGGGGGACCGCTCAATAATTCCACTCTACTCCGGACCGATCCGGAAATACAAGGGTACCCTCGAAGATTTCTTCTAAGTTCTTTTGGCTTCCGATGACTATGCGTACTTATTGGCCATCGTCGGGGCCGCGGCGGGCAGAAGGCAGAGGGCGAGGACGAGCCTGCGAATCATCACGCCAATCATATCGGCGGTCTGTGCCGGAGGCAATAGGCCAGCCCCTCAGGAGCGAGATCCACATTTCTGAAGAACGGCCATCAATACGTCTGGATCTTTCGACAGCCTTCCATCTATCCGCATCCTGCCTGTCCTCCCCCTAAGGTATCGCCTGCCATTCATGGCGACATCGGCACCCCTGGAGGATGAGGTCGTCAGAGAGGGCTACAGGCGAATCCTCGCGTCTGCAGCCCGCTACAGTGAAGCTGAGAGCGATGACGCCCGGCGATCTGCCACCGAGGACTTAAGCGCACATTTGCGCCGCCTCTTCGAATGTCTCGTGGATGCTCTTTGCGGAAAAGAAGGGCTCATTCGACATTGCGGACTGGGCCGTCGCGTAGACCGATCGGCACGGTTGGTGATCACTCCGAATCCCGATCTTGAGTGGGATCAAGTCGGGCTGCCGACCGCTGTTCTGCTCGAGTTGTGCGGCGACGAAATAGGCCGCTGGCTTGAGAAGAAGCAAGGAAGCCTTGATCTTCTCGAAAGGATAGCCGCATCCGGGTTCAAGGGGGCATCAGCTCAGGCACTCACTGACTGGCGATGGATGAAGTCGGGCAAGGACGAATTCGCCATCGAAGGTGCCTATGCGATGGTGGTGGAATTCTTTAAGGAAACTCCTGACAAGGTTGTCCTGCTGAATCGCCAGCCTTCCCTGCACAGGGATAGCTTTCAGGCGTTTCACCCTGTGCCACTCCCGCCTTCCATTGGCGACATCATTCAACTGTGCCCGATGGTCTGCAAGGGTTTCGGAGCGGACTTTGACGGCGATGAGATGGTTGTCCATATCCCGCTGTCCCCAGCAGCGCAGGATGAAGCGACGCGCCTCCTGCCATCCCGCAATATGCTGTCCCTCGCCGCGGGGGACGTCATGGCGAACTTCGACCAGGATGTGGTTCTTGGCACCTACTGGCTGACCCGCGATCAGGGAGAGTTGCGTAAGACATTCAAGGCGCTGTTCCAAGACGGATGCTGTCAGGTATTGGTTAGTGCCGAACCGATGCTGAAGGGGCAAACCGCGAAACTCGTTGCGCATCTTGCGCAGTCCCATCCTGACAAAGCTCCCCTGATTATCTGCGAGTGGATGCGGATGGCGTTCGAGTGTTGTACACAAATGGGAGTTTCGTTCGGCTTCTACGACCTCCTCGACTTGAATATCAGACTCGGCGATCTGACCGATGACATCAAACAGGTGTCAGGCGACGCCAATCCGTCGGTTGTGAACAAGGTAGTGCAGGCACGGGTTGAAAGGGTTCTGACCGAGCGATTGGCGGAAAACGACTTCTCCGCTCCAGGCCTACAGTTCGCGGCTATGGCTCTTTCTGGAGCGCGGGGACGAGACCAAGCACGCCAGTTAATCGGATCGCGGGGCTTCCTCTCGCCTGGGGCCATCATCTTCGAAGCCCCAGTCTCTCGTTTCGTGTTCCAGGAGTCCCTTGTCGAAGGGATGTCATCCGAATCCGCGTTCTTTTCCGCCATGAACTCCCGGAGTTCCATGTGCGACAAGAAGCTGGGCACAAGGCAGGCGGGCTATTTGACCCGCAGGCTTGTGACTGCGCTGTGGCATTATCGCATTTCAGCGGGCGACTGTGGATCGGAGGATGCGGACAGGAGTATTCTGACGTGTGCAGTGAGAGACGGATGTTGTGCCGCTTGCTATGGCCGACTACCGAATGGCGCTTCTGCGCCGATTGGTTTCCCAGTAGGGCTAATCGCAGCGCAGTCCATCGGCGAACGAGGCACCCAGCTCTCCATGCAGAGCTTCCACACGGGACAAAAGGCTTTCAGTATTCTCGACGTTCTGGACATCTTGGACGGCCGCAAGGGGCCGACGTTTTTTGATCGCATCGAAGACGCGCCACTCTTCATCAGGCAGATGCAGCAGTCTACCGCGTATCGGAGTCTCCGGGATTGCCATTTCCAGATTCTCTGGCAGGTCATCCACGCCAGTCCAGATAGGTCGCTGAGATCAGCGATCGGGTCGCTGGGGCTGTTCGCACGCATCTCATTTGAGAAACAGGCTCGGCATCTATTTCTGGGAGCACTAACGCAAGAGCATGGCATGATCAACCAACCACCTGCAAGCGTGCTCTTCAACCGGTTTGTCTTTGACCAACAGCCGGGAGCACAGGGGCAACCATGAGTCGACGACAGGTAATATCGTTAGAGGCTAAATCTGGGTCACAACGGGAACTCAAGACAGACCGCAAGACAGGACGAGACGCTCAAGCACAACGAGGGATTCTGCTTCAGGCGGTACGCGAAGGCAATCCCGCAGCGCTCATGTCTTTACTGCGGAGCTTGGAATCGGACGGGCATGTTGCCATCGACGACTTCGCTGGCACGGAAGAGATGACAAGCGAAGTCGTGGCAGCGGAATCCGTCCCTGAGATTGACCTCGGTGATGAGGACGACTGTCCGATCGAGGCGTGGAGCGCGACTAGCGAGGCTAATGATGCCGGCCACTTCGTTTTGGGAGAAGCCGCGCTTACCACGGGGACTGGACCGCTGATCGAGGAGTCGTTTTCGCTTGTGGTAACCGGCGATTCCTGTGCGTTTGCCAAACCGGACTGGGCGGGCTGTTACACGCCTCGCACGCCCGTGGGACAGCAGGTCCTCCATGAAGTCTCTGGCCGCTTCGCCTTGCTGGACCGGTTTGCCCGCTGGCTGCAAGAGCACCGGCAGGCATTTCTCCGATCAAAGGACCTCTGGGACCTTGGGCCCCGTGACATGCTGGAGGTACAGGGCGGCAGGGTTTCGGTCCTTCAAAAGGATATCCTCGCAATGTTCCAGCTACAGCCTCCCGTTTCAGAAGCCAGTTTCTCTCGGTTTATCAGAGCAAGCACGCTGGTTTGGGAGGACGGAGTGGCACCCTTAAGCGTCTTGTTCTCAGAGGCGGCCAGGCTTGCGTGGGTAGCTAGGTGCGTGTGGCTGTTCGCAGGCGGTTCCCTGACAACCGCTGCGCTCCGGAGCAACGCTGGTATCAAAGTGCAGAAGGGGAAAGCGAATCGAAACAAATCCATGGCAACCCCTACTGGCAGCATGGACTTTCAGTCGTTCATCGAGTATGCGAATCGACAGGCTGGGACCAAATGGAGTGCAGTGCTGGAACAATACCAGGAGAGGATGTTGATACCACATGGCGACTAAGACTGAAAACCGGGTGTTCAGTAACGATGAACATAGGCTGCGTGCTCTCCAATCAGAGATGTCTGCCAAGTTAAAGGGCAAGCCCTATGCCGTTGTGTGGATCTGCAAGAACGAACTACCGCGTTCACTTTCGTTCTGCTTCCCACCACGTTCTTCGTTCACTCGGCTTTTCTTGGTTTTTGAGGGACGTCCCGTGTCATTGGGTGCCCTCAACTCATGGCGCGAGTGGGCGCAGAGCAAGGGGGCCATGGAACTGAAGGTTGACTTCGTTGATGGTGAAGTCTCCGACGATGTTCTGCGCAAACTCCTGAAAGTCCACTGTGAGGCCTGGATGCGTGGACAACCGGAACAGGAACCACCCTTTGTGCGTTTTGGCGAATGGGTGGAGATGCCCAAGGTGCGTGGACGAAAGGACGATCCAGCACTCTTGACCATGATGTTCGGGAGCATGGGTGAACTCCTGACAAGAATGGATCTCATCCGCAACCGGTTGCAGCAATCCTGCCAGATCACAGATCCCGACCGAATCAAGTACCTCAAAGGGGTTACAGATCTCCTTTCGAGACACAATCATGGTGCTGTAGACGAGGCCCCCGTATTGAGGACCACTGGCTCGATCGACTGCCTGCCAAGGTCGTTGTTGATTGGCGAGACGGGAGTGGGGAAAACCCTTTTCGTGCGGTTTTTGGCCGGTGCAGCCAACGTCACCCGGATCGCGATTCCGGAGTACCTCGGTAAAGAAGACATGTTCGAGTATGATCTCTTTGGGTATGCGGCAGGAGCCTATACTGGCGGGAGGGAAGAGGGTAGCCTTGGCCTTCTTCTCGAGAACGTCGGCGGCGTCGTATTCTTGGATGAGTTAGGAGAGGCAAGCAACATCATCCAAGCGAAGCTCCTGGCGTACTTGGACGATTACGCCGTACGCCCGCGCGGGTGGACCGGCAAGCCGTTTTTCTGCCCGACCCTTGTGGTTGGCGCCACGAACAGAGATGTCGGAAAAATGAAGGGCTTTCGAAAGGATCTACTGGCGAGGTTTACCGATGTTGACCGTGTTCCTCCTCTGCGCGAACGAGGAGAAAGCTTCCCGTTCATCCTGGACTGCCTGCTTCAACAGAATGCCATTAACCCAGGCGGCAGGGTTCAAGAGATCGGGGAGCAGGCCTTCGAGGTTCTGAAAAAGCACGAATTCCATGGGAATTTCAGAGAACTTGAAACCCTCCTCAGAACTATCTGCGAAACTGTGATCAAAGACGGTCGTAACTACATCAGCCGTAGCGACTTGCCGTTCTAGTCCATCCTTCGGTTGGCGACCCCGACAGGCCAATCTTCCACGTTGCTCCACACCGGCCTATCGGTTTGTGGATTGCTATGTCTACTGTAGCGAGAACGCAAAACCACGATTCTCGAAAGGAGCGGCGGAGCCTATGACCACGGAACAGTTCGAGAAACATTCTCGATGGGAATCGACGAGTGTTGAGCTGCAGTCAGGCGCCAGGCGTAAGGAAGGCGCAACAGAACAGACAGAACAGACCGAGCAGCGCGTGGAACATCAGGCTTATGTCGCTCGATGCGCATTCGAGATCCTCGGAGTCACGGTACGTCCCCATACAGCGCGCGAAACCCTTGAGATATCGGGTGCGGAGGAGTCCGAACAGGATCGCATCATGTCCTCCCTGGTGTCGGTGTTGGGGCCGGGCCAGAGCATCACGTTCGTTTACGAGGGTGGTGGTCTTCGTCCTTTGCGATGGCAGATCATCGGAGAGGCGGCGAGTTCCGAATCCTCCAGTCACGCTGAGGAACGCTTGCGCAACGTCCAACAAGGGCTGCTGACAGTCCTTGAAAGCCGCAAGGCGTGCTACCGGTTCAAGCCCATCTCGGCGGAGGAGGCAAGCCGGATTGCGACAATTAAGTACAAGTTTGTTGGGTTGATTCAGCCGCACGGCACGCACGTGAAGCATACGAAGGGGCGTGTTGGGTTCAGGCTACCCACCGACGCGCCGGAACAAAAGGATGCGGCCGTTTATCTACCGCATTATACGCGTGATCGTGTTCATGCGTTCAGTTCCATCGTCAAGCTTCTCGTGTCCAGTCCCCTCTCTTTGCGACTCTCGATCACATTGGAGTCCTGCCATCTGTCCCGAGACCAGGAACATGCGATCGAGGCCGCGCTGGATGTGATTCAGAGCAGGAGTTCGGGCAGCGAACTGTCTGCCCATCTCGAAAATGCCGCGAGTGTGTGGTTGAAGACCTTGGACGGTTGCCGCATCACGTGCGCGGTTTGGTCCTCCCGTCCTGTCTCGGACTCGTTCTTGAGCATGCTGGGTGGCGAGATCTACCGCGCTGCCGTGGACGTATGCTGCCGAATGGCTGCGGAGGTCCGGTTGGCAGGGCGGACCTCGTCGCCGGCTACATGTTCCCCCCTCCTTGACCTGCGCGACTGTATTCCCTCTCTGTTCCCGTTGCCCTGCTTGTTCCCGCAGCCGGAGCACTGGCGCGGTATGGCATGCGACGCTTCTTTAACAGGGAAAGGCTGGTGTTGCCCAAAGCCGGAATACTGATGGGATGTGTTCGGGATGGCCATTTAGAGCAGAAAGTCCGTTTGTGGCACACAGAACGCAGCCGCCATCTGTACATCCTGGGAGCCACTGGCACTGGCAAATCGACCCTGTTGTACAACTTGATCACGCAGGACATCCACCGCGGCGAGGGCGCATGCCTGGTTGATCCCCATGGCGACCTTTATCGGCAGGTCCGCGACTCGATCCCATCGCACAGGGTGGATGACGTGGTCCTCCTGGATCCTAGTGATCGCGAGTGGGCAGTGGGCATCAATCTGCTCGAGTGCAATGGGTCGCATCGCGACGTGCAGATGAACTTCCTCATTAACGAACTCACCAAGATTCTCGACAGATTGTACGACATGCGACTCGTGGCGGGGCCGATCTTCGAACAGTTCTTTCGTGGTGCCCTGCAGTTGTTAATGGAGGATTCAAACGGGCAAGCTACACTTGTTGACCTTCCGACAGTGTTCGAGAATCAGAAGTTCCGTTCCGCGATGGTCAAGCGATCCAATAATCCCCTGCTCGCCGACTTCTGGAAGATGGCCGAAGAAACGCGAGGCGACCACGCGCTCGCCAACATAGGACCATATATCACCTCGAAACTGAACCTGTTTGTCCACAACGCCCTGATACGGCCAATCATCGGCCAGCCGAGAAGCACGGTGGATTTCAGAACACTCATGGACAATCGCAAGATTCTCCTCGTCAATCTCGCGCGTGGTGCGTTAGGGGAACTGGACACGCGGTTGCTGGGCATGGTGGTGATGACGAAGTTGATCAGCGCTGCAATGAGCCGACTGGATGTTGCCTGCAGCCATCGGAAGCCGTTCATGGTGTACGTGGACGAGTTCCAGAACTTCACGACCGACGCGACAGCATCGCTCCTGTCCGAGTCCCGAAAGTTCGGGATTTGCCTGACCTTGGCAAACCAGAACCTGGAACAACTGTCGGCCGGAAAAGGGCAGGAGAACCTCGTGCATTCGGTGCTGGGAAACGTCGGCAGCATGGTGTTGTTCCGGCTGGGCGCCCCGGATGCGGAAAAACTGGCCATCTACACACGGCCGAACTTCGGACCGGAAGACCTGCAGAGATTGCCGAACTTCCACGCCGCGTCGTCGCTTCTCACACCTACGGGGCCCACAGAATCGTTCGTGTTCCAGACGTACCCGGCGTCGCGGCGACGAGCCGAATCGGCCGTCACGGAGCGGATGGAGAAAGCCCGTCAACAGTACTCCACGAGCACAGAGGCGGTCGAAGAGGATATACGCAATCGTCGTGAGGCTATCCGCTCCGTCGGCGCCAAGGAAGGCTAGAGGGTCCCCTGAGGGCCCTGCCGATGCACCCTGGGGGAAACAACTCGGCCAAACCTCGATCACACGGCATCACCCTGGGGCGGAACGGATCTGCCGAGTACTATACATACGCGCATAAGTAAAGGGACATATCATACAGCCCGAATGGTAAGTTGTATTGGGGTTTCGTGTCACATGATGTCCCCGCCGTAATGCGCGGCTGTATAGCATCGCCGAATAGGTCCAATTCGTCGGTGAAGTCTGTGCCAATTGTCCACGACCATTGATGGCTAACCCTCATTCGTCTGCGAGTGCCGAACGAAACCTCGACAACCGAGACCAACCAGAAAGGAATCAACTACATGATGACTCTGCTAGCGTGGCTGCCCAACGAATTCATGGTCCTGGGCATTGTGTTGATCGGCTTTGGCTTGATGCTTGGCTTGATCAACGGACGGCGGGCCGCATCCTTGATCGGATTCATTGTTCTGCTGATGGTGACCGGACCGTTCATCGATTCGCTGCTCGATACATTGTTCGACCTAGCCCCATGGTGGCTCTTATTGCTGCTCGGGATACTACTGGTCTTCGCGCTGCTCAGCGCTTTGTCGCGCCTTATGATTGGCCGGCGAGCCACGGATCATATGGTGGGTACACTGGCGGCTGATGTGGTGCGCTTCGGATTCAGAATGATATTCGCCTTGGTCGCTCTTCCCTTCCGCCTTCTGTTTGGCGGGCAGAGAAGATGAGGCGGAGAACGGGAATAGACAAAACAGAATAACCGAATAACCAAAAGGAGGACGTAGGATGAAGTCACGAACGATGTGTTTGGTCGTGTGTGCCATCGGCTTTCTGCTGGCGGGATGCGGGCGTGTTTCACCTGGAAGAATTGAAAGGGCTGCGGCGCGAGCGGCCGAGCGCAGAGCCGCGGGCGTTATGGCCCGCGATCTCGCGCGCGATAGCACATCCCGCGCGACCCGACTGGGAGCGGAACGGCGTGTCTACAAGTACGCTACCGAACCGAAGGATTTGCTCTTTGAGCGAAAGGGTTTCCCTCCTGGCACGCATTTCACTGCCTCGGCTGGTCCAGGGCGGCCGCCTAGCGCCAAGACAGCACAACAGCGCTTTGGGCTGAGCTACCGCCCCAACCGCCGCCTCGGTGTAACGCTCCCAGAAGGCACCCAGGTCAAGTCCAATAAGGTTGTCGGCGGCTCACCTGGTTATGGTGAGATTCGCACCGAGAAGCGGCTCCCGCCAGGAGTGATCGGATCCGACTTGGCTCTGAAGCCTGGGCGCGATTGACGAGATATCTGTGGCGTGACCATAGCCGAAGCGCTGCTCCATCTCCGCCAGCAGCCAGCCTTGTTCGAGCGCGCTTTCCTGCGGGCCGAACCGTGGCGACCTCGACAGCACCAGAGCTTCGGCTTCGCCCATTTCCCAGAGGGTGGCTTCGATCGTGTCCCGGCCCAGTTGTTCCAGCGCGGCCGGGCCCTTGTAGCCATCGATCACCAGGTACCCGCTTCCTCCCACTGTCGAGGTGTATCGTCTTGCCCGCATCTCGTACTACACGTAGCGGCAGAGCATCAGCGAGCCTTCTGTGCGAAGCTGGAGCAGGCACTTGGCGACTCCGATTGAGGAGTGCAAGATTTCAGGGAATCGGACCTTCGGAAGCTATCGTGACGAAAAGCCAGCCAAGCTGGACGTCCAGCCATTCGGGCCGTGCTTTTGAGGGATCTGGGACACGACGTTGGGGAAGCCGACGGGGCTGTTTGGCCGTCTTTGGGAGTGAGCATCAGGGATCTGCGAGATGGCAAGGTGGATGCTGGAAACCCGTCAACCTGTGAGACGGGGCCGGGGTGTGACGTCAATGTCCGCTGATGTAATGCCGTGGCACCGGAGGATGCTCACAAGATGCCCGCCCGCTGGCCCCCGCGACTACCGCAATGCTGCCATCGGCCGGCTCCAGCTATACTGGACTCGTCAGCCAGGATGATTGCATACCGCCTTGAGGCATCTTATCGCGAAGTGGGATTTACACCAATCGACCTCCAGTTCTGGGAGCGCGACCGCATTGCCGAGACAGCGCGCGACATCGTGGCGGGACGTGGCCAACGTGAGCGTCGGCTGGATTTTTCATCAATTCACTTCCGTGAGCTGCGAGATGCCGTTGACCGCGCTGCCGAGCAGGTCGCGGTACGCCCAGACTGGGATCTGGAATATTATTGGAATGCCAGACGCGGAATTTTGACGTACTATTCGCCACTCTTTCTTGGTGTCGACAATAAATCCTACCTCAAATCAGCGTCCCTTGAATGTATCGGTGAAGGTCTGTCCCTCTATCTGCTGGAAGACCGCTTCAAACATCCAGATCTATTCGCGCTTGACTTGTTTTGCCGGCCCCTTGGCTCTAGCCCGGACTTGATGATGTCATATCGATTGGATCCCTCCCGGTTGGCCCTAGTCGAAGCCAAAGCAACTGAAGATGTCAATCTAAAGGCCGCCCTGGTACGGGCAGTCAAACAATTGATCTCCATCTTTCAAGGTTGGCAAAACCATCGGGACCTGACGAAAACTGACGGTTTTGCTGTCGCCACCTCAATCTCCACGCCGGGAGTTTTCAAGGTCTCTGTCTTGAAGATGGTGTTCGTTCCATGAGAAAGTACGCACTTTTGGCACTTTGGGCTGGCGATTTCGAGAGGGCGCGGGCCGAATATGACGCGCTGTCAACGCTGGCGCTTGATAAGGGAGATCCTGTCGAGGCCCGGTTGCTGTACGTGCCGGAACTGCTGTGCGAACTCTCGCTTTCGATTGAAAGGGGAGAGAGAGATCTTCCGCGGCGCGTCACCGAACTAACGAAAGAAAAAGAGACTCGGGCACGGGATCTCCATCAGACAACGACTCCTCAGGATGCTGCAACCAGAGAACGGCTGCAGGCGGCTTTGCGCGCCGGCGCAACAACCACGAAGCGCGCCCTGAAACGGCTGCGTCTACTCCGCGCCCTAAAGCCTCAAGACACGTCGAAACCGGTGCGGCTCGAGTCTGAAGGTAGATTCGTCAGTGTCTTCAGCCATCCCGCAGGTGTCGAGGCAAGGTCGTACTATCGCGGTGACCTGACTGTGAATCTTGAGGCCACCGGTGACAGGCTGACTCAGCGTGGCCACATAGTGAGGAGTAGAACTGACCGTATGCTTGAGGTTGAAGTTCTGCGCGAGGTGATGGAGGTGTTCATTGACGCACGCATACGGTGCATTTCAGAATCCCAGGACCCTGACCGCATCGGGCACATGGTGCAGGAAATCGGCACGTGTATCGTAGTCGTTTAGGGCATACCCCAACACTCCGCCAGCAATTTGGTCCGCTCTGGGTGGGGTTAGACCGTTAGACCCGAGGACGCACCCAAAGCGCAGAATGCAGGCGCCAATCCGACACGAATGCCACGATTCAAAACGCGATGGGCTTGATAACCGCCAGAGCGGTTTTGACCAACCGTCTGAGGTCCCTCATGGCCGTTGCGATTTGCCGTGCGTCTTCTCCTGACAGAGCAGCTGCCGAGAGTTTCGCCCCTTTCAGCGAATCAAGCTCATTTGAAAGCCTCCCGACGTCCCTGACCGTGAGATGATCTCCGCAGTGGGTCCCGCTATAAAGCACTTTCCCCAGCAACACAGGGCAATCATGGCCCCGCTTCGTCGCCACGGCCGAGAGGATATCGCGAAGATGCGGAGCAAACGTCACGTTGCCGACGCTGCAACCGGCAAGCATCATGCCTTCGTGTTTGCACGGGGGCAGGTCCATCCACTTATCATGCTCATCAACCTTGGCCGGGTCTTTCGATCGAATTTCGGGAGAGCCGTTGCTGGCAATGTAGAGCAAGCGAGGATAAGGATGCGGGACCAGCAGGCAGCCCTTTTCAACGCAATCGCAGAAGACCACTGCGTCCAGTTCCATGACGACTCCTAAATACTGCGCTCTCTGCCGAGGACGAACTCGGATTGTATCAGCCCGCACGCACGTGTTGTCGCTACCGCCCTTTACAAACTGCTGTCCTTCGCCGGGTTCCCTTACGTATCGCCAGTCCTCTAGCCGTAACTCACACCCACGTTGCAGGCTCGTTCCGTGAGCCACCCTACACTGCACACTCATAATTGAGGTCCCAACATGAACTCCAGTGAGATGAAATCCGTCGCCAAGGAGCTGCAGTCGATTACGGTAGGCGACCCGACCCACTTCGGCGGCCTTACGATATTTCCCCTATTCAGAAATGGCTCTGCGCCGGCGGAGCCCGGCTATACCCTGCTTGAGGAGGCCATCGGTCGCGGTTCAGCACGAATTACGGAACTGGGCGCTGGTGGCTCGGTGCCAGAGTTGCGGTTTGAAAACCTCGGGGAAACGCCGGTGCTGCTGCTCGACGGCGAGGAGCTGGTCGGCGCCAAGCAGAATCGCGCTCTGAATCTGACGATCCTGGCGCCTGCAAAACAGGTAATCGTCATACCGGTATCCTGCATGGAGGCTGGCGTCGGCACCAACTCGTAGTTCAAGCGCCGCGAGGCCGTCCAGATAAACAGGTTCGTAGTGGCTTCCGGTTCGAGAGGCTGCACGAACACCTTGTTGCCACACCATTCGGTTTTGTTGCGACGAGCTTCCCGCCGCCACCGCGATAACGGGCTCAGCCAGTTCGGTGACGCTCTCAGATGATTCGGGGCCGTTGCCACCCGCACCACTTTGTGTGGGTCGGCCTTTTCGCTATCAATTCTCTGTGCGCCGGCCGCCATTGTGGCGGCGATAGTAAAAACAAGAGCTTTCCGCATGCCCAAGTTTCCGCCGATTCCGGCATCGCAGCAAAAAGCGTTGCCCACCTACTAGCCAACGGCACCAGATTCGTGATGCCGCGGACCCGAGAGGTCCGGCTTGGGAAGACGACGGGAAATTGAAAACAAAGAACATTGCGCTTCCTGCAACTCGATCAAACCGATTCTTGTCTTGCCCGGGCGACTGTCCCACTAAAACACGGATTGGCGACGTGGGAACCGGTCGTTGACCACGCGACCCGCGCGGCCGACGATGAATCAACTGTTTGAAAAGTCCTGCACCGGACGCAAATTAACATGGAGCGGCCTCCGGGGTGTGGGTGGAACTCCGCGCGTTCCGACGCGGTCGAAGCATTCAAGCCAACCCCGGAATCGCACAATAGAAGAGTTGACCGGCCTTGTACGGCCTCCTGGCGTCACCTCGCTCCAGTTCCAAACCGCATGTGATATCCGGACTCAATCTAATGACTTTTGCCTCTATCGAATCCGTCGCCTTCATCTGGATGGACGCAAATCCTGTCGTCCCTTCTGGTAGGTCGATTCGGTAGCGATGAGACCGACCGTCAGTAATGACATAGTGCATCTGTGAGTAGACGGCGGGCTGAGGAAGAAGCGCGGTATAGGTCACCGTAAGGACGACTTTCTCTCCTTCAGCCGCAGCGGGGAGCCGGACATCGACGATCAGGTCTGTACGATCATCGTCAGGCTGGCGGCTCAACACCGACCAGAACTCCCACGCCTCCCGAAGATGCCGGCTGACCTCAAGACATAGTTCGATGCATTCAGGACCGCCCGTTAGCCCAGGATATGCTCGGCCGAGCGCCTCGATCCCGCGTGCAAATCGGATCAACTCCCGCGTAAAGGCAAGCGTCTGATTGGCCCGGGACGCGATCTTCTCTAGCGCTTCCGCGATGTAGCTTCTCAATGCTTCCTCTAACGGCGAGTTCGTTCCGCCGACTGAATCGATACCATCCACTACTTCGGAACTGAAGTCTAGGTTGGCAGCGACTTCCGAAGCAAGCCGGAAGAGGTTTGTGGCGGCATCTCCATCCGGTTGTGTTGGCCTTACGCTCTCAATACCGTGCGCTTGCAGCAGAAGGTATCGTTCGATACGAAGTAAATAGTCATTGCACCGGCCCAACTGCAACTGGAACTGCTTGTGGAAACACTCCGTAGCCAGACTGTGACCATACAGGTTGGCGAGTATCCGTAGATTATGCACGGCAGCCCTAAGATGTGGTGAGCACTCGCCTCGGGCATAGATCTTGCTTCGAAGAAACCGGTGAACCAGCACTAACTTCCAGCCAAAAGGCGCAGCTGAATCTCGGATCGCATCCACTTGGTCCACAGTATCATTCTCCCCCTTCACGTCGCCGAAACTCCCGGTCGCAGGTAGCATTCCCAAAATCGCGCCCAGCACCTCTGCAGCAGCGATCCGATGCGCCATCGGACTTGGTGGCCATCGACGATGGACACCGTTAAGTCGTCACGAGAGAAGCGACGAAAAGGTGACGCGAGATCGAGCCAGGGAATCTGCAACTCCGAGCAAACCTGCTCAATCATATGCAGTGCTCGCTCAGCAGTTGACCCGACCGGTTCGTAGAAGACCACAACCACATTTGTTCCCAGAGAACGTTGTTCGTGCACTAGGCGCTTCAGCGCCATCGCAGCCCATTGGTACGCTTCGGAGCTTGGATCCCACTGCTCCCGCCATGCGACTCTCCAATCCGGTACACGCCGCGCGAGTTCCTGTCTTGACCATGGCTGAGCGTCGTCACTCGAAATGCAGAGCACCACAAAATCATATTCCGCCCAAGCTCGCATCTGACGCAGGACGGACCATTCGTCGAAAATATTCAGACCTGGCCTTCCAAGATTGACGACTTCGAAATGCAGCGAGTGGAGTCGCGCATTCAACAGATATTCTAGTTGCGAAGGCAGTGCTTGGTCCCTGCTGACCCCCAGACCATAGGCATAGGAATCCCCAACGACCGCAATTCTGTAGCTGTGCGGCAATTTCCGGCACAGACAGAAACTCGGACGGAACTCGGGCGAAAGGTGCGCGTCTATGAGCATGTTGATTTAATGTGGATAGTAGAACTCAGGCGGCCCGGCGCGAGAATCCTCCTCGTCCATCAGCGACGGCCTTCGCTCCAGGTCGAAATGGGTCAACAACAACTTCAGTAGGTTGGGATCGAGTCCCCTCTCCTCGCTGGCCGCTCGTAAGTCCTCTAATAGGTCATCATGTGATAGTGACACGTCACTCACCCACGCCTCACAATGCAATCTTCAAGCACCAGCATGTCGAGGCCGCAGTAAAGAAAGGTACGATAAGCATCCTCTGGCGTCTGCACGATCGGTTCTCCCGTCAGATTGAATGACGTGTTCAGCAGCAAGGGCAGCCCAGTACGCTCCCTAAACGCCACAATCAAGTTGTAAAAGCGGGGATTCGTTGTTCGGTTCACTAGCTGCGGTCGCATGGTTCCGTCCACGTGAACCACAGCTGGGATAAGCCCTGCGATGTTCGGATGGCAGGGAGCGATAAATTGCATGTAATACCATGGACCTTCCATTCGACAACCGGGGAGGTAATCTGACGCCCACTCCTCCAAGATTGCAGGGGCGAACGGCTGAAAATGGTCCCGCAACTTGACGGCCTTATTAATGCGGTCGCGCATATCGGCCACTCGCGGATTTGCCAGAATACTCCTGGCACCCAGTGCCCTCGGACCGACCTCCATCGGACCCTGAAACCAGCCCACGACGTGACCGGCAGCAAGTGCATCGACGACCTCCTGTAATAGCGGTTGCAAACCCGCCCGCTTGTATGCAATATTTCGACCCTTCAAAAACGATTCGATTTCATTGCTGCCGTACGAGGGCCCGATATATGCATTAAAAGATCGCCCAACCCTCTCTCCCGTCAGCGAATGCCACGCGCAAAGTGCCGCGCCCATGCTACCGCCAGCGTCTCCTGCGGCGGGCTGAATGAACACGTGCTCGAACGGACTGGCCTGGAACGCCGGAAACGTTGCTGAGCCGTTTAGGCAAACCCCACCAGCCAGCACGACATTGGGCAAGGCTGTCTTTTTATGAACCCGCTGCAAAAGAAGTGTGATCGCCTCCTGGGCGATGACTTGTATCGATGAAGCGAGATCTGCATGTTGCCGACCGATACTTTAGTGTCTGGGCCGAGCGGGAAAGCCAAGCAGCCGCTCCAAATGCTCTTCAGCCAAGAGGCCGCGGTTGCCGCGCGGGTAGAAGTCAAGGATAGCCGACGAGAAACTACCATCCGGCAACAAGCGAAACAGCGTCTGGATGCGGTCGCGGTAGACCGGTGCTCCGTAGGAGGCCAGACTCATCACTTTGAACTCGTCATAATTGGCTCGGAATCCCAGGTACGATGTTATGGCGCTATAAATCAGTCCCAACGAATGAGGATAATGAATTTCCTCCAGGACTCGAATCCCGCTGCCATCCGCGATTCCCAGACTGGTGGTTGCCCACTCTCCGACTCCGTCCACTACCAAGAATGCAGCCTCTGCGAAGCCAGACGGATAGAACGCGCTCGCGGCATGTGAAAGATGGTGTTGCACAAAGCAGAGTGGGCCATCGTAAGAGAGAGCAGTCGCAATGTCTTGGGCAAGATAAAGGTGCGCGGCGGCTGACCGAACACACTTCCCCACCACCTCCATGTCACCACCCTGAAAAGGCATAGAGCGAAGGAGCCTGTCGGCTTTGAGGACTGGATCCTCATAGAATGCAATAAGATCAACATCCTCTATCCGAGATGCACACCGTTGAAGACACCAGGAAACCGCCGAGCGCGGAAACCGCCCGTCATGCTTCACTCGGCTGAACCGTTCCTCTTCCACCGAAGCGACTAGAACTCCATTTTCAACCAAGGATGCGGAAGAATCGTGTGAAAAGGCGGAGATCCCGAGGATTCGCTTCGGCATAGATTGCGGCCTCTTGCCCAGGTGGAAACGAACTCCGGAACCTCGCTGTGGGGCGACAAACCTGCTGACCCTAACCGAGTGCGCAGCGCCGGGTTCCGTATGAGTTTGCAGGTACTCAACCAGCGGGGCAATATCCATCGGGCTATTCATTTCGTTGCACCTCACTCGCCGTCGCTCAATTACTCTGTTATCGAGTGCTCGAATGGATTCAAGCCCCTTAAGCGATACCTTAGTCAACTACGACCTCATTGAAGTACCTAATAACTGTAATCTCCCGATATTCAGTGATACACACCTCGTTCCCAAGGGCGAGTGCCACCAAGGCTCCAACCACATCAAAGCCCGCAAGGGAACAGATCCTCGTGCTTCCGCCCAAGCGGGCGTTTACCTCCAGGAACCTTGGAAAGCCCTTGGAATCGCGTTTCAGTTGCATGCACGCGACGCCCTTGATATTTAGGTAATGGGCCATGCTCAGGCAAAGCTGGACCAGCAGTTCGTCTCTTATCACGCGCGCGCGCGTACTCACGCCATCACTTATGCTGATTCGCTCGCGAGGAATAGCTACTATGGGCGTTCCTTTGAGGTCGCACAATACGTCTACTGAATATTCCGCTCCGGGGAGAACTTCCTGTGCAATCAGCGACTCACACCGCTTTCGATACATTCGCCAGTCGTCATCATCTCTGCATATCCCACTACCCCGTCCACCCGAACCCATCCTCGGCTTGACGAAGCATGGGTATTCATCAGGATAGCCACGGTCAAGGCCTATATTCGCCGGTACCGGAAAGTGCTTGTGGACCATATGCCAGAATCGAAGCTTGTCATCGCAGAGATCGACAACATCCCCGTCACAACCAGCGAAGACAACGCCTGTCGCCGCCAGCTCAGCTTTTATTCGCGCATAGACCGCAGTATCCGTGAAAGACGTCGGTAGAATGAGTTTAACATTCTCTTCCTCAATCACTCGCCGCATTTGTCTTAGTGCTCGAGGATTGTCGATACTGTGCGTTACGTAATAGGCATCACTAAAGCGGAATCCTGCCGCCAACGGCTCTCCGTCAGTCGCAATAATTCGGCCCGAATACTTAACTTCCCGCAAAGACCGTATGGCGTCGATAGCCGCGGAGCCTGCCGCACCCGGAATCAGAATAGTCGGCGCTTGCAATGCCATCACCCTCGAACCGGCGCCCCGTCAGCGTTCGTCTCGGAACTCACCGGATTGGGCTTAAATAGGCCGTGGTCGATGTAAGTCGTGAAAAACCCCGCACAGTTGCCTTCATAACAACACTGTTTGCATTCACGAGTCTTGCTGAAAAGCCTATATCGCGGAATTACCCTATCATTTAGGATCTCGACGAAACCACTGTTGAGCATCTGCGATCTCCGCCAATGCTCGTAAGCTCCAACCGGTGGCTCCCGAGACTCTTCGAATATGGCGCCCGCTGGGTTTACCAGGCAACGAGGAAGGTTTCTCAGGCGGATTATGCACCGGCCCTCGTCACGTACTGCTTGTACGGCTGAGGAGAGCTGGCCCCTTAGCATGTCAAAATCCGGCACGCTGTCGCGAAAACCGGGTGTACCTAAATACGGAACGCCGACCGACACTTCCGATACAAGGCTGGCTACAAAGAGCAAGACCTCGGTCAAATATGCCTGGTTCTCTTTTGTAATGAGGACTGTTAATGTGTGGCGGACGCCGGCCTTCACTACATTAGTGAGGCCGAGGATACTGTTAACAAAGCTACCAGGAGTGCGAGTGACACCGTCATGCACACGGGAAGTGTGGCCGTAAAATGGAATGATGAACTCGGTTATACCCGCATCCACTAATCGGTGCACGAATTCCTCATCAGCCAGAGTCTTGCCGTGGGACGCCAGCCTAATTGCACACGTTCCGACGAGCAGGCGGACATTAGATACTAGTGTCGGAAGCTCAGCGTATTCTCCAGGATCATTGCCCGAAATCTCGACGACGTCGATCTTCTCACCAGTTTCAACAGCCGCTCGTAGCCGCTTCAGCTCGGCTCTGACATTCTCCTTGATGGCGCCGAAGTCTCTTGTGCCGCAGAAGACACAGTTGTTTGTGCAGCGTGAATCATGCAGAACGATCGCATGGACTGCTTGACATATAATAACCTCTCTTGTCGCTCGACCATTCATGTCTTCCTCCATCGACGGTTGGCACGAACACCGCATTGGATCGCCTACACTCAGTTTCATTGACTGGTTCTTTGCATAGATAAGCAAAGGGTGTAACGTACACCCTTGTTGACCGGAGTCACCGCGTGATAGGACCTGGATGAAATTTCAAAGCCTACTGCACTCAGGTGGTGTGGCGGATAGAAGACGTGTTCTTCGGTTAGTTGGCCGGGCGACGCTTCGGGAAGGAGCACGAGCAGTCCGCCATGTGCGCTCGTCCACCCTCGGTTCAGCTGAATCAGGAGACGATGGCTTTGGCAGGTATCGCCGTGGTCGGTGTGGATCCGAATCCTTCGGCCATCAGATAATCGATGGGCGTCGACTCGAACTTCATCGTGAAGTGAAGTTTCAAACAGGCGGCTGAATTCACCTCGAACGTCGTTCAGGAAGCGAACATCTTGTAGGACCGATAGGCCGGGCGGTAGGAGTAGGCTTTTTAGATCAAGATTGTGGATTTCGTAGAATCCTGGTATCTCTTGTCTGGCCCACGGCGCACTCGACTCAAACCAAGTTAACAATTCATCTCCAAAGGACGGATCAACCGCAGAGCGGAGTGCAAAATGGCGAAATGGTGACGATGCGAGGCAGGCAGAGGTCAGGTCTAAGAGACCTTTGAGATGAATCCGTTGAGTCATTCAATCACTGGGTCCCTGCGCTGTTAGTTCCGGATTTGCGGAGCGCCAGGCGCGCCAATGGCTTTCGATTTCCGGTGGTATGGAGGTGTATTCGCCTAATTCCGCCGAACACTCCTCAGCGGCTGTCTGGATAAGCTTAACAATTGACATCCCACCAGCAGCTAATCTTGAATAGGCAACCTGCTTAAGTCCGAGCCGGATTCTGTGCATTGTCAGAACTCTTCTCGTCCGGACGGACGAGGCACTGCCTCGCGCACAATCACTGTGATCAAGGGCCCGCAGAAAGGCACTAACTCCGCAGAACACGAATAAGGCATGTAACAATCCCCGGAGAGGCCGGCGGTCTGTACGCCAAGGAGAGTAAAAGTCTGCGACATCTTGACCGTCTACTAGAGGGCACACAGGTTCGATTGCGTTTAGTTCATTGTGTCCAAACTCGTGAACGATTGCTTCTGCCAGCTCAGCCTTTCTATCTGACGGTGAAAGAAAGATCACATGCGGTAAGTCCATTGAGGAATGCGAGCGGTGAATAGAGGGATCCGCGGACCGCAACGGAACGAACCATTGCACCGATAGGTTAATGGTATTAGCGAGGTTAGGTGCGACGTGTTTTATCAGATTAAGGGAGTGAACCAGTTGTTGCGCGAATTCACTTAACTGGATCCCATGCCCACGTGCAGCTTCAATTGAGAAGTCGTCAAATATGCTTGTGTCCAACTCTCCAACCACGAGGGAGGGCGCGCTAGGAAGGCTCTGTACTGATAGTGGGAGGGCTTCTGTGTCAGAGGTAACAGGCTGATTCCTACCTTGACGCTCGATCGTTGGTGCACCGCTCGCACAACTCAGGCGCAAGTGTCGCCCTCTCAACTGATACCCGATACTCGGCAGGAGAAGTTTACCAGTCGGCACGTCTATGTCAATTACACGCCCTTCGAGGAGGTGCCAGTATGAATCGAAGGCCATGGCCTGAAGATTCGTAATCAGAAGGGACACATCAAAGTGCGGTGTTGCATCCGTCGCGCGGTAAAGGCGGTGAACATTAAGCCATAATGCAGGCGAAGCAAGAGTTACCAGAGTATCCAGACTTATGTGACGAAGATTGTCGAAGAGGGCGTCAACCTCGGCGGCACTTTTCTCGAACGTGGCGTCGCGCAAGTGAGTTGATAACGCTCGTAGCAGGATGGCTTTATGGACTTTACCTGCGCTGCGAACAGCGTCGGGTATTTGATTGTAAATGCAATTCATCTCCTGCCCGTCGTGCCCTGGAAAGCTGTCAATAGTTCTGCCTCTACTCGTCCATGGATGTGCCTAATTAGCTTGTCTAGGTCTCTACAAAAGAAACTCGCGTTCTGAAAGCCGTTTGCCTCCGAATATCGATTGGGAAGGTATCCGCCTCCACATATGCCCACGATAGGACAGTCTTGACATGTTCTGCAAAGTCCAGCCGCTCCTATTTGACGCGAGCGGATAGCCATATGAGAGGCAGCGGCGTCAAGATCATGGTCAAAGACGTTGAGGCCAAGGACGGTTGCCCCATTGTACGTACCTTTTAGAGAATCGAGCCCTTCCATATCTCCGTTAGTTTCAATCACAACTAAGTCGGTTGGCCCTAAGCCCATTGTCTCCACTAATGAGTTCCCGCCCAAAGCTAGCCTCATTATACTGGCGAATTGGCGTACCCTGGTGGTAGAGTGTTTTTCGTACCAGTACTGGAACGCGCGAATTAGCCAGTCGCCATAAGGAGTCGACTCAAAGTGAGGCTTTCCGGGCGGTCTGCGATCCCAGTTATCATACGGTAATAGAAAGTCGATGCTCGGGGGTTGGAACTGTAGGACGTAGTCCAATACGTCTTCCGGGTCTGCGGTAAGGCTAACTACTATTAAGAACCCGGAAAAGAGCGATCTAAATTGAGCAGAAGTCAGAAGTTTCAACTGACTTTCGAGGGCCTGCGATGATCCACGGCCTACGTGGTCGATACGATTTATGTCATTTACCGAGGGAGGGCCGTCGATGCTGATTCCAATTTTGACGTTATGGGCCAGTAATAAGTCTCCGATATCTGCAGAAAAAAGCAACCCATTGGATTGCATGCCGACATGAAAGGTGAGATTTGCTGGACCAAATATCGACTCGCTGATTTGTAGCAAGGTGCGAAGATGCTCGACGCCTCCAAGAAGTGGCTCACCACCATGAAAAATAATCGAGAAAGTGCGCTTATCGTGAGCTAGACAGTGATCACGAATGCGCTCGCAGGTTCGCGAGAACGTAGCCGGGAGCATGAGGCGAGGCTGCGATGCCCAACGCGTATCGGCTAAGTTATAGATAAAACAGTAGGTGCAATTCAGATTACACCTACTCGCAATCTTAACTATGTACGTGTGAAACGGTATGAGCTCTGCCGTGGACACACTCCACCTTCGATGTCAGAATCGGTCGGTTGACCTCTGCTTTCGACCCGCTAAGCGGAAAGCGCCGGCGGCCTAATAGATCGACCCTCAGTGCTCTCTTTCGCTCAGAGGAGTCTCAACACCATCACTTGTATTGCTATGGGACTGATGATTCTGATGTTCAGCCGTTGAGGCCTCTTGACGGATCACAGAGCTTAGCGCATCGCGAAGCGCGCTTACGGCCATATTCTCGACGTCGCCCAGACTGACACCATCGAGACGAATAGGACGGAGTGGCCCGGCCCCCCCCGGTCCCGTTGTGGAACTAGCTGCCATGTTGTTATACCTCCTGGTAGTGCTGGTTGAACTTGCCCGATAATACACATTGCAAAGGAGATTGTCAAGGGGAGATCCGACAGGTGTCGCGGCAAAGTAGAAATGTCCTATTCCAGCAAAGTAGAAATGTCCTATAGGCCGCGA
>ODAK010001897.1_pt1 | contig 22309 bp, 16 predicted proteins | sample 1539591 | NCBI WGS metagenome assembly ODAK01 (sample SAMEA3539303, study PRJEB22396) | soil metagenome | biome: tundra; feature: field; material: soil | place: USA | collected 2010-05 | depth 0.15 m | reverse complement strand
CTCCCGACTATGTGGTTGGGCCGGGCGATCAGCTTCTCATTCGCGCGTGGGGGCAGATCGACCTCGACGTCTCCCCCGTTGTGGATCGCGCCGGCGCCATATACATCCCGCAAATCGGCTCGGAGTCTGTAGCCGGCCTTCAATTCGTTCAGGTCCAGGATTTCCTCAAGACGGCGATCGGCCGCATCTATCGCAATTTCGATCTGAGCGTCAACATGGGTCAACTCCGCTCGATCCAGGTATTCGTTTTGGGACAGGCACGCCGGCCGGGCGCTTATACCGTCAGCTCTCTCAGCACGCTCGTGAACGCCATTTTCGCGTCCGGAGGCCCCAATACCCATGGATCCATGCGCCGGATCAGGCTGATGCGCCAGGACCAGGTGGTATGCGAATTCGACCTTTACGATCTGCTGCAGCGCGGCGACAAGTCGAAAGACCAGCGCTTGCTGTCCGGCGACGTGATTTACATTCCGCCCGTGGGTCCGCAGGTGGCCATGGCCGGAAGCGTGAATACTCCGGGGATCTATGAGCTGAAGGAAAGCGGCACGCTCGAAGAGGGCTTGCAGCTCGCCGGGGGGCTTACTCCGGTCGCGGCGAAGCGCAAGGCGATCATCGAACGAATTGAAGACTCCACGCGGCGCGTGGTCGAGGCGTCGCTGGCGGGCAGTGACGCCGCCGCTGCGAAGTTGCAGAACGGCGACGTCGTCAGCGTGCTCTCGGTTGCGCCGCGCTTCGAGAATGCCGTCACGCTTCGCGGCAACGTGGCGGATCCGGTTCGTATGCCGTGGCGCCCGGGCATGAAGATTCGCGACTTGATCCCCGACCGCGAAGCGCTTCTCACTCGCGACTACTGGCAGACGCGCAACCGTCTGGTGTTCCCCGCGAGACCCGACGAGCCGTCCGGAAACGGATCGCGCGATCCGATCGCCTCCACCGAGCTGGTGGCTTACCCGCCGCCTGGAGGCGGCTTGGAGAGCGGCCTGGATGGCGCGCGCAAGAATGGCGCCGCGCTCTCCCTGACCGATGCGAATGGAGCGGGGGCCCGATCGGCGAGGGTAGGTCCCGGTTCCATCGGCGCGTCGCGAGACCAGGGGCCGTCCGCCAGAAACCACGTGGAACGTAACGCGCTTGAGACCAACTGGAGCTACGCTGTCATCGAGCGCCGCGATCCCAAGGACCTCACCACCACGCTGATTCCGTTTCGCCTGGGTAAAGTTGTCATCGACGGCGATGAAACCGAAAATCGGCCGCTCGAGCCGGGCGATGTGATCACCATTTTCTCTACGGCCGATCTGAAGCTTCCGCAGAACCTGCAATCCAGGTACGTCCGCCTGGAGGGCGAATTCGCGTCAGCGGGGGTCTATAGCGTCCGGCCCGGTGAAACCTTGCGGCAACTGGTGCTGCGCGCCGGCGGTCTGACTCCTCAGGCGTACGTGTTCGGCTCCCAGTTCATACGCGTATCCGCCCGGCTCGAACAGCAGCAGAGGCTCGACGACCTGGTGAATTCGCTGGAGCGCCAGGTGGCGTCCTCCGCGGCCAATATTCGGGGTTCGGTGGTTTCGCCGGAAGAGGCGGCCTCGACCAACAGCGAAATCACGGGGCAGCGCGAGCTGGTCGAGAAAATGCGCCAGGTCCGCGCCGCCGGGCGCATCGTTCTCGATCTCGATCCGCGCGACCCCCGGCTGGAGAAACTGCCCGACCTGCCGCTGGAAGACGGCGACGTGTTCACCGTTCCCAGCGAGCCGTCGTTCATCAACGTGATCGGCAGCGTCTACAACGGGACCTCCTTCGTGTTCTCCGATAGCAAGCGGGCTGGCGACTACCTGCGAGAGGCCGGAGGCTCCACCCGCACGGGCGATTCGCGCCATACCTTCCTGATTCGCGCGGACGGCTCGGTCGCAAGCAAATCCTGGTCCATCGGCTTTCTGGGCCAGAAGTTCGAGGATCTGCGCCTCAATCCGGGCGACACCATCGTGGTCCCGGAACAGATCAACAAGACTACGTTTCTGAAAGGGTTGAAGGACTGGGCGCAGGTGTTCGCGCAGTTTGGGCTGGGCGCGGCCGCGATCAACATTCTCCGGTAAACGATCATGCCGGTGGAAACGGGTGAATTGGAAATCTCGCTAACCGACGCCTTGAGGACGGTTGCGCGGCGAATCCGCATGATCGCGGCCGTCACCCTTGCGGTGGCCGGCATCGGCGCGGCGGTGGTCATGCTTCTACCCGTGTACTACTCGGCCGAAGCGGTGATTCTCCCGCCACAGCCGGACCAGCCCGCGCAGTCGATGCTCATGGGGAGCCTCTCCGGGCTGAGCAGTCTCGGGCTGCTGGGAGGGGCCGGCGGCTCGGCGCTGTTTCGCAATCCCGGGGAGTTGTACGTCGGTCTGCTGAAGAGCCGCACCGTCGCCGACGTTCTCATCGCCCAGTTCAAACTCAAGGGGCTGTACCGGAGGAAGACGATGGTGGACACGCGGAAACGCCTGGCCAGCCGCACCACCATCGAGACCGGCAAGGATCTGCTGATCCATGTCCGCGTGGAAGACGCCGAACCCGCGCGCGCCGCCGCCATGGCGAACGCCTACGTGGATGAGTTGCACCGCCAGAACTCGCGCCTGGCGCTCACCACCGCCGGACAGCGACGGCTGTTCTTCGAAGAGCGGGTACGCAAGGAGAAGGACGCCCTCGCGGACGCCGAAGCGGCGCTGAAGAACATGCAGCAGGCGAGCGGCCTGGTCTACCCGGCCGGCCAGTCCGAGGCGCTGCTGCGCTCCATCGCCCAGCTTCGCGCGGAGATCTCGAGCCGCGAGGTGCAGGCGCAAGCCATGCGTCTATACGCCGCGCCGGAGAACCCGCAACTGCGTGCTAACCAGGAGGAGACCTCCGCGCTTCACGCGCAACTCGACAAGCTGGAGAAAACGGGTGAAGGGGCGGGAGACCCGCTGATCCCGGCCCGCAGGATTCCCGAAGCGGCCCTGGAGTACCTCCGCAAAGCGCGCGACCTGAAGTACCACGAAACGCTCTTCGAGCTGCTTTCCCAGCAAGCCGAGGCCGCCCGCTTGGACGAAGCCAGACAATCGCCAGTGGTGCAGGTAGTGGACCGCGCCGAGCCGCCCGATAAGAAAAGCTGGCCGCCCCGCACGTTCTTCGTCATGCTCGCCACTGCGCTGGCGGCCATCGCGGCATGCGCCGTCGCCCTGTTCCAGGGGCGTCGCGCCGGCAGGGGCTATGCCCGCTTCTGAAGACGCCGCTATCGTCGGCGGGCCGTGGCTGGCGGTCCTCGCGGCGCTCAGCGCGGCGCCCGCGGCGCGCATCGGCGATGTGCAGTTCCTCGAAGTGGCGCAAGTTATTTCCCTGTGCGCCGCGGCGGCCCTGGCGGTCCACGCCCGGTTCCGCCTGCGCCTCCCGGCGGTCTGGCGCGAATACGGGGGCCGCTATCTGGCGTTGCTGTGCGCGTGCGCCGCCGTCTCGGCGCTGTCCCTCCGGCTCCCGTTCTACCCGCCGCCCGGCATTTCCGCGCTGAAACAGCCGCTTGCGATTTCGCTTTCGCGCCTGGTGGAGCTGTTTCTGGCGACGTATTCGCTGCTGCTCGTAGCCGGAGCCTTGGGGCGCAGCCCGAAGTGGCGCCGCGCGGTCCTCGACGCGTTCGCCGGCGTCGCCATCCTGAGCGCCTGCGCTTCCATCCTGAGCTGGCTTTTGCTGAAGGAGGCGGGCATCTCGACGCCCCTGGTCTACGATTTCAACGACCGCGTGCGCGGGTTTTTCAACGAGGGCGGCCCTTACGGGATGTTCCTGGTCGGCGCATCGGTGGCCGTGCTCTTGCGCGCGCAGCTCAAACCCTATGTCTATCGGTTTCAGGCTCCCGCCACGCTTGGGCTGTTCGGCGTGGCGCTCCTGCTCAGCGGATCGAAGGCGGGCCTGCTCGCGGCCGCCGGGCTTGCCGTTCTGGGCGTACTGCTTTCCGGCAACCGCCGCCAGAAGCTGATCCTGGTCGGAGCAGCCGTTCTTTTTCTGGCCGTCCTGGCGCTGTTTCAGCGCCAACTCCTCACTTACTGGGTTCTCTACCAGGATATCGACGAGGCTGCGGCCTATCACCCTGGCGATCCGAACTACGTGATGGGCCGACTCACCGGCGCGTTGATCGTGCCGCGAATGATCGCGGCGCACCCCATCGGCGGTATCGGCCTGGGTAACTATTCGTTGATGAGGAACGATCCGGAGTACCTCCAGGGCCTTCCCGCGGTGGACGAGTGGGACCTGACCGGCATGGGTCTCGTGGGCGCGATGGCGGAGCTGGGGATTCCGCTCGCCCTCTGCCTATTCGCAATCCTACTCCGGCCCCTGCGAATGGCGCGCAAGAGAAAGGCCGCGTCCGTCGTCGCCGTCGCCGCCGCCTTCCAGCCCCTTTCTTTTCTCTTGGGCGTCAACCTGAATTTCTTCTATCCGTGGCTGCTAACCGCGCTCGCGCTAGCGTCGCAGCAGGCGGATCCGGGGACGCCGTGAGGAACGGCCTGCTCTGCGACGCCCGCTGGGTCGGCTCCCACGGCATTGGGAGATTCGCCCGCGAGGTGCTGCGACGTCTCCCGGAGCACCGGCAGCTCGCGCGCGGGCCTAAGCCGCTGTCGGCGGCCGACCCGCTCTGGCTCGCCTGCCAGGTGGCCGCCTGGCGTCCGTGCCTCTATTTCTCTCCCGGCTTCAACCCGCCGCCGCTGTGTTCCGCTCCCTTCGTGTTTACCATTCACGACCTGATCCAGATCCAGGTTCCCGCGGAGGCCACGCCGGCCAAGCATCTGTACTACCGCCTGATCGTCAAGCCCGCCTGTCGCCGCGCGTCCCGGGTGCTGACGGTGTCCGAGTACTCGCGCGCGCAGATTCTCCGGTGGTCCGGCTTGCCGCCGGAGCGCGTAGTCAACGTGGGCAACGGCGTCGGGCCGCCTTTCCAACCCGAAGGGCCGCGGCGCCAGCCCGGTTTCCCCTATGTTCTCTACGTCGGCAATTCGCGGCCGCACAAGGGCCTGTCTAGCCTCCTGCTCGCCTTTCAAGGAATACGATGCGCCGATCTTCGGCTCGTGCTGGCCGGCCACATTAGCGCCGAAATCTCGCGACGTGTGGACAGTTTAGGGATCGGGCGACGCACCGAGATCATAAGCTCCCCAACCGACGAAGATCTAGCCTGTCTTTACCGCGGCGCGCTTTTCATGGTCCTTCCCAGCCTGGTGGAGGGCTTCGGTCTTCCGGCCCTGGAAGGCATGGCGTGTGGCGCGCCCGTGATTGCGTCGTGCGCCGCCGCGCTGCCCGAGGTCGTTGGAGAGGCCGGTGCCCTGGTTGACCCTTACGATGTGGCCGCCATCCAGGACGAGATGGAGTCCTTACTGGGAAGCCCGGAGCGCCAGGCCGCCATGCGCGCCAAGGGCATCGAGCGCGCCCAACAACTCACCTGGGACAAAGTCGCCGCCAAGGTCCGCGCCGTCCTGGAGGAGGCCGCCAAAAGCGGGTAGCCGCACATCCTCCGCTCTGCAACTGGCAAGCTGCCGCAAGCCCAGAGTCCGAGCATGCGCCGACTACCGCTCGCCCCAACCGCATCTCTTCAGAACGACCACATCAAACTGGCGTAGCCCGTGTTGCTGCGGTAGTCTTGCTGGCTGTGAAAATCGTCGCGGAACCCGTACCGCTGGTATCCGACATTCACCCGCGCCTTTTCCGAAAGACGGAACGAAAGCCTGGCCAGTGGAGACTGGAACTGCATGGGATAGGTCTGCGCGGCTTCGAGGGCGGGCAGGTTGGAGCCGGCGCCGCCGCCGAGCGGATCGCCGCGGCCGTCCCCGGTATCCTGAACGATGCTGTATCCCAAGTAGATGGTCGCCAGCCTCTTCAACGCCAGCCGGAGACCGAGGTTGCCTGAATGGATATTACTCACGTAATACGATTGTTCGCCTGAAACGAATTGCGCACCGGCGAAGTATGCGATGCCGCCCACGGTGTTGAGATGCAGCTTGGAATAGCTTGCGTCCAGGGAAAGCCAGGCAAGCGGAGCCCAGGATGCCGATCCCGTATACACCCGCGCCTGCGAGCTGAACGCCGAGAACGCCGTCGAATTCGTGTTGTAGTCCGCGTGTGAGGCGGCCGAAAGCCGCAGGGTCTTGAATTGATACCGGAGCTGCCCGGCGATGGTGTGGTAACTCCGTTCGCTTTTCGCCGCGAACGGCCGGTTCGCCCGCCCAACCTCGCCGTCGACCGTGAGCGTCAGACCCTTGAGCAGGCTCAAGCGCACCCCGCCGAGGCCGGAGTTCAAGATGTTGGTCTGCTCGAAAGCTGGCGCTGCCGCCGCGCCAGCGAACACCGTCTGCTGAATGGACCGGATCCTCCTGTTGGTGTATTGATAGCCGCCGTGGAAGCTCAGCCAATGGTTCGCATGGTAGTTGACGTTTGTCTGGTTGGCGAACGTGAAGATTCCCAGGTATTCGAAGAAGGCGTACTTGGCGGTCTGGGTCGAGTTATCGATTTCGGCGTATGCGCTGTTCCCCTCCGTCCTCACGTTGTAAGTCGAAGTTTGATTGACAATGGTGAGCTTCGAAGCCGGCTGCGCGCCGACCGTCAGGTTGGCCGTGGCGACCGGACGCTGCGCCGTTCCGAAGGTAACCACTTGCCGATTCGCGGCCGCCCCGAAGCGGTTGAATCCCAGGGTGCTCTCGTCGGACAAGTAGGCGCGCTGGCCCGCCGTGTAACTGAATCGGCCGTTGATGCTGAACCAACCGTGTTCATAGAACAGACCCACGCGCCAATAGGGACTCGTGCCGTGGTAAGGCTCGGCGCGGCTGGAGGATCTGAGCGTTGCGCCGCCGCTGGGAATCGGGGCGCCGCCAGTTCCGCCGAGCGGGGAACCGCCGTCGTCCTTGAAGTCTTCCCAACCTCGCGTCCAGGTCAGGCGGAACCCATGCAACCGGATCTCGTTGCCCACGCGGTACTCGGATCGCAGCCGCCGGACATTCGCGAACACAGGGAAAACGGTTGCGGCGTCGAAGGCCGGAACCGTCGCAATGCCCGTCCCGCTCTGGCTGTCGCGCGTGTAGCCGAGGAAGAACTGGATCTTCGATTGCGGCAGAATGGTCAGGTCGTGGTTCTGGGAGCCGTACTCCGTGTCCAGCAGGTGGGCGCCGCTCGCGCCATCGGTGGTTAACCCCGGGTTGAAGTAATCGTTCCGGCGCCAGAGCAGGTCGTATCGATACCAGCGGTTCTTCTGCACGCGGAACGTCGCCGATTCATAAGGGTCGCCGCCCAGGCCCTGGGTGGAGAGGAGGATCTCGTCGAACCAGCGTCCATGGCCGTCCTTCGAGTGCATCGCCACGGAGCTGCCCAGCAGCCGGACGCCGTTGCCGAAGTTGACCGAGCTCCGGTACTCCGCGGCATTGCCGCCGACTGTCTGAAACCGGTAACCGGTTTCGAAGGACGTGCTGAAGGAGTAGTTCCCCCAGTTGCCGCCCTGGCTCGGTCCCACCGTCTCCGGAGTTGGAGCCGCGGTCTGTTGGGCGGTGCAAACAGCCGAAAGGAGCAGGCAGCCCGCCGCCGCGCATAACGCCATGGATTGCGGTTTCATCGGAGGAATAGAGAGTCGTTGTTCGAACCGTGTATGCGAACGTGGCAGTTCGTGCAGTTCTGGTAGCGCGGATCGGTCATGTTGTGGGCTTGAGACGGATTCGGATCGCCCGTACCGCGCAAACTGAATCCCGGCGCGCCGTTATGGCATTCGAGGCACATGGTGAACACCACCGGGCGGCGCAGCAGCCGCGAATTCGTGGATCCATGCGGCGCATGGCAGATTTCGCACCCCTCGATGCGGACCGGAGGGTGCTCGTAGGCGAACGGTCCGCGTTTTTCGGAGTGGCACTTCAGACACGGCTCCTCGTCGGTTGCTCCCGACCCGGTCATCCGCGGCCGGCTGGCCATTCGCCATTCCGCCGCGAAAGAGCCGTGCGGGTTGTGGCAATCGGTGCAAGTCATGAAGCCTTCGTTGACCCGGTGTTTGAATGGCATAGAGAAGTCGGCCCGGACGTTGGCATGGCACTCATAGCAAAGTTCGGTCTGCGCCTTGGCAAGCAGGAACTTCCGCGCGGGAGTCCCGTGAATCAAGTGGCAGTCGGTACAGACGACGTCGTTGAGCGTGTGCGACGACCGGCGGATGTTCGCGCGCGACATCGTCTGGGCGTGGCATCGCAGGCACGCGTCCAGTATGCGAGTCCGGGACAGATCGGAAAAGGCCGTGATCGTCGCCTTGCCGCCGGCGGCTTGCACGTGCCGGTCGCCTGGGCCGTGGCAACCCTCGCATCCCGTGTCTTCCGGTTTCTCCTTGCCGGATGCGATGCTCTTGAAGTGGGGGTTTTCGTGGAACGTCCGCCAGACCTCGGAGTGGCAGTCTTTGCACTCAGCGCTGCCAATGTACGCGTTTGGCGGCGTCTGCGCGCCCGCCGCCGCGGCGGCTAAAAAGGCAAGCAGCGAGATCCAGTAACAGGTTGTTCGAGTGAAACGGAGCACCAATAGCTTCCTCGCTCCTCAATCTTAGGCCAGCGCATCTTGGGCCTCCAGCTTTGTGAATCGCTTTTTACACAGCTTTTACAGCCACTTACTGGTAGTGGGGCAGGCCATCGTTTTTTGTGGCCTGCCATCCTGCAAAACAAGCGCAGACGACGAAAAACGATCGTCTGCGCCACGAAAAACGCTTTTACACAACTCTTACAATTCGTTGGCGACGTTGCCCGCTCGGCGTTGTTACGCTCGCTTTCAATGAGCGGGCACAGGATCGGATGTTGCCGGTATCTCTCGCTAGCTCTGCTAGCCTGGGCCGGTGCGGATGCGCCCGCGGTCCGCACTGGTTTCGCCCAGGGTCCGGCAACATCCGGTCCGGAACGCAGCCGGAGGGCACGCGGTCCGGTGTTCGTCTCGCTGGATAGCTGGGTCTATCCGGCGCTCCTGCGGCTGGCCGCCTTGGGCTACATCTCGGACCAGGCGGCCGGCATGCGCCCGTGGACGCGGGAAGAGTGCATTCGCCAACTCCTGGAAGCGGACCGTGCTCAAGCCCAAGTCTCAAAACGCCTTTCGCCGGCGAGTTTCGAGGAGGCTTCGTCGTTGATTCGCGCCTTGCGCAGGGAGTTCGGCCGGGATCGGGATGCCACGGATTTCGTCGAGATCGAGTCCGTATACAGCCGCTATCTCGGCGTGGCCGGCAAGCCGCTGATCGATGGCTACAACTTCGGGCAAACCGTCATCAACGATTATGGCCGGCCGGTCTCTGAGAACAGCAACGCGATCGGAGGCTTTTCCGTCGCCGCGGCGGCTGGGCGCATATCCTTTTACACGCGCACCGAGTACTGGCACTCGTCGCCATTCCTCAGCCCGGCAGACGGCCTCAAGACCTCGGCGCCGCAAATCGAGCCCGTGCTGCCGGCGGCCCAAAATGGCGTGGACCGCTTGGAGCCGGTCGAAGTGTACGCTGGCGTGCAGCTTGGCCGCTGGTCGGTGACCGTGGGGAAACAGGATCTCTGGTGGGGACCTGGTGTTTCCGGTCCGCTGTCCTTCAGCAACAACGCTCAGCCGTTCTACTCGTTTCGTGTTACGAGCGCGTCGCCGCTGGTGTTACCCGGCGTTCTAAGCCGGCTGGGCAGTTTTCGCATCGACTTGGTGGGCGGCGAACTTTCCGGCCACCACCTGCCGCCCCGGCCTCTCCTGAATGCGCAGAAGTTTACCTGGAACGTCACCAAGGACCTCGATCTTGGCTTCACTCGGTGGTCGCTGTTCGGCGGCGCCGGAGTTCGCGGATTCACGGTGGCCTCCGTCATTCGCAATCTTTTCGCAAACGGCGCCACTTTCGGCAATGCCATCGACCCCGGCGACCGGAAGAGCGGATTCGACTTCCTCTGGCGCCTCCCCCTGCCCGGAAGACCCGTCACGCTCTACGGCGATCTCTATGCCGACGACGAGCCAAGCCCTCTGGCGTCGCCCCGGCGTTCGGGGTTCAATCCGGGCATCTATCTCGCCATGATCCCCGGCCTGCCGCGATGGGATCTTCGGGTGGAAGCGCCATCCACCCGGCTCGCCACTTCGGATCAGGGCGGTACGTTTCTCTATTGGAACAGCGTCTACAACGACGCCAACACCAACCGCGGCTACCTGTTGGGCAGTTGGGTGGGTCGCGATGGCCGGGGACTTTCCATCCAATCCACCTGGTGGCGCTCCGCGCGCTCGAAACTGGAATTCGGCTACCGCCAGAATCGTATCGGTCCGGCGTTCCTTCCAGGCGGCGGAACCCAGGACGATGCCTCGGCCGCCGTCACGTTCAATCCCAGGCCGGACTTCGCCGTGCGGGTGTCGGCCCAGTATGAGAGGTATCGCATTCCGCTGCTTGGCGGAGTCCATCGCGACCTGGCAGCCACGCTGGAGCTGAACTACGCGCCCCACTGGAGACTTTTCCAGAATCATGGCGAATTGCCACATTTACAATAAATTGACACTCCGGGGACGACGGTCCGCGCGGGTACTGATACCGTAATAAGGCGATCCGCGTGGAGGTATGCCGCATCCAATGAACATAATGAGTCCAACTCCTTCGCCGGACATGGGGAATGCCGCGCGCTACGGCGCCGCGTCCCGTCCGGATCCGTCCTCCAGTGCGGCTTCGGCGCGCTCGCACGCCGAGTCTCCGCGCGCCCAGCAGATCCTCGTCATCGATGACGACGAGAACCTCCGCGACACGGTCTCGCTGATGCTGGAACAAGAAGGCTTCCGGACCGTGCTCGCGGCCGAAGGCCGGGCCGGGTTCGAGCAGGCGCTGATGCTTCAGCCCGATCTCGTCGTGGTCGATCTCCGCCTGCCCGGCATGAGCGGCGTGGAAATCTGCAAGCAGTTGCGCGCCTCCCAAGTAACCACGCCCATCGTCGTCCTCAGCGCCGTGGGAGACGAGATCGACAAGGTGCTGCTGCTCGAAATCGGCGCCGACGACTACATCGTGAAGCCCTTCGGGGCGCGCGAGCTGGTCGCGCGGATCAGGGCCGTCCTGCGCCGCTCGACCGCCGAATCGCGGAAGGTCCTGCACGTTGGCGAAATCGAAGTCGATCTCGAACGCCGCGTCGTTACGCGCGGGGACCGCGAGATCCGGCTGACTCCCGCCGAGTACAACCTGCTGGCCTTCTTCCTCAACCATCCGGACCGTCCTCTCACGCGGGACATGATTCTCAACTCGGTCTGGGGCTACAGCTTTGCGACCAACACCCGCACCGTCGACGCGCACATTCTCAAGCTGCGGCAGAAACTGGAAACGGACCCCAACGTCCCGCGCCACATCCTGACGGTCCACGGCGTGGGCTATCGGTTTTTGCCCTGAGCCCGCCGTGGGGATGCTTCCCATGAATGACGCGAGCGGCTCCGGCGTTGCGCCCAGCGGCGGGACGCCGGGAACGGTTCTCATCGTCGACGATACTGAGCTCAGTGCGGCTGCGCTTGAGATGGCCTGCTTCGGCATTCCGGGGATCGAGGTGAAGTCGGTATCCTCCGCGCGGGAAGCCGTCCGGATTCTGGACGACCGGGACACGGCGGTTCGCGCCGTTCTCACCGATATTCGGATGCCCGCGATGGACGGCTTCGACCTGATCCGATTCATTCGCTCGCACCGGAGGCACGTCAGGATGCCCATCATTGTTGTAACCGCCGACACCGACCCGGATACGCCGGAGCGAACCTCCCGTCTGGGCGCAAATGCGTTCTTCGGCAAGCCTTTCTCGCCAAGGGCGGTTCGGCGCACATTGGAGGAGCTCCTCTATGTCGATGTCAGCTCGGAATGAAGTTCGGCGCCCGCCGCGGCGGTGGGCAGGCATGGCCTGGCGTTTCGGCGCCATCGCCGGATTCTGCGCGCTCTCGATCGGGCCGGCGTGGACCCAGGCGTCGCCCGAGTTGCGTCAGATCCTGGAGCGGCTGGACCGGCTGGAGTCCCAGAACCGGGCGCTGACGGCCGAGGTGCATGCGCTGCGGGAGGAGTTGGCCGCGCGCGGCGGCCAGCCGGCGCCGGAGGCGGAGCTGGCGGCCGATGCTGCCGCGCCGACAACCGAGGAGCGGCTTGAGATCCAGGAAACCCGGACCGCGGAGCAGGCCGAAACCAAGGTGGAATCTGCCCATCGCCTGCCGTTCCGCATCAGTGGAATGGCCCTCTTCAACACCTACTTCAATTCGAACGGCGGCGGCGGAGGCGCGCAGTACCCCACCACCGTCGTGGCCGGCCAACCCGCATCCGGCGGCGCGACATTCCGCCAGAGCATCGTAGGGCTGGACTACAGCGGCCCCCACACGTTCGGCGATGGGAAGATCACCGGATCGCTGCGCCTGGACCTGTTCGGCCGAAGCGGTACGGGATCGGACCAGTTCGTCCGGCTCCGAACCGCCTCGCTCGCGGTCGATTGGAAAACTCGCAGCTTCCTGGTGGGTCTGGAGAAGCCCCTGATCTCGCAGAGAGAACCCGACTCGCTGGCGCAGGTTGGCATCTCTCCTCTCTCCGGAGCGGGCAATCTCTGGTATTGGATCCCGCAAGCGCGCTTCACGCAGGATTTCCAGTTTGGCGCGCAGAGCGGCATCCGCGCCCAGCTCGGGGTCGTCCAGACTCATGAAGTCGATGGCAGCGCGCTCGGCTCCTATGAGGCCGCGTCGCCTTCATCGTCGTACTTCGAATCGGCGCGCCCGGGAGTGGAAGCCCGCCTCGAGTTCTTTTACGGAGCGGACCGGAGAATCGAGATTGCGCCTGGATTGCATCACAGCGTTTCTCATGTCGAGGGAGCGGCCGTGCCTTCCGATGTGTATTCCCTGGATTGGCTCATGCGGCCCTCGCGGCTGCTGGAGTTCACCGGCGAGTTCTTCGCCGGTCAGAATGTCGCGCCGCTCGGCACCGGCGGCCTTCGCCAGGGCATTGTGGTGACGCGTTTCGGATCGGCTGCGCCCGTCCACTCGCTGGGAGGCTGGGGGCAGCTCACCTACCACGCCGCTCCCCGTTTGTGGTTCAATGTCTTCTCAGGCCAGCAGGACGATCGCAACTCGGACCTGCCAAAGGGCGGCGTCGGGAAGAATCTGGCGTACGGATCCAATGTCTTCTTCCGCCTGGCTCCGAACGTGCTCACGAGTTTTGAAGCGTCCCAGGTCCGAACCAGCTACATCGGCTCCCAGACGCTGCTTTCGAACCACTATGACCTGGCTTTTGCGTATCTTTTTTAGCCTGATCCTGCTGTGGCCCGCAGCGGGCGCCACGGTGTCGGGCCGCGTGAGCCTTTCCGAATCGCCCGTTCCAGCCGTCAGCAAGCGGCAGGACTACTCCGGCGTTGTGGTGTGGCTGGAGCCGGCCGGCGCGGCGGCGCCGCCGGCCGCGCCCTCCCGCGCGGGCGTCGCGCGCGTGATCCAGAAGGACAAGCAGTTCATTCCGCACGTGCTTGCCATCCAGGTCGGAACCGGAGTCGCCTTTCCCAATCTCGATCCGATCTACCACAGCGCGTTCTCGACGTTCAGCGGGCAGATCTTCGACTTGGGGCTATACCCGCCCGGAATCAGCCGGACGGTCACCTTCCGCCACGCCGGAATCGTGCGCGTGTTCTGTAACATCCACCCCTCCATGAGCGCGGTGATCGTCGTGCTGAAGGACCCCTGGTTCGCCGTGTCGGATGCAACCGGGGCGTTCTCCATCCCCAACGTTCCGGGGGGCGAGTACCAGATGCACGTGTTTCACGAGCGGGCGGCGCAGAAGATCCTTGCGGCGCTGGAACGGCGCGTCACGGCCGGCGACAGAGACCTGACGCTTCCTCCCCTCGCCATCTCCGAAACGGGCTATGTCGAAGCGTCGCACAAGAACAAATACGGCCAGGATTACCCTCCCGTGCCCGACGACCGCGCCGCATATCCGGCCCAACGGAAATGAAGAACCCGCTGTCGCGAATCTCGCTGCTCTGGAAGATTCTTCTATCGACCTCCGTCGCCATCACGCTGCTCTTCGCGGTGACCGGCTGGATTGCGGTCTATAGCGCCACGCGAGCCACATCCTACAGCATCGAGCACGAGGTCCAGGCCAGCTTCCAGGCGTATCAGTCGTTGTGGAAGTCCCGCGCCGACCGGCTCGCTTCGATCAGCTCGATTCTCAGCGCCATGTCCGATGTGCGGGCGGCCTTTGGTTCGGCCGACGAAGCGACCATCCGGGACACCGCCGGGGAATTGTGGGCACGCGTATCGGATGAGGATGCGTTCTTCCTGGTTGCCAGCCCCCGAGGCCAGGTGATCGCATCGCTCGGGGGATCGTCCAGACAATCGCTGCCGGCGGACCTGCAAGTTGTGCGGGATGCGCTCTCGCACTTCCCCGCGCAGGCATCCGGTTTCCTGGCGCGCGACGGCCGGCTCTACGACATCGTGCTCACGCCGGTCTACGTCCAGAGCACCGGCGGGACGGCTCTGCTCAACGTCCTGGTCGCGGGTTACGACGTCGGCCGCGGCCTTGCAGGACGCCTGAAGAACGCTACGGGCGGGAGCGAATTCCTGTTTCTCTCCGAGGGCCGGGTCATCGCGGCGACGGTCGGACCCAGGGAAGCGGACCTCATCGCGTCCCGGCTCTCCGGATTCCCCGCGCGCCTCGCCGCCGGAGGCATCCAGTATGCTCCGCTGATCACGCCCCTGCTGGACATCGACGGGCATGCGGTCGGCCGGCTCGCCATCCTGCGGTCCTTTGAGGTGGCGCAGGGCGAGATTTCCACATTGCGGCGGAACATCAGCCTGCTCTGGCTGGCCTCCATGGCCGCGGGTCTGGCGCTCACGTATCTGTTGGCCCGGCGTATCGTCGGGCCGGTGAAGGCCCTGGACCGGGCCGCCGCCGAAGTCGGCCGCCAAAACTACGATTGCGAGGTGGCCGTTACGAGCGAAGACGAGCTGGGCCGGCTGGCGGCGACCTTCAACGCCATGTGCGCCTCCATCCGCGAGGCGCGCCAGGAACTGATTCGCTCCGAGCGCATCGCCACCATCGGACGCCTGGCGGCCTCGATTGTCCACGACCTGCGCAACCCGCTGGCCACGATTTACGGCGGCTCCGAGATGCTCCTGTACTCGCAGCTTTCCGAAGCGCAGATCCACCGCCTCGCCGGCAACATGTTCGGCGCCTCTCAGCAGGTTCAGGAATTGCTTCAGGATCTCCTGGATGTGGGGCAGGGAAAGGCCGGCGAGGTTCGCTTGTGCGACCTCCGTGAGATCGTTGGCGCCGTGGCCGGATCTCTGGAGAGCGCCGCCGCGGCGCAGCAGGTGCGGATCGTGTTGGAGGTGCCGGAGGGTCTGGAGCTTCCGCTCGACCGGCGCCGCATCGAGCGCGTATTTCTGAACCTCATGGGGAACGCCCTGGAGGCGATGCCCGGTGGCGGCGCCATCGCCGTTTCCGCCGCGGCCGAGACCGACTCCGTTGTGGTGACCGTCCGCGACACCGGGCCCGGCATCGCTCCGGAGATCCGCAGCCGGCTTTTCCAGCCCTTCGTCACCGCGCGCAAAAAGACCGGGCTGGGCCTTGGGCTGGCGCTGGCCCGCCAAGCCGTGGTGGATCATGGCGGAGACATGTGGGCGGATTCGTCGGAGAGCGGCGCGAGTTTTCTCTTCCGGCTCCCCAGGAGTCCCGGCCGCGGCGCCGAATCGGGCAATCCGGTAGCATAAGGTTTCCTTATCTGGATTACCGGGAGGACACATGGCTTTTAGCTTCGTTCACGCGGCCGATATTCAACTGGACAGCGACGAGCGCGCCGCGGCGGCCCTCATGGCGCTGAACTCGCTTTCCGCCAAGACCCAGGTCATCTTCTTCACGCATCACTGCCGACTGGGTTGCGATGGGAACCACATCGACCCCGGCCCCGCACTGCGCGACCGCCAGATCCAGAAGACCATCAAGATCAAAGAGAATAATTCCTTTGTTCAGTGGGAAGTCGGTTATAATCAAACCGACCTATCAGGAAGGTGAAGCATGCGCCCGAAAAGGCTCTTCGCGTTTGCAGCGGCTGCCGTCGTTCTGACTGTAGCGGCTTTTTCCCAGACACTCCCGCCAGGCGTTCAGAAAGTAACCTCCGTTGAGGGAATCACGGAGTACGCGTTTCCGGACGGCCTTCACGTTCTGCTCTTTCCCGATAACTCGCAACCCAAGGTAACGGTGAACATGACCTATCTGGTCGGCTCCCGTCATGAGGGCTATGGCGAGACCGGCATGGCGCACCTGCTGGAGCATATGGTCTTCAAAACGACCAAGTCCGGCAAGGAGGTTTTCAAGGAGTTGACCGACCACACGGGCGGCAATTTCAACGGCACCACCAACTACGACCGGACGAATTACTTCGAAACGCTGAACGCCGGCGACGACAATCTGCGCTGGGCCTTGGGTCTGGAGGCCGACCGCATGGTCAACATGACCATGGAGAAGAAGGACCTCGATACGGAAATGACCGTCGTCCGGAACGAAATGGAAGCCGGCGAGAACAGCCCGCTCAACGTCTTGCAGGAACGCATCCTGGCCGCGGCCTACAACTTCCACAACTACGGTAAAACCGTCATCGGCAACCGCACCGACGTCGAAAGAGTCCCCATCGACCGCTTGGCCGTTTTCTATCAGAAGTACTACCAGCCCGATGACGCCGTCCTGACCATCGCCGGCCAATTCGATGAGTCGAAGGCCCTGGCTTTTGTGATGCAGACGGTCGGCGCCATCCCCAAGCCGCAGCGCGTGCTAGCGCAACCGTACACCGCGGAGCCCACCCAGGAGGGCGAGCGTTTTGTGACGCTGCGCCGGGTTGGAGACGTCCAGGCGATCATGGGCGTCTACCACATCCCGGCCGCCCTGCACGCGGATAGCGCGGCTCTCAGTGTGCTCGCCCAGGTGCTGGGCGCCAGCCAGACCGGCCGCCTCTATAAGGCTCTGGTGGACTCCAAGAAGGCCGTCGGCGCCAGTATGAGCGCCAGTATGATGCACGACCCGGGGTTCCTCTTCGTATACGCGCAACTCAAGCAGGACCAGTCCTTGGATGAAGCTCAACAAATCCTGCTAAAGACGGTAGAAGGCTTGGTGAACGATCCGCCCACCCAGGAGGAAGTGGACCGCGCCAAGAGCCGCCTCCTGAAGAACTACGAGCTGAGTCTGACCAACTCGCAATCCATCGGTCTCAGCATGAGCAGCTATCTTGCGTCGGGCGACTGGCGCCTGCTCTTCCTCACTCGCGACGATGTCAAGAAAGTAACGCCCGATGACGTCGTTCGGGTCGCCAAGGCCTATTTGAAACCCTCCAACCGTACGATGGGCGAGTTCATCCCCACTAAGACTCCCGACCGCGCCGAGATCCCCGCCGCGCCGGCATCCACGGTCCGGTTGAAAGACTTCACGGGCGGCGAGGTCATCCAGCAGGGAGAGGCGTTCGACCCCGCGCCCAAGAACATCGAGAGCCGCGTGATCCGCGCCAGGCTGCCGAATGGGCTCAAGCTCATCATGCTTCCCAAGAAGACGCGCGGCGGAGCCGTGGTCGCCCTGATGAGTCTCCGGTTCGGCGACGAGAAATCCCTGTCCGGCAAGTCCACCGCGGGGTCCATGGCGGGTTCGCTCCTGATGCGCGGCACCAAGAACAAGAACCGCCAGCAGATCCAGGATGAAACCGACCGTCTGAAGGCGCAGATGAGCGTATCCGGTGGAGTGACCGGCGCTTCGGCCAACGTGCGTACGCTGGAAGCGAATCTTGCCGGCTCGCTTACTTTCATTCGAGAGCTGCTGCGGGAGCCCTCGTTCCCCGAAGCGGAGTTCGAGCAGATCCGCCAGCAGCGCCTCGCGAGCATCGAGAACGCGAAAAGCGAGCCAAGTGCCCTCGCCTCGCTGGAAATGAGCCGTCACCTGGGCAGCCGCTATCAACGCGGCGATGTGCGGTATACATCAACCCTCGACGAGGAGATCGAGGATACCAAGAAGGTCACGCTCGACGACGCTCGCAACTTCTACTCTCAGTTCTACGGCGCCTCGGAAGGCGAGATCGCCATCGTTGGCCAGTTCGATCCGGCGCAGATTCAGAAGCTCGTCACGGAGCTCTTCGGCGATTGGAAGAGCCCCAGCCGCTACGAGCGCATCGCCAACACCTTCACGACCGTTCCGCCGATCAACCGCAAGATCGAAACGCCGGACAAACAGAACGCGTTCTTCTATGCCGCCATGTTCACGAAGACGACGGACGAGGACCCCGATCTCGCTGCCCTGACCATCGCGGGCATGGTGTTTGGAGGTTCGCCCAATTCCCGGGTCTTCCAGCGCATCCGGGTCAAGGACGGCCTAAGCTACGGCGCGTCCGCGGGGTTCTCGGTACCCACCAAGGACGACTTGGGGAGGTTCTCCGCCAACGCCATCGCGGCGCCGCAGAACACGCCCAAAGTGGAAGCCGCGTTTAACGAGGAACTGGCGAAAGCCTTGAAGGACGGCTTTACCGCCGATGAAGTGGAGAAGGCCAAGAAGACGTGGCTCGACGAACGCGCCGTGTCGCGCGCGGAGGATATGTCGCTCGCCAGCCTGCTTATGACGCGCGAACGCTGGAACCGCACCACGGATTTCGACGCAAAACTGGAGGCCGCCGTCGCCGCTCTGACGCCCGCGCAGGTGAACGAGGCGTTCCGCCGTCACGTAGACCCCGCCGCCATCAGTATCGTCAAAGGGGGCGATTTCAAGAAAGCCGGCGTCTACCAGTAGCGTCGGCGTCCGTTTTTGCCGCAGACGGTTTGGCCCTTGACCCTGGCGCCGCCGACGGACAGGGACTGAAAGGGGTCCGCCCCCTTGCGCACGGACCCCCATCTGCATTATCTTCGTCTCGTGACCATTACAAGACGCACCGTTCTGACTGCCATGTCCGCGGCTGCCGCCGGCCAGGCGCAGCGCAACCGGGTTCCGAGTTGGAAGCCCAAACTCGGCGTCCTCGGCCAGTATTCCGACGCCAACCTGGAGTTCGTCAAGGCCGAAGGCTTTACCAGCATGCAACTCCAGCTCAATCCCGACCGCCTGGACGACGCTGCCATAGCCGCCCTGAAGGACAAGATCCAGGCGTCCGGCATCTACGCCTCCTCGGTGGGTTGCGATGGGAACCACATCGACCCCGACCCCGCACTGCGCGACCGCCAGATCCAGAAGACCATCAAGACCCTCGAATTGTGCGGCAAGCTGGGGATTCCGAACATCGGGGGACAGTCCGGCACCATCAAGGGCCAGCCCTTGCGGCAGCAGGTGGATGAGATCGTCAAGGTCTACACGGAGAAGTACTTCCCGGTGTGCGAAAAGAACAAGGTTCGCATCCTGTGGGAACCCTACGCCGGGGGACCCAACATCGCCACCGGTCCGGTAGGCTGGGAGGCGCTCTTCAATGCGTTCAAGGACAGCCCCTGGATCGGCTTGCAGTTCGACCCCTCCCATCTGGTCTGGCAATTCATGGACCCGGTGCAGGCGGCTCGCGACTTCGTCGACAAGATTTACGACGTGCACCTCAAGGACACCGAAATCCTCTGGCACGTGGTACGCCGCGCCGGAATTCAGCCGGTGAACAACGCCCGCTGGTGGCGCTTCCGCGTACCCGGCGAGGGATCGGTCGATTGGAAGGGGCTGTTCTCGGTGCTGGCGGAAGCCGGCTACAGCGGGGGCATGAACATCGAGAACGAAGACGAGTTCTACTACCCGAATTACCAAGGGGCCGATTTCACCCCGCAATTCAAGCGTGGCTTCCATCTGGCGCACGAATTCCTGAAGACGTTGGTGCCTCCGGTCACGGCTTAGGGCGGGTTACGAAACAACTGTGCCAACCGCTCTCTTACGTTCGCGGCTCCGATGTGCTTTCAGAGCCGCGAACGTAAAGTAAGGGAGCGGTTGCCGGCGATTGAACTGGATTTCCTGACAGTCCCTTACGCCACTATTGGATCTGCACCAGCCCTTCCGGCTGGTTCACGGCCATGGACGGCGCCAGATCCTGTTTGCCGCGCCAGAAGTCGATGTAGGAGATCTGGTGGACGCAGGCCACGGTGCAGCGGGGCGCGCAGCTCTTGGCGGTGCGGTATTCGTGGCGGATGTCCTCCAGGGTGTACTCCATCAGCGGCTTGGCGGGGTAGCCGCGCTGCTGCGAGCAGTAGTGTACCAAGCCGTCTTCGCAGATGTAGAGGTAACGCGAGCCGGCGCGGCAACGCCAGCCGTTCTCCTTGCCCTGCGCGATGTTGTCCTGGAAGTAGTTGATCCGCGCGTAACTGCTCTTTTCCATGGAGCGCATCGCCGTGAAGACTTCGCGCTCCCGGTCGCCGAGCGGCTGCAATTGGCCGCCGCCATCGTGGATGATCCCCACCGTGCTGGTGAAACCGAGCTCCAGCGCGCGGCGGCCCACCACGAGGGCGTCGTGGGGGTCGTGAATGCCGCCGCCCACCACCGAATTGATGTTCACGTGAAACTCGGCGTGCTCCGCCAGGACCTGCAGCTTCCGGTCGAGCACCTTCAGGCTTTTCTTCGAGACGTCGTCCGGCAGCACGTTATCGATGGAGATTTGCAGGTGTTCCAGGCCCGCGCGGTTGAGGCGCTTCACGCGGTCGGCCGTCAGCAGGTAACCGTTGGTGATCAGGCCGGCGATCATGCCGCGGCGGCGCGTGCGTACGATGATCTGGTCCAGATCCGGGTGCAGCAGCGGTTCTCCGCCGCTGATGGTGATGATGCTCGTGCCGAGTTCGGCCAGGCGGTCCAGCCGCTGGTGCATGGTTTCGAGCGGCACCGGCTTGGAGTGGTCGTCGAATTCGTTGCAGTAGGCGCACGCCAGATTGCAGCGGCGCATGGGAATGACGTGCGCCATCACCGGGTGGTCCGTGGAGAGCAGCCCCTTGGCGATCATGCGGAGCTCCCGCGCGCGCAGGTTCGCGCTCTTCCACGCCCTTCTGACGCGCTTGACAGGATCCCTCATACCCAGGAAAGTGCTTCCATTACAACACAAACCGCCCCGCGTGGCCGACATTCGAAGCTCCAGGGGAGCGTATCGCGGGTTAAACGGTCGAGATGGGCAGTTCAGCGCCCCCGGCGGATTCCCAAAGGGGGCTGCTACGCCATGGCGACAACGCGGGAGTTGACGTTGGATCGACAAGCTACCGGATCTGAAGAACGTTGACCTGTCCAGGTTTCGTCTGCCTGACCAAATCGCGGATCTGCGCAAGCTGCGGCCGGTAAGCTGCGACATGGTTGAACTGAGAGCAGTCCGCCAAGAGCCTGCGCGGGCCCCGCATGGAGGCTCCGGCGGATTCCGGGGGGAGGGCGGCTCCGGCGTTCCGTCCCCTCCGGCCGCGGTTGGCAGTGTTTGAAACGTGCGTTGATTGCGGACTGCAATAGTTTTGGCTATTCGATCCGATCTTTCCCCTTTGCCTCAGCAGGGACGATCCGAACAGAACTTAGGCGAGCCAGTCCCGCCGGATTCTTGACAATGGGCGACTGGGCAAGAGTGGGGCGGACGCCCTCGTCCTCGTCCGCGCGCGACCCCCTGGTCGCGCTCTTGCGCTAACTGTCAACTCTTATGCGGGACAGGACGATAGTCTTGGCTATTCGATCCGGTCTTTCGCCTTTGCCTCGGCATTGGTTTCCCACTGCATATTGCTCGCTACGTCCGCGCCGCCGCGCTTCAGCGGCACGACGCGATCAATGACGTAGTCAGGACCGGCTCCTGTAGCCTTGCCACTGACAGATCACCACGGCTCGCCGCCCGAGGGCTGTTTTCATTCCGGCAGGGAAGGGAAGGGGTTCCCAAAAACTTCTTCTGCTGTGCTTCGTGCCGCAGAGAAACACGGCGAGAGCTTCATTTGAAGGGGATGTCCACCTCAACATAACTGGCCGGGTGCCGCGGCGTTCACACTGGCGGCTATTCTCCGGACGTAGCGCTGCACGGTCCGCCATTGCCCCTTATTTCTCGTTGAGCCGTCTAGGGCCGATCTTCCATAGCGGTCAGCATTCAGCCGCCAGCGTTCGGGGCAAACCGGGCACAGCTATCCAATTCCAAAGGCAGGAATTGGTAGCAATCACCCGTTTTGCGGGTTTTCGGGGGGAGACGGGTTTGTTTCCGAAGGGGTACAAGTGGTTTCATTTTGTTCGGGTTGGGCCTCGAAAATGGGTTCGTTCGGTAATTCTTCCCGCGGGGCTTTCAGCCTTTCGAACTCCTCCACCGCGCGTGGCCCAGAGGGAGGAAAAAACGGGAAAAAACGGGTCAGCCTGAACTGCGCGAGTTTTCTTAGAAATTCGGCGTGGGGTTCGGTACTCCGC
>ODAK010001892.1_pt1 | contig 22326 bp, 14 predicted proteins | sample 1539591 | NCBI WGS metagenome assembly ODAK01 (sample SAMEA3539303, study PRJEB22396) | soil metagenome | biome: tundra; feature: field; material: soil | place: USA | collected 2010-05 | depth 0.15 m | reverse complement strand
CGCGGTGGCCATCGAGATCGCATCGAGCGACGATGCGTCCATCCAGCAAAGCCTCGCTGAGGCGTACACCAGCAAGCAACTTCGCGGAAAGGCGCTGCTCGCGGCGCGTCGCCTGGTCGAAGAGCGCCGCTCCATCGGCAAGACGATGCGTAGCAGCGGGCGGCGCGACGCCCCGAAGGTCACGGCCGAGGAGATCGTGAAGACGTATCGCAAGGAGGTCCATCGCCAGAAGCAGCTCGCGAAGAAGGCACGGGTGACCGAGCTGCGACTCGTCTTCGTGGCAAGCGCCCTAAAGCGTCTTTTGGTCGATGAGAATTTCGTCAACCTACTACGTGCCGAGAAGCTCGACAACTTGCCTGAGTATCTCGCGGATGCGATCAGGAGGACGGCGTGAGCGCGCCGGTGAGGACGGCATTCGAGCGCGAGACGGTCAAAGTGCCAATCACGAAGATTCTCCCGACGCGGGCGCTCGCCAGCGCCGCGAAGGCGGGTTCAAAGTACAAGACGATCGAGGCCTCATATCCGGTCGTCGGAATCATCGAGCCACCCATCGTTTGCCGGCATCCAGACGGGAATTTTTTGCTTCTCGACGGACACAACCGGCTCGCGATGCTGAAGGACACCGGTGCGACGGAAGTCGAGTGCATCGTGTCGACGGATGACGAGGGATACACCTACAACAGACACGTCAGCCATCTCGCACCCATCCAGGCAAACCGGATGATCCTGAAAGCTCTCGACGCCGGCGTTCCCGACGGGCGGCTCGCGAAGGCGCTCGATCGATCGCTGTCGACGATCCGAACAAGTCGAACCATGCTGAAGGACATCTGCGCGGAGGCACTCGAACTGTTGAAGGACAAGCCCGTGGCCACAGCCGCCCTTCGCCTCTTCAAGCACGTCAAGCCACTGCGCCAGATCGAGATGGCGGAGCTGATGAACAAGATGGCGAACTACAGCAAGCCGTACGCCGCCGGACTCGTCTCGCGGACGCCCGCGGAGTACCTCGTCGAGCAGCTCAAGGCGAAGCGGCCGCCACGTCAGAAGCCCGAGGATCTTGCCCGGATGGAGGTCGAGATGCGAACGCTGGAGCGCGAGATCCTCGAGATCGACGAGTCGTACGGGAGAAACGTGGTCAACCTGACGATCGCGAGGGCCTACGTCAAGAAGCTCCTTGAGAACGCGAGGGTGGCGAAGTATTTGGCGACCAAGCACGCGGACCTATTGACCGAATTCCAACGAATCCAGGAGGCCGCGTCGCTCGATAGCTGAGGGTGAGGACTTGTGCGGGGATGCCGTGCTGCTCCGCGATCGCGGCCGCAATCAGCCGAGGGCTAGGAGGGTGAAAGCTCCGTGGCCCCCAATCTTTTCTGCAGGCCCGGTGATCCTCGCTCGCCCGTCACAGGGCCCACTCCATCGACGAGCACGTGGTAGTCGATGTTGACGCGTGCCCGTCGCCGAGTCTGTGTACTCGACGCGAGTCGACAGCAGCCGCCGCGATCTGAAATGGTCGTGACCCTGGGCGCGGACCTCCACGCCCAAAGGAACGGGCCGTGCGTACGACTCATTCAAGGCGGGGGCGCCGTCCGTCCGCCGCGAGGCATTCTTTCGAAGGGACGCCTCGGGGCACCGACGCATGTGTGACGTTGGGCCGCGCTGTGTGCGCCACGTTCTCACCGCAACAAAGGACTATGCCGCGGCGACGTCGTATCGTGCGACCGTCGAGGTGATGACGTCCGGGGGGGATGCGAGCGGCATGAAGCCGCGGGCCGGTCTTGGTATCCGTGGGCCCGTCTTTACCGGGGCCACCGAGCGAGCGGTTCTTGGTGGACCGACGTGGGGGCCACGCGCCCTTCTCGACGATCTCGAGCTCCGGCTCGGTCTGGCGTCGGCCGAGGAAGCGGAGAGCGCCCGCGTGCCGCGCTGGGCAGCGCGGATCAAATCGCTCGGCGACGCGCAGGCGTTTTACGCGCGGTCCTTTGCCGTCGACGAGCTCGGGACCACCGCGGTCTTGCTCGAATGGCGCGACAATCTCGTCGAGGCCGGCTGGAACGGCAGCGAAATCGCAGGTGGCGGCGAGAGGCTTGGGGCACTCGCAGCGATCGAGGCCCATGACCCCACGCAGACGTCCATTGGTCGCGCGGATCGCCTTGTCCGAATCGAGCGCGCGCTCGAGCGGGCGCCCGTCCGCATCTACGACTCCCTCGAACTCCTCGAAGACGCTGCGCTCTGGCCTCGGCGCTGGCAGAACATCTTCACGCGACTCGCCGACCGCGGGACGTCGATCTTGCACCACACGTGGTCTCTCCCAGGCGCGCCTGCTGATTCGGACCTTGGCCTCCTTCAGGCGAGGCTCCGCGGCGAGCGTCGCGAGGGGACGGTCCGCGGGGATGGGACGCTCCTCTTCTTGCAAGGGGATACTCCCGACGATCTCGCCGAGCTCACGGCCGCCTTGCTCGCGAGCAGCCATGGACCGTCCGTGCCCGGGCGCCACAGGGCGGGAAGCGACGTGGTCGTGCGCTGCCTCGATGCCGCGTCGCTCGAGGCCGCGCTCGCGCGTCACGGGCTGCCCGCGCAAGGCTCGACAAGCGAGAGCGTGTGGCGTCCCGCGATGCAGGTGCTTCCCCTCGCCATCGAGCTCGCGTTCGCGCCTCGCGATCCGCATCGGGTGCTCGAGCTTCTCACGCTTCCGCTCGGTCCGCTGCGGGGCATCGTGGGCGCGCGTCTGGCGAGGGCGGTGACGCGCCAGCCTGGGATCGGCGGCAAGGAGTGGACACGTCAAAAGGCCGAGGCGGCGCGCCGGTTGTACGAGCGTCACGTCCGGCTGGCCCTGGAACAAGGCGCGTCCGAAGAGGCAGCTGGTGAGCGGGCGCGAGCGACCGTCGCGGACCGCATGAAGCTCGTCGAGGTCTGGCTCGAGGGGCCGGCGGCCGCGGAGGCAGGCGCGACGCGTGCCGAGCTGCTTGCGTCGGCCGCGCGCGTCCGCGCGTGGCTCCAGACGCGCATCCGTGAGGGCGAGGTCGAGACCTATGGAGCGGCCTACGCGCAGTGCACCGCGTTCATCGAGGCGCTGGGTCACGACACCCGTGAGCTCTTCTCGCAGGACGATGCGCGTCAGCTCGTCGACCACTTCGCGCGAAGCGAGCAACCGTTCGGGCTCTCCGAAGAGGCTGCGGGCCGTCTCGGGCACGTGAATCACCCCGCCGCCCTCCTCGCACCGTGCGACCGGGTCTGGATGTGGTGCTTCGTGTCGGCCGTCGAGCGACAGCCCACGCGGTTCCGGTGGGACGACGACGAGTGCGAAGCGTTGCGTACCGCCGGTGTCACGTTCGCCGATCCGACTGCCGTCCTTCGGAGCGAAGCCGCGGCCTGGCGCCGGGCATTGCTCGCCGCGCGCGACCGCGTCGTCTTGATCGTTCCACGCACCATCAAGGGTACGGCGACCGTGCCTCACCCCATGTGGGACGAGATTCGAGCGCGCCTCGCGCTCGAGGAGCACGGCGCCGCATGCTTGATCCGCGACGCTCGACGCCTGCTCGACGGCCCTCAGCCGAATGGCCTCGTGCGCCTTGCTACGTGTTCGCCTCTGCACTTGCCGGAAGCGCGCGGCGAGTGGCGCGTTCCATCCGGCGCCCTTCGCAGCACGGGGGACGAGGGAACGATGTCCGTGACATCCCTCGAGAAGATCGCCACTTGCCCGCTCGCATGGGTCTTCGAGCACCGGGCCAACCTCCGCTCGGGCGCGATGTCGAGCGTGGCCACAGGAGCCTTTCTGAACGGAAACCTCGGTCACCGTCTCATCGAAGAGCTTCACTTGGCAGGCGCCTTCGCGCTCCCGGAGCCCTCGTTCCTTGAACGTGCGGCGGAGTGTTTCGAGATTCTTCTCCGCACCGAGGGCGCGACGCTTGTCGTTCCGGGTGCGTCGGTCGAGCGGCTACAGGTGACGCGACAGATACTGCGCGCGGCGCGTGACCTTTACAGGTACCTCGAGCAGAGGGGCTATCGCATCGCGGCCGTGGAGGAGGTCGTCACGACGACCTCCGCTGTCGGCCCGCTTCACGGCCGGCTCGACCTTCGCCTCGTCGGCACCGACGGCCACTCTGCGATCCTCGATCTCAAGTGGGGCGTGGCGACGTACCGATCGCTCCTCTCGCAGGGCCGCGCCGTCCAGCTCGCCGTGTACGCGCGGGCCGTCGCCGAGAGAGACGGCCTCCCGTCGCTCCCGCGCGCGGGGTATTTCGCGCTCTCCTCGGGCGAGATCTTGTCGACCGATCCCGTCATGGACCCGGCGCGCCGAGAGAGCGGCCCGTCCCTCGAGACGAGCTTGCGGTGCGTGGAGGCCACCGCGAGGAACGTGATCGCCTGCCACGAGGGTGGCAGGGTCCTGGTGACGGGCACGAGGCGCGCGCTTCCCCTCCTCGAAGCGCTCGGCGTGGTCAAGGCGCGTCACGGTCAACATTTTCAAGCGCCGCCCGATGCGGGCTGCCATTACTGCGGTTACGGCGCGCTCTGCGGAAAGAAGTGGGAGGCCGTCGCGTGAGCGGCGCCGGAATCACGATCATCGGCGCGAGCGCGGGCAGCGGAAAGACGCATCGTCTCACGCAAGAGGTCATCACCGCGGTCGGCGCGAACGCCGGCGTCGATCGGGTCGACCTCGCGGGACTGGTGGCGGTGACCTTCACGAAGAGGGCGCACGCCGAGCTCGAGGCGCGCATCCGTCACAAGCTCGTCGAGGACGAAGCCTACGACGAGGCGATGCGCCTTCCACTCGCGTACCTCGGGACCGTTCACGCGGCGGCGCTCAGGATGCTGCAAGAATTCGCGATCGACGCGGGCCTCTCGCTCAGCGTCGACGTCGTCGCGGGCAACGAGACCAAGCTCCTCCGACAGGCCTTCGAGCGCTCTCTCGATGAAGACGCCCGCCGGCGGCTCGACGAGCTTGCGGCTCGCCTCGAGCTCCGGGTCGATCATCGAACGCGGCGGAACGACTGGGTCACGCCGGTCGCCGACATCATGTCGCTCGCGCGGTCGAACCGGATCGCGCCGGGTGCACTCGCTGCGATGGCGGAACGCTCCGTCGAGCGGCTCCTCGCGCTCCTTCCTCGCCCCTCGATCGAGGGCGAGGCCCTCGATCTCGCGCTCACGCGAGAACTCGACGCATCGATCGCGGCGCTCTCCACGGCGAACGATCCCCGCAAGAACACGGCGGACGCCCTCGCCCTTCTCAGGGCATCGAAGAAGCTCCTCGCCGACGGCGAACTCCGCTGGTCGGGCTGGTCGAAGCTTGCAGCGGTGGCACCGTCGAAGCGATCCGAGGTCCACGTCCATGGCGTCCGCCTCGCGGCCGGCCGCTATGGCGAGCACCCTCGGCTGCATCAGGAGCTTCGCGACGCCACGCATGCGATCTTCGACGCCGCCCGCGCGGGGCTCGTGGCGTATCAGGACTGGAAGCGAGAGCGCCGTGTCGTCGACTACGTCGACATGATCGACGGCGCCCTCGACCTCGTCGACCACGAGCGTGTCCGGGCCGACCTGTCGCGCAGGCTCCAGCTCATCGTGGTGGACGAGTTCCAGGACACGAGCCCGATCCAGCTCGCCTTCTTCGTCCGGCTGCACGCGCTCGCCGGTCGTTCGGTCTGGGTCGGCGACCGAAAGCAGTGCATTTTCGAGTACGCGGGAGCCGACCCGGTCTTGATGGACGCCGTGACCGAATGGGTGGGGCGCAATGGTGGAAGGCCCGATCGCCTGGGCGACAACCACCGCTCGCGGCCGGAGCTCGTTCGTGCTTGCTCCGAGCTCTTCGCTGCGGCTCTCGCGCGGCACGGCTTCACGCGCGAGGAGGTCGTCGTCGCGCCGGTCCGACCCGCACTCGAGGCCCTCGAAGGGCTCCCACCGTTCGGCTTCTGGGCGCTCGACGCGGAAAGCGTGAGCGACGACGCTGAGGCGGTGGGTGAAGGCGTGCGCCGGCTACTCGAGGCGCCTCACGCAACGCCCATTCTGGATCGCGTGACGAAGGAGGTCCGTCCGCTTCGGCCGAGCGACGTCGCCGTCCTCGTCGCGACGAACGAGTGGGCCGTTCGCCTCGCCGAGGCGCTCCATGCACGCGGCGTACGCGCGGCGATCGCACGTGCGGGGCTCTTCGAAACGCCGGAGGGTACACTCGCCGATGCCGCGCTGCGGTGGTTGGTCGACGGCAGTGACGCGCTCGCCCTGAGCGTGATCGAGGCGTTGACGGGTTGGGCGGGGCTCGGTCCCGACGCCTGGCTCACGGAGCGTCTGCGCGACGCGGCCGAGAGAGCTTCGGAGGAGAGCTATCGACGAGCGGCGCCGTCGACTGCGCGTCCGAGCGGCTGGCGGGGAGCGCTCGACGCGCTTCGCGCCCGACTGACGATGCTCTCGCCCGCTGAGGCGCTCGACGAGACGCTCGCGGCGCTCGACGCCGTCCATCTCTGCGCCCGATGGCCGGATCCTGCGCAGCGGATCGCGAACCTCGACGCGCTCCGCGCCACCGCGGCGAACTACGAGGCGCGATGCGCGCAGGAGCGAGAAGCAGCGACCGTCGCCGGAATGCTGCGCTATTTCGAGGTCCTGCGCTCGCCGTCGCTCCAGGGTGACGAGATTCTCGCCTCAGACGATCAGCATGTACCCGCGGACGACGGGGCCGTCGTGGTCTGCACGTACCACAAGGCGAAGGGGCTCGAGTGGCCGGTCGTGGTGCTCGCAAACCTCGACCGCGGCGAACGCCGCGATGCCTTCGAGGTTGCGCCCGAATCCCTTGGGGGCACCTTCGACCCCGAGCGGCCGCTTGCGAACCGATCGATCCGGTACTGGCCATGGCCGCTCGGCGCCACGCAGAAGGCGCCGCTCGCCGACGCTGCCGCCGATTCCCCGGAGGGACGCCAGGTGTCGCAGCGCGAGGACAAGGAGCGCGCGCGCTTGCTCTACGTCGGTTTCACCCGCGCGCGCGATCACCTCGTGCTTGCCGGGCGCGTGTCCAAGCAGCGGCTCAAGACGGCGTGGCTCGATGCGCTCTGCTCCGCCGATGGCGAGCCGCTCGTCGAGCTTCCGGTGACGGCTGCCGACGGCACACTCGCGGAGACGCGCGTCCGGCTGGGGCGCGACGTAGCACCGCTCTCGATCCCTACACGGGTGTACCGACTGAATGCCGAACGAGTCGATACGCAGAGGACGCGCGAGAACGCTCCCCCGCCAGTCTGGTTCGCGCGCGCGGCCGCCGCGACGGACGACCCGATACCACGCGCCGCTTACCGGATCGTCCCCTCGGCCGGAACGAACGATTGGCCGGAACTCGAGGCGCGCGTGAACCGGTCGCGCCTCGGTGCGATCGAACATCTGCCGAGCGCGATCACCTTCGACGCAGGCAAGTACGAGGACGATGTCCTCGGCAACGCCGTACATGCCTTTCTGGCCGCCGATGTCGACGGCCTCGACGTCAAACTACGTCTCGAGCGCGCGCGTGAGCTCACTCACGGCGCGGGGCTCGAGGGCGTCGTGCGCCCGGAGTCGCTCCTCGTTGCCGGTGACGCCCTGCGCTCGTGGGTGAGCGCGAGGTGGCCAGACGCGCTCTGGCATCGCGAAATCCCGATCGAGCGGACGATCGCCTCCGACCAAGGAGAGCGTCGTGTGAGCGGTGTGCTCGATCTCCTGCTCGAGACACCGACGGCTTACGTGATCATCGATCACAAGACATTTCCCGCGAAGGCCGCGTCCGCGTGGCGGGCGAAGTGTGCGGGGTTCATTCCGCAACTCGCCGCGTATGCGATCCTGCTCGACGCCGTTGGGGAGAAGAAGGTGGCTGCCGCCTGGGTGCATCTTCCCGTCGGCGGCGGAATGGTGGAGGTGGTGCTGGGGGATGGGGGTGGGGGGGTGAGCACCGCGTGTTGGATTTGCCCGTTGCTAAGAGCAGAGAGGGTTCGCTGACCCGTGGGCGATGAGAGGCGAAACGGCAGGCCCCTCCAAAGAGGATGCTTCAACGGAGCCGCCAAGGGCGGCGGGGCGAGTCAGCGAACCCAGGTACACCATACACCGATCGTCGGTGCCTGGGCCCGTGCCTACGGACCAAGTTCATACTATTAGGGGGAGCCGAGGGGACTTGCATGAACTGTCCGCCCCTGCTAGTCACCTCTCGTGCCGTGGCGCTTCAACTGTACGGACAGTTTCCATTTCTCGGCGCGTATCCGGGCGCCGCCGGGCACGGAGGCCGCAGCCGCGTTGCGGGTGGCTCTCACGTCGCTGCTGGACGGCCCTCTGGCAACAGACCAGTCGTATCTTCTTCCGCCATGTTTGCCGGTGCGGGCCCGGGTGGTCCCTGGCACCAACCTGCTCCTCCTATACGTGGTGCTGCTGGATGCCCACTCGATCCGCGCGGTCGCTGTGGCTTCCTCAGGCGGATGACTTGTCGGCGGCACGCGCCGCGCACTGAGAGGTACTGCCTGGTGTCGCTGCCCCCGCCGGACGTCATCATGATCGCGACAGGCACCGACGACGGAGCCGGCGCACGAAGTCAGCGACTTTCGTCCAAGGTGTTCGCTAGAACGACCGTAAGGGTGCGGACCTCATGGGGAGACTAGGCGCTTCCGAAACGCCGGCCGGGGTATTACTGGCGTTCTTCCGTCGACGTCAGTGGACTCAGGCCGACCTCGCGCGTGAGCTTGGAGTGAGCGTCGAAACGGTCACCCGCACACTCCGCATTCTCAGCGCCGGGGGGATGCCACTCATCCGCGACGACTCAGACAAGCCTCAAATTTGGTGGCGCGTACCGAAGGATTGGGCTCCAAGCGGCGTACTCTTCTCCGGTCAGGACACGCCGGCGCTCTTGCGTACTCTCGCGCGCGCGCCACGCAGTCGCGAGCGCGACGCTCTCCTTGCCCACGCCTCGAAATCGGCGCGTGTCCTCGATCAAGGCTCACGTGTAGAGGCGCCGCGACTGACGGAGATCGAAGAGTCATGGCTCTCCGTTGTGGAAGACGCCGCCAAGGGAACGACGCTCGGCATGAGATACACGGGCACCCGGCGTGGCGCAGTCGAATGGCGACACGTCTCCGTGCAGCACGTCGAGGTGGGACCGCCGTCGCGATTTCTCGCGATCTGCCACCGATCGGGGACCCTGAAGCGCTTCCGCGTCGAAGGGATCGCATTGGCTCGACTCGACTCGGGCATCCCTTACCGCCAGGCACCGCCGAACGCCGTAGCAGCCCTCATGCGAGAGAGCATCGATGGCTACCTTGGGGAGGGCTCGCAGGTCGAATGTGCGTTCTTCGTTCGCGATCCCGAGGCGCGCTGGGTCGCGCGGAACTTGCTCTCGGGGATGCACGTCGATGCCGACGAGGACGTTGCTGGCGGCATTCGCGTGCGCTGCACGACGCCCGCCGTTGTTCGCGTGGCGAGATTCGTGGTTGGTCTTGGCAGTGCGGCGCACGCCGAGACTCCGGAGCTCGCACTTCGTGTACGGGAGCTGGCGAGGGGGGCGCTCGAATCGGGAGGGGAAAGACAGGTTCAGGAGGGTCGAGCGAAGCGCCTGAAGACCCCCGCGGCGGGAAGGTGAACGGCGGCGCAGTGCCGCCTATCGACAGGGGGGATTTGTGAGAGGGGCATGGGACTAAGACTGTGGGACGGCGGAAGCAGCGTGCCGTCGCTCTCAGGTGGATGGGACTCCCTCGATGAATGTTTCGGAACCAATTTGACGTCGGAATTCGTTCGCGGGAGCTGCGCTGACGGCGGCCGCTCCTCACTGCTAACTCAGATCGACCACCAACGAAGGAAAGCTAACTATGAACCTCGCTGAACTTTTCGCCGGGCCGCACGCCGCCATTCGTCTCACCCAGCGACTGAAGTCGTCGGCTGGGGACGGCTCGAAGATTTTCCCGCCGACCTTCGAGGGAGGCGTTTACTGCTACGAGACTCGGCGTATCGGAGGAGCGGGCGTTCCATGCGTACTCCTCGACGGCGTCGCGTCGAGCGCCAACCGTCAGGAGGAGGCCCTGTCGGATCTGATTGCACGGGGGCTCATAGAGGTTCCGCATTTTCGGACCGACTTCTCCGAGTTTCCGGAGGTAGGTGAGGTGACGACGCTCAACGCGCCGCACCGAGCGTTCGATGCGATCTTCCGCGACTCGGAGCTCGACGGAAAAGCCTTCCCGAAGCATCCCCTCTACGCAGAGCTGTCGCGTGCAAACGCGCAAAACGCGACGCCTCTCCTTGCGCACGCGCCGACTGCGCTCCTCTTCGGCGCTTGGGATTCGACCGGGTCAGCCGGCGGCATGGGCAACAAGTTTGCGCGCGCCATCGTCACGGAGCTCATCGGCGTGCATGTGGAACGTGGTGAAACGCGAGGCGGTATCCGACAGGACCCCCTCGCGATCAGCAGCCACGTGGAGATCGAGATCGATAAGAACAAGGATTGGAAGCCGAAGGGACTTCTCGACAAAGCCGGCAAAAAAGACGACCGAGGGAAAGGCACTCGACCCTCGGAAGTTAACCACGGAAATATACTATTTAAGGGTGAACCCGATCGCGGCGATCCCGGCCACTCGCTCAAAGGAGGCATCACCTGCGACTACGCGCTTCAACAGAGCGTCATCACGCTCGCGGGCCTTCGTCGCTTGCGGTTCCCCGTCAACGGAAAGCGGGACCCTCGAGTCGACGACGCGGCACGCGCCGTGCTCGCGGCCCTCGGGTTGGTCGCATTGACGGCAGCGCGAGAGCGCGGCTACGCGCTTCGTTCGAGGTGCGACCTCGTCGCCGACGGAATCGCGCCGTTCGAGGTCCTCAATCAGGACGGGTCGTCCAAAGAGCACGAGATCGACTCCAGGAGGGCCATCGGTCTGTACAAGGAGGCCGTTGCCGAGGCCAAGAAGGCTGGTCTGCCGTGGGAGCCCGCGCCGAAACTGATGAAGCCGCAGCCCAAGCTCGCCAAGCTCGTGTCGTTGAGCCGCGAGGCAGGCGTGGAGTAAGCGATGTTCGCCATCGAAGTCGAATACTTGATGGGACGTTCGGTCGCTACGGATCCCAGTCAGCGCGATCGGGCCGAGTGGCCACCGCATCCGACACGCCTGTTCTCCGCGCTTGTGGACGCGCTCGGCGACGTGTCCGACGTGGGCGCTCGAGCACGCGCAGAATCCGCGCTCCGTTGGATCGAAGGGGAGCCGCCGCCCGAAATCGCCGCGAGCCTCGACGAAGACACGAGTTTTCGCACCGTGGTGAAGCACTTCGTTCCCATCAACGACGAAACAGCGGACCCAAAGAACTCGCGGGCGGCGCCTCTCACAGAGCTGCGCACCCGGCAGGAGCGGTACTTTCCCGCGGTGGTCCCCGGAGATCCCCGCGTCGTTTTTGCCTGGCCAAAGAGTGAACCGCTCGCAGAGCACGTGATGGCTCTGTCCGAACTCGCGGAGCGCGTGCCATACCTCGGGCATTCGAGCTCGCTCGTGCGCGTATCGTGTGCCCGCGAGGCGCCCGCACGTACGATCGGGCCTGCGCTTGTCGGGGACTACCTGCTGCGCGTTCCTGGACCGGGACGCCTCGACCGACTGAACGCGATTCATGACCTTCGCAAGACTGACACCTACGCGCAACCCCCGAGGGGCCGGGAGGTTCCGTACGCGAGGATTGGAGAAGAGGCTGCCGTTCACGGACCGCACGGTGCGATGCGCGTGATGGCTTTCGACGGCACCTCCTTCGGGCTTGAAGAAATGGCATGGGTCACCGCACGCTTTCGCGCCGCATTGCTCGCGAAGCTTCCGGACGGCCGCGCGACACCCGAAAGTCTCTCGGGCCACGGGCCCGACGGGAAGCCCTCGACGCGACCTCACCTCGCCTTCGCTCCCCTCGCCAACGTCGCTCTGACGGAAGGAAAATTTGCCAAGGGCTCGATCAAAGGGCTCGCGGTGCTCCTCCCTCGTGACTTGAGTAAGGACGCGCTCATCCTCCTCGACACGGCGCTGGCGAGCATCGAGCAATTGGTATTCGGCCAGCGCGGCGCCGTGCACGTTCGCGCGCGCCGCGAGACCGACTGGGTGGGACAGGCGACAAAAGGACACCTCCATTCGCTGGACACCAGGCGCTACTCGAAGAGCGCCACGACGTGGGTCACCGTCACGCCGATCGTGCTCGGGCTTCATCCGAAGCCAGCGAAAGGTCTTACCGAGGAGGACATCGTCGTTCGTCATCTGAAAGAGCTCGGATTGCCGGAGCCGATCGCGATTCGATTGCGCGACGTGTCGGATCTGTGGGGAGCGCCGCCGGCGCGAACGTTTCACCGGGGCAACGTCCGTGCGCTCGTGGGTCGGCGCCTTCGACACGCTGTCATTCGCTTCGCCGACCGGATCGCTGGCCCACTCGTGGTCGGCGCGGGGGCTCACGCTGGCTTCGGACTGCTCTTGCCCAAGGAGGAACTGTCGTGAGGGCCTCCGAGTTCGATGAATTTTTTAAGGCAATGCACGAAAAAGACCCTTTCCCTTGGCAGTCACGACTGGCGGAGGAGCTTTGCGCGACGAACGCCTGGCCCGACGTGCTCGATTTGCCTACCGGGTCCGGCAAGACCGCGTGCATCGACATCGCCCTCTTTCACTGGCTGGTCAGTGCAAGCCGAGGAAGCCCCTCCAAGGCGGCGCGACGCATCGCGTTCGTCGTGGATCGTCGCATCATCGTCGACGAGGCGACGGAGCGCGCGAGAAAGATCGGCAAGGCGATCGCCGACGCCACCGCCGGCGTACTCGGAGAGGCCAGACGAGTCCTGGCGGAGAGCGCGGGAGACGCCACCATCGGCGTCTTTGCACTGCGCGGTGGCGTCGCCCGCGAGCGAAACCTCGTTCGCGATCCGCTGCGCGTCACGGTCGTCCTCTCGACCGTCGACCAAGTCGGCTCACGGCTCCTGTTTCGGGGATATGGCGTGCGTGGTGGAATGCGATCGCTGCACGCCGGCATCTTCGGCACGGACACGCTGCTCTTGCTCGACGAAGCCCACATCGCGGAGCCGTTCAAGCAAACGCTAGAAGGGGTGGTTCGCGAGCAGGCGCGTGCGGAGGCGGGCACCCTCGGACCAAAGCCCCTCCGGTGGGCCCAACTTTCCGCCACGCCGAGCGAAGAGCAGCGACAGGCCCGCGTCTTCTCGCTATCGGAAGAGGATCGCCTCCACCCGGTTCTCCGGCCACGGCTCGTCGCCTCAAAACCCATGCAGCTCGTCGAGGTGGCGAAGCGCGAGGATCTTCCTGCTAAGCTGGTCGACCTCGTGAAGGCCGAGCTGGCGTTGCCCCGGCTGAGCACCGAGGAAGAGCCGCGTATCGGGATCGTGGTCAATCGCGTTGCAACGGCGAGAGCGCTTTACGACGCGTTGCGGAAGGGCTTCAAAGACACGGCGGAAGTTGAACTCCTGATCGGGCGTGTTCGCCCGCTCGACCGCGATCGGAAACTTTTCGCATTGACGCCGAAGCTCAAGTCGAGTGATCAGCCACGGAATGGATCGAGACCCATCGTGGTGGTCGCGACCCAGACGATCGAGGTCGGTGCGGACTTCGACTTCCATTCGCTATTCGTCGAAGCGGCCAGCTATGCGGCAGTCAAGCAGCGCGTCGGCCGGCTGAACCGGCTCGGTGTTCGCAAAGCAGCACGCGGGGCCATCGTGCTCGTTCGCGCTGACTCGAAGGCCGACGCTCTTTATGGGGCGACAATCGACGCAACGTGGACTCTTCTCGAACGCCACGCCCGGGACGGCGTCGTGGATCTCGGGATCGACCACGCACCCGCGCCGACGAACGAAACGGCGGTTCGCAAGCCAGTGACTCCGGAGCTCTCGCCGTCGCTGCTCTCTCTGCTCGTACAAACGAACCCGTTGCCTGCCGTGGAACCCGATGTCGCCGAGTACCTTCACGGCTTCGCGACCCAGGTCCCGGACGTTTCCGTCGTCTGGCGTGAAGGTCTGACGGACGGCTCCGGCTTGCTCGATGAGGCGCGAGCGCGCGAAATTCTCGCCGTTCTGCCGCCCCTGAGCGCCGAGGCGATGAGCCTCCCGTACTCGGCGTTCAGGCAGTGGGCGGCCCGATGGGATGGGGGAACGGCCCGCAAGATCGTCGACAGCGGCGATCTGGAGGGCGATGTCTCCGATCGCGACGAGGACGCACGCGAGAAGATCTCCGGCAAGGTGCTACTCGTCACGGGGAATCGGGTCCAGTGGATCGCGGCGGATCAGGTGCGTCCTGGCGCTCAGATCGTCGTGCCTGCTGCACGTGGGGGCGCCGACGACTATGGATGGAAGCCCGAGGACACGGCGCCCGTTTCGGACCTTGCGCTCGCGGCACGCAATCCCGGGCTCGTCGGGGATCCCAGTAAGGATCCCGGCGCTCGCTCGGCGCGGCGACGCGAGCTCGTGCTCGTTTGGACGCCGGAGATTGCTCGCGCGTGGGTGGGCGCTGGGGCGGACGAGAGCATGCGTCCACTTCTGGACGTACTCGCCGACCCGGAAGCGACCCTTGCGGACGCAGGCGAGCGGCTCCACTCGTGGCTCACCGAGAACGAGGCGGCGCTTCCTCAGGACGTACGTGCGACGTTCTCCGGACTCACGACGAGGACCCCGGAGTGGCTCGAGGCTGGGGATGAGCAATTCGGTCTGGTCCTTCGCGACGGCCGGGTTACCGGAGAAGATCTGGTGGAAGGGCGAGAGCTACAGAGAACCGTCCCTGTTGCGCTCGACGAGCACCTGCGCACCGTGGGCGCACTCGCCGAAACGTTCGCCCGTGGGGTCGGCCTCACAGAATCGCTGGTCGCCGCGCTCCGCGTGGCCGGAGCGACGCACGACCTCGGCAAAGCGGATCCACGGTTTCAAAGACGCCTCGGTGCGCCGGAAGGGCAACTCCTCGCGAAGAGCAAGACCTACGATCGAAGCGTCCCTCGCGGCGAACGCCACGAAGTGTATTCCGTTGCCGTCCTCGATAAGTACCCAGCGATCTTCGCAGGCGTGGAAGAGCATCGCGACCTGATCCGGTATCTCGTCGGATCGCACCACGGCATGGGTCGCGGGATGCATCCCATCACCGAGGACTCCGGGGTCTGCTTCAAGGTTGCCTATGAGGAGCAAGAGCTGACCTATGACGGTAGGCCCGCCCTACACGCCGTAGATTCGGGGTGGGTCGATCTATTTGTCGCGCAGAATCGCAAGTACGGGCCGTGGATGCTGGCGTACCTCGAGTCGATCCTGCGCCTCGCCGACCACCGACGGTCCGAGCTAGAGGTCGAGGAATACGACAAACGTGACACCCATCGAGGAGCAGACGAATGAGCCGGATCGAGTTGACTGGGTTGATCGGCAGTCATCCCCTCGGGGCGTTGGCTTCGTTCGGCTTGCTACGTGTCGTGTCGCGCACCGATCCGAACGCACGGCTTTGTTTCGTCGAGCGAGATGACTGGATTTGTGCGCTCGATTCGAGCTTCGTCACCAACGACGATCTCCTCGAATTTTTGGGCACATGGACAGAGAGTGCCGTGCCCGAGGTTCTCCGAGCGTTCGGCGACGATGACGTCCGCGTCGCTCCCTCGCGATTTCACGATATGATTCGTGACGCGTTGGCAGGAGCGACACCAGATGGGGACCTGGCATCGTTTCTCGTAGCAATTGCCGCGGACGGTGCGGAGGACAATACGAAACACTTGGTGAAGCCGTCGCCATTCTACATGGCGTCGGGACAGCAAAGCTTCCTCGACACGATGAGGCGGATCCGCAACCACGTTCGCAAAAGAGAGGCTTGGTCCGAGGCTCTTTTCGGTCCATGGCGATACTCGACGCCGGAATCGAGTGCGGGGTGGGACCCCGGCACGGAACGCCTGCACGCTCTCCGTCACAAGGCTCCCTCGGCTGACAAGAAGCCCGCGTGTGTGGGCGGTGCAGTCTGGCTCGGGTTCGAGTCGCTACCGCTCTTTCCGAGCTTCTCTGTCGCGCGGGTGGTGCGGACGGTTGGGTGGGTCGAAGAGAAGCGCACCAATCAGTTCCGCTGGCCTGTTCCGGGACGACCAGTGAGCATCGACGCTCTCGGCGTTCTACTCGCCTCCGCCGAGGTGGTCGGAATTCCGGGCCGCCGTCGACCGCTCCGTGAGGGTATCGCCGCCGTCTACGAGAGTACACGGCACGAATTTGGCCAAGGCTATGGCGTATTTCGACCGGCGCGCCGCCTCGGGTGACGTCGAGCCGATCGCCGTGGACCGCGGATGAAATGAACCGATTGCGCGACGTCTCGCGCTTGACGTCATGAGCCCCGTCCCGCCCGTTAGAACCTGTACTTGACTTGTGCATCCGATCCCCGATCCTCACAGAATGAGGAAAGCGTCCCAAGCGCCTCCGTCTCGCACGCTGGGGGACGCGGCGCGGCCGAAGATCCTGCCGCGCCGACTGCCGGTGACGAGCGGCGCGCCGGACGCCGTCCCCGCACGCATCGTGAATGAGGTCCTCTACTGCGAGCGGCTGGCGTTCCTTGAGTGGGCGCAAGGGGAGTGGGCCGACAACGAATACACGGACGAGGGACGGTGGGTGCACCGCCGCGCGGATGAAGGATCCGGTCAGCTTGCGCCGGTCGACTCAGCCGAGCAGGAGGACGGGCGCCCGTACGTCGCGCGGTCCGTGTGGCTCACGTCCGAGAGACTCGGACTGACGGCAAAGATGGACGTGGTCGAGTCCGCGGATGGCGTCGCCGTTCCGATCGAATACAAGCGGGGTGCGGCGCCCGATGTGCCCGAGGGCGCGTACCTCCCCGAACGCGCACAGCTCTGCGCACAAGTGCTCCTGCTTCGCGAACATGGCTTTCGTTGCGACGAAGGCGCGCTCTACTTTGCGGCGAGTAAGCGACGCGTGGCGATCGTGATCGACGACGCGCTGATCGAGACGACGCTTGCCGCGATCGCCCGTGCTCGCGCCTTGTGCGAAGTAACGAAGCCGCCGCCGCCGCTCCAGAACAGCCCGAAGTGCGACGGATGTTCGCTCGTCGGGATCTGCTTGCCGGACGAAACGAACGCGCTTCGCGGGGATAGCGAGATCCTCCTCCATGCGGGCGAGGACGGCGCGATTGCGGACGTGGCCGTGGAGAGCACCGATCCATCGCCGAGGGCCCTTCGACGTTTGCACGCCAGCAGGGACGAGCGATTACCGCTCTACGTGCAGGAGCAGGGCGCGCGCGTCGGTGTCGAGGGCGAGCGGCTGCTGGTGAAGAGCAAGACGTCCCCGACCGAGGCGCGGCTATCGAACACGTCGCAGGTGGCGATTTACGGCAACGTGCAGGTGAGCACGCAAGCTATCCGGGTCCTGCTCGAGCGCGGAATTCCTCTCTTCTTTTTCACATACGGCGGCTGGTTCACCGGGCGTCTTGTCGGTCACGACAGCAAGAACATCGATCTTCGTATCGCCCAACATCGTGCGGCGGCCGACGAGGACTTCTGCGTAGGCTTCGCAAGGGCACTCGTCGCGGCCAAGTTGCGGAACGCGCGCACGCTCCTTCGGCGAAACCATACGGCGCCGGATCCCACGCTCCTGGCGCATCTCGAACAGCTGGCCACCAAGGCAGAACAATGCGATCGAATCGAATCGCTGCTGGGCCTCGAAGGCACGGGGGCCAGGGCGTACTTCGGGGCGTTTACAGGGATGCTCAAAGGTGACGACGAAAGGCTCGGCGCCTTCGACCTCGATGGGCGCAATCGACGGCCGCCGAAGGATCGGATCAACGCACTCCTGTCGTTTACGTACGGTCTGCTGGCCAAGGATGTTGCGCTCGCGCTCACCTCAGCGGGCCTCGACCCACTGCTCGGGTTTTATCATCAGCCTCGTTTCGGGCGACCGGCGCTCGCGCTGGATATCATGGAGGAGCTGCGCCCGCTTCTTGGCGACTCGGTCGTCCTGCACGTCATAAGCACTGGGGTGGTGGCGGCAGACGACTTCGTCGTTCGGGCCGGCGGCGTTGCGTTGACGCCGCCGGCACGGCGTCGCGTCATATCGGCGTACGAACGGAGGCTCAGCACGGAAATCGCGCATCCGTTGTTCGGATATGCCATCAGCTGGCGTCGAACCCTCGAGGTCCAAGCACGGCTGCTGGGACGGGTCCTGCTGGGGGAGTTGCCTCGGTACCCCAACTTTCGGACCCGGTGAGCCGAGATGCGGCAAACCTACATCGTGACGTACGACGTGTGCGATCCGAAGCGCCTCCGCAAGGTGTTCCGGTTGATGAAGGGCTACGGCGATCACATCCAGCTCTCCGTGTTCCGCTGCGAGCTCGACGCCCGCACGCTCATCGAAGTGCGAGGACGGCTCGGCCAGGTGATCCACCACGAACAAGATCAGGTGCTCTTCATCGACGTGGGCCCCACCGAGGGGCGTGCTCGCCTTTCGGTGCGGGCGCTCGGGAAGGCGTACGTGCCCCCCGTCGACATCGCGCTCGTCGTCTGACTTCTTGCGCCCCGCCCGGCTCCGGTGCGGTACAATGGGCTCGTGCGAACGCCGGAATGGTGCGCGAACCCCCCGGATCGCTCGCATGCCACGATCCTTGAATCCTTGTCACGAGTTACGCGGCGCGTGCCGTCGAGACGCCCGTTGGCGGCACGCGTCGTTCAAAGCCTAGGGGGGAGGCTCTCGCAAACCGGGCGCCAAGCCGATGATTTCTCATCGGTTCTGCGTGACCCCTCTCCGTCGTCCTCGGACGACGGCTTCGTTGAAGCAACCTGATTGCACGTGGTGACCGCCGGATTGGTAGCGACTCTCCGTCGTCCTCGGACGACGGCTTCGTTGAAGCCGGCGGATGAACGCCGCAGCGACCGTGACGCGCGCGGACTCTCCGTCGTCCTCGGACGACGGCTTCGTTGAAGCGGGCCCGCCGGCCGCCCGAGAAACGGGTTCGGCGCCGCCTCTCCGTCGTCCTCGGACGACGGCTTCGTTGAAGCCGGGAGGCGGGGCTCGCCAACTACCCCGGCTTCTTCTCTCTCCGTCGTCCTCGGACGACGGCTTCGTTGAAGCCCGAAGCACACGAAGGAGATCAACGAAGCGAAGATGCTCTCTCCGTCGTCCTCGGACGACGGCTTCGTTGAAGCGAGTTCACACGGGTCAAAAAAGCACCGGCCAAGAGGCCGCTCTCCGTCGTCCTCGGACGACGGCTTCGTTGAAGCCCCGCGGCCAGCACGCGAAGCGCCACGTCGGCGGACAGCTCTCCGTCGTCCTCGGACGACGGCTTCGTTGAAGCGGGCCGTTCCGAGCTCGACGAGGCGCGGGCGGAGCTGGCTCTCCGTCGTCCTCGGACGACGGCTTCGTTGAAGCGTCACGATGCAGTCGGTCGTCTTCGGGAACGGGGGGGCTCTCCGTCGTCCTCGGACGACGGCTTCGTTGAAGCACCCCCCCGCGAGACCGAATGATCGGGAAATTGTGGTCCTCTCCGTCGTCCTCGGACGACGGCTTCGTTGAAGCGAGCAGAACGGCATCGATGCGCCGGTCTTTCTCGGCCCTCTCCGTCGTCCTCGGACGACGGCTTCGTTGAAGCGGCCCAGTCGCCGGCCGTCGCGCCTGCCGCCCAGAAGCTCTCCGTCGTCCTCGGACGACGGCTTCGTTGAAGCACCGAGCGCCCGCTCCTGAACAACGCGGACGTCGCGCTCTCCGTCGTCCTCGGACGACGGCTTCGTTGAAGCTGGCCGGCGCCCGGCTCAAACCGTGAGGCTACTCGCCTCTCCGTCGTCCTCGGACGACGGCTTCGTTGAAGCGGACTCGTTCCTGTCCCGTTCGCGAACCCCACCAGCATCTCTCCGTCGTCCTCGGACGACGGCTTCGTTGAAGCACGCCCTACGCGGTCGTCGCCGGGTCGGCCCTCGAGCTCTCCGTCGTCCTCGGACGACGGCTTCGTTGAAGCCACCGGATCCTGATGGCGAGTACGCCGACTGCGACGGGCTCTCCGTCGTCCTCGGACGACGGCTTCGTTGAAGCAACGCCGAGAACGCCTCGGATCGCCTCAAGACGATCACCTCTCCGTCGTCCTCGGACGACGGCTTCGTTGAAGCATCGCCGACATGAAGGTCACGAGCTCCACCGAGCCGAGCTCTCCGTCGTCCTCGGACGACGGCTTCGTTGAAGCATCTCGAATGCGAACCACTCTGACTTCGCCCAGTTCCTCTCCGTCGTCCTCGGACGACGGCTTCGTTGAAGCACGTTTGCGGCTGCCGCGGCCCTCTGGTCGCTGCTCGGCTCTCCGTCGTCCTCGGACGACGGCTTCGTTGAAGCAGCTGCAGTGCCTCTTGCTTCGTCATGCACTCAAGATCTCTCCGTCGTCCTCGGACGACGGCTTCGTTGAAGCGACGCCGCCGAGCCGACGTGGGTCATGCCGAGCCGGGCCTCTCCGTCGTCCTCGGACGACGGCTTCGTTGAAGCCGACAGTTGGGAAGCAACGATGCCGCTGCGTGGAAGACCTCTCCGTCGTCCTCGGACGACGGCTTCGTTGAAGCGCGACCGAGAAGGCCCAGCATGACAGCGAGCGCCGCCTCTCTCCGTCGTCCTCGGACGACGGCTTCGTTGAAGCGAGTCCCTGTCCACCAATACCGCGATCTCGCTGGCCGCTCTCCGTCGTCCTCGGACGACGGCTTCGTTGAAGCATGAAGAGCGCGAGCAGCCCCTGCACGTCTGTCCGGAACTCTCCGTCGTCCTCGGACGACGGCTTCGTTGAAGCTGGGTGACCCTCGGGTTGGCTTTCTCCGTCGCCCCGACCCTCTCCGTCGTCCTCGGACGACGGCTTCGTTGAAGCTTCGACATGAAGGTGGGGGACACGTTCGAGTTCTTGAGCTCTCCGTCGTCCTCGGACGACGGCTTCGTTGAAGCCCCGCGGTGCGCGTCGAGGGGGACCAGGACACGCAGGACTCTCCGTCGTCCTCGGACGACGGCTTCGTTGAAGCGTCCTCCGCGCGACCGAGGCGCACGCGGACGATGGGGCTCTCCGTCGTCCTCGGACGACGGCTTCGTTGAAGCACCGACAAGCGCCGCGCGGTGTTCGCTTGGAAGTGCACCTCTCCGTCGTCCTCGGACGACGGCTTCGTTGAAGCGGCTTCGTGCTCAGGCTCCACTCGCGATCCTCAGTTGGCTCTCCGTCGTCCTCGGACGACGGCTTCGTTGAAGCGCTCATCCACCGCGTTGTCCAGAGGATCCTCGGTAGGCTCTCTCCGTCGTCCTCGGACGACGGCTTCGTTGAAGCGTCGAAGCCGCCGCACACGGGACACGGGCGCCCGCGCCTCTCCGTCGTCCTCGGACGACGGCTTCGTTGAAGCCGACAGTTGGGAAGCAACGATGCCGCTGCGTGGAAGACTCTCCGTCGTCCTCGGACGACGGCTTCGTTGAAGCGGCAAGCACGGGACGACGATGGTGGTCCGTGCGCCCCTCTCCGTCGTCCTCGGACGACGGCTTCGTTGAAGCGAATCCGCCGCCGCCGCGAGCACCGGATACGCGTACACCTCTCCGTCGTCCTCGGACGACGGCTTCGTTGAAGCCTATAATCCCGTGGCCACAAGGCGCACGCCCCGCACCTCTCCGTCGTCCTCGGACGACGGCTTCGTTGAAGCGACTCGCTCTAGGCCCTAGCGCGCAGTGGCGCGCCGTCTCTCCGTCGTCCTCGGACGACGGCTTCGTTGAAGCCCGACCACAGCGCCCACAGAAGAGACGACATTAGCCGTCTCTCCGTCGTCCTCGGACGACGGCTTCGTTGAAGCTTCGAGGCCGGGAACGTCTACCACCCCACCCCAACCTCCTCTCCGTCGTCCTCGGACGACGGCTTCGTTGAAGCGGCTCTGCCTCGACGGTCGCGATCCCCACCGTCAACTCTCCGTCGTCCTCGGACGACGGCTTCGTTGAAGCACGACGGTCGGGACGACGCCGACGTGGGCGACGCTCCCCTCTCCGTCGTCCTCGGACGACGGCTTCGTTGAAGCGATGGCAGCGAGAACGCCTGCGCGCACTCCGGGTCCGCTCTCCGTCGTCCTCGGACGACGGCTTCGTTGAAGCGACTCGGGGGAGCGGGTCGTCGACCTCGAGCTCCGGTGCTCTCCGTCGTCCTCGGACGACGGCTTCGTTGAAGCGAGTGGGACGGTAACCGGGGGAGCGTGCGCGGGGGGCGCTCTCCGTCGTCCTCGGACGACGGCTTCGTTGAAGCGCCCCCGACGCCGCCCCCGACGCCCCGCCGGCGTGCCGCTCTCCGTCGTCCTCGGACGACGGCTTCGTTGAAGCGGCCAAGTCGCCTACGAGGTTGGCGAGGACAGACTTCTCTCGTATCCGTTCAGGGGAGTGGTTGAGGGGGGAACGCGGAACGTGCGAATTCGTGG
>ODAK010001891.1_pt1 | contig 22347 bp, 20 predicted proteins | sample 1539591 | NCBI WGS metagenome assembly ODAK01 (sample SAMEA3539303, study PRJEB22396) | soil metagenome | biome: tundra; feature: field; material: soil | place: USA | collected 2010-05 | depth 0.15 m | reverse complement strand
GAGTCGTCCAGAACATACAACGCGACCTTGCCGGTTGGGTCGAAATTGTCCAGAAACCGCACGATCTCGACGCGAGCCCGCATCGCAGGTATCTGGCCGGAATTGAGGTAATCGAGAAGGATGACGGCATTGCCGCCCGGCCTTCCGGCTGGCTCCACGACGTCCTCGGGGAACGCGTTGAGAGGTGCGGAGCGCGGAGCGGGCGCGGCTGTGTCCGCGGTGAACACCGCGATGTCTTGCGGTTTGCCGTTGTCGAAAACCTCGAAGTCTTCCTTCTTCAGATCGACAACGGCCCGGCGTTTGGAGTCATGCGCCACGACTCTGAGTTGCACCAGCGTCGTCGTAGTGCGCAGGGTCACGCCGGATTGGGCAGGCGGCGCGGGGTTCTGGGCAAAAGCCCATGACAGGGCGGCAGCCGCCGCCAGGAGCGGCAGTCTCAGCAACGAAGCGCTCATATCTGTCCCGTACTCATTGTGCGATGTCTTTCGCGGGGATCGTCAGCGTTCCGATCTCGCCCGAGGGATCGTTCCGGACCAGCACCCGGAGGCTGGCGACTTTGGCCGGCATTTCCAGGGTTCTCGAAAAGAGCAGGCCGCCGCGTCGCGCCGCTTCGTAAGTCCGCTGGGTAAGGTTGAACTCGATCCTTCTGGAGACCGGCGGCGCGGATTCGCTGCCATCCTCCTTCGCGAAGCGCGTGATGAACTCCACCGCCCCCTGCCACCGGTCCCCTTTTCGCTCGAGCGCCAGAGAGTCCGGCCGCAAGGAGACGCGCAGCTTGACGGTGTTCTTCTGCCGCGTGGCTTTGATTTCGATGGGGATCGACGTCGCGTCCACCAGTCCGGTCAGGGCCTGGGCCACCGCGTCCTTACGGTCGGCCTTGCTGATCTTCCCCGGCGGGTCTACGTAATAGCCTTCTTTGTACCGGAGCTTTACGCCGGGACGCAGCGTCCGCACGCTCAGCTTGTGGAAGCCCGCCCGGGAGCTGTCCTGCGGAGCGTAAAACCCCAGCGTGTAGCTGGCCTGGACGTCTTCGATGGCCCCTTGTATCCCCACGTCTAGGTCGTTGCGGCCGTGAAACGCAAGTCCGCCGGTCCGTCCGGCGAAGTAGTCCATGGTCGGCCACGTGAAGTCGTCGGCGCTGAGCGCAGGGCTGACCGTGCTGAGCCCGCGCGCGTCCACCGGATAGAGCGCCACGTCCGCGTTGTTCAGCTTTGTCATGGCGCGCCCCACCTCCGAGCTGTACAGTTGGTTTCCTCCCATGGCTTCCGGAAAGATTTCGCTTGCCGGGGCTCTCAAGTCGATTTGAAGCGGAAAGGCGGATGAGATCCAGATCAGGGCTTTTCGTCCCGGCAGCCCCGCCAGGTGCGCCGCAATCGCTTCGAATGCCCGTAACGTCTCCGTGGTGCGCTGTGCCACATAGAACGACTTCACTTCGCCGGCCAGGGGCGTGGGGCCGCCGCAATTGTCCATCGAGTCCTGGAACTTATCGTCCAGGCCATCCATCTGCCTTTGAAAGCACGGGGAATTCTGGCCGATCAGGGTCTTGAGCTTATCGAGCAGCGCCGCCCTGCTCGACCCGATTTCGTTGACCACCTTGAGCCCGGAACGGTCGAACGAATAGAGACCGATTCTTTCCGTCGGCCCCAGCCGGTTCACCACCTCCCGGGCTTTCTGGCGCGCCCTCGCGGTGTTCCGAAAGCCGGTGTTGGCCCAGTCCAGCAGGATGACCGAATAGCCGCCGTGGGCCGAGGGGTTCTCCGTAAGGTGGTTTGTGAACGTACCGGACGGGGCCGGCGGAGCGTCCGGCTCCGCGACCGCGACCCTCTCTCCGAAGAACACGGCGATGGACTGCGGCTTGCCGTTGTCGAGGACCTCGAAGTCTTCCTTCTTCAGCCCCTCGACCGGCTGCCCCTTCGCATCTCGCGCCATCACGCCGACCTGCACGAGAGTGGTGGTGGTGTGTATGGTCACCCCGGACGGCGCGGGGCTCTGGGCAAACGCCCATGACAGGGCGGCAGCCGCCGCCAGGAGCGGCAATCTCATCGAAGAAGCGTTCATATCTGTCCCGTACTCATTGTGCTATTACCGCCAGGGCGGCTTCAGGATACGGGCGCCTCGCAAAAGAAAGAAATCCGGGGCGCCCGTATCCTGGCGATATCCTGGCGGTAATAGTGGATGAGTGCATGTGACGCCGCGGGAAGCGTTCGACAGGTACCACCAGGCCGTGTACCGCTTCGTCTACCGGCTGACGGCGCGCGAAGATCTCGCGGAGGACATCACGCAGGAGTGTTTCTTGGCCTTTGTCCGAGCCCCGCAACGCTTCGATCCGACGCGCGGATCGGTGAAGACGTACCTGTTCTCTATCGCCCGCCATCTCACGCTCAAGCAGTACCGCGACGACCGGGAGCATGCGCAGTTGGACGGGGAGGATCTTGCCGCGGTCGAACCGGACGGCGGCTGGGAAATCTCGTCCGCGGTGGCAAGGGCGGTGGCCGACCTGCCGACGCTCCAGCAGGAATCCCTGATTCTCTTTGAATATGAGGGCTTTACGCTCGAAGAGATTGCCGACGTCGTCAGCGCCGACGTCGGCGCCGTCAAGTCGCGCCTGCACCGGGCGCGAGAGCGCTTGCGCCGGAGCTTGGCGGCATACCGGGAGGTAGGAAATGAAAATGGAACCGTTTGACCGTGACGAACTGTCCGATTCGGAGCTGGACAACCTATTGAAAAAGTGGGAGGTCCCCCCAGCGCCGGCCCGCTTGCGGGCGGCGATCTTCCCCGAGGAGCCCAAGCCCAAGTGGCAGCGTCTTTGGAGCGCCTCCTTCCGCGTCCCCCTGCCTGTAGCCGCTGCGCTCGCCATTGCGCTGGCGCTCGCGGCATGGCAAGCGCGCAGGCCCGGCGCGCCGCCCGAGGTGGTCAGGACCGAGCGCGTGGAAGTCCCGGTATTGCAGGAGCGGGTGGTCACCCGGACGGTGTATCGCTACCGTGTTGCGCCTTCCGCCCAAATGCTGAAACCCGTGGCTGAACTACGGCCGAGGATCATCAGGACGCCAGATGAGGAGTAGTTCCGAGATCGTGAGCTTCGGTGTTCCTGAAGAACCGCTCTCTTACGTTCGCGGCTCCGTACCGAGCCGCGAACGTCAGAGAGCGGTTGCCTGCAAGATCATGCTCTGCCTGTTCGCGATGCTGACCGCCGCGCAGGCGCAGGCGCCCCTCGCTCCCGCGCCCGGCGCCGCAATCTCCGGCCGGGAGATCCTGGCCGGCAGCGGGACTCTGAGCTCGGGCGTCGCGATCCAGTACAAGACCCTGGCAGTGGGCCCCGGCGGCCTCTCGGATTCCATCGGCGGCGGCTTCAGAATCGATCAAGATACGCTGTACCGGATCCTCGTCGATAGAGCCGGCCGCCTATATCTCGGTTACCAACTGGCCGTCGCCACCGGCCCCTCCACGGGCGCTTACTCGGTCTCCATCGAGCCGGTAACCGGCATCGAAGACCTGCTGCGGCGGTTCGCTCCCGATGTGGTTCTGAAGCCGGCGCCGCCGCCGAAATGCCCCGAACCGCAAGTAGTGCGCGAGGGCGACACCATCGCCCTGGACTTGATGACCAGTCCCGATGGGCGGCAGAAAATCACCGATACCATACGAATACTCCGTGAGACTTCGGCCGAGGTCACGACTCGCGATACGCCCGTTACCTTCAAGTCCACGGTCAATCTGGTCTCCGTGCCAGTGGTGGTGCGCGACTCTCAGGGGCGGACCGTCGGGAATCTCGAAAAGGACGACTTTCAGCTCCTCGATGGCGGCAAGCCGCAGATCGTTTCGCGGTTCTCCCTGGAGAAGGCCCCAGGAGCGGCGGCGCCCAACCTCCCGGACCGCTTCGTGGCCTACCTCTTTGACGATCTCCACCTGGGTTACCCCGATGACAAGACCTACGACTGGGGCATTCGGGACATGGAACAGGCCCGCGATGCGGCCTGGCGCCATATCGGCGCGTCGCTCCGTCCCAATGAGCGCGCCGCCCTTTACACCACCTCCGGCCTGGTCGGGGTGGATTTCACCGCGGATCGAGACCGTTTGCACAAAGCCCTGCTCGCCATTCGCGCCGTCGGCAGTTCCAAAAAAGACCCCAAGATCATGAGTTTCTGGGTGGCGGACCAAATCCAGAACAAGAACAATCTTGCCTTGTTAGGCAGCGGCAACTTCGGTCCCGGAACCTCGGCGCTCAGGACTTTCACGGACACTGACGCGGACTACTTGACCAGAAGGTCCGCCAGCGCCGCGTTGGAGTACTGGAACAAGGACACTCGCTCCGCCCTCGAAGCGCTGGATGCCGTGATTGGCAAGCTCTCCACGATGCCGGGCCAGCGTTCCATCGTGCTGGTCTCGCCCGGCTTCCTGGTGCTGGCCGACAGCGTCGAGTGGGAGACCCGCATCATCGATCGCGCCATTCGCGCCAGCGTCGTGGTGAGCGCTCTGGATGTGAAGGGCGTCCCGGCTCGCCTGGACCCAGCCATCGCCGCGGACGAACGCGCTGTGATGGCCGAGCTCGCTGCGGGAACCGGCGGGAGGTTCGTCGAAAATTCGAATGACTTGGAGCGGGGGTACGAGCTTGCGGCGGGGTCGCCGGAGAACATGTACATCCTGGGCTTTGTCCCCCAAAACCTCAAACTGGACGGCCGTTATCATCCGCTGAAGGTCACGCTCCGGAATTCGAGTGGGCTGACGGTCGAGGCGCGCCGCGGGTACTACTCTTCCCGCTACGCGGACAACCCCGCCGAACAGGCGAAGAGACAGATCGAAGAGGCGTTCTTTTCCACCCAGGATATCCGCGATCTGCCGGTCGCCGTGGAGACGCAGTTCTTCAAGACCGGCGGCGACGAAGCCACGGTGGATGTCCTGGCGAAGGTGGACGTCAAGCAGCTCCACTTTCGCAGAGAGGGCGGCCGGAACCGGAACGACGTGACGGTCGTCTCCGGGCTATTCGATCGGGACGGGAATTACATGTTCGGAACCCAGAAAGTGCTGGAGATGCGCCTCAAGGATGAAACCCTCGAAACGCGCCTGAGTTCCGGCATTGCGGTGAGGACCAGTTTCAAAGTGAAGCCCGGCAGCTATACGGTCCGGACAGTGGTGCGGGACTCCGAAGGACAGTCGCTGGCCGCCCTCAGCGCCGCCATGGAAATACCGTAAGAGATTGCTGAAAAAGACTTCTTGGCCGCGGATGAACACAGATGAACACGGATTCTGAAGAATATAAGTGCTTTGTGTTTAATCCGCGTTCATCGGCGTTCATCGGCGGCCACTAATCCCAAGGAGTTCTTCCCCTCAGGCCACCCAATTCTCGCCAATGTTCCGTAGCGGAATGGAAAGCGTGCAACCCCGGCAGCCGTAAGGAGGAAGCGTTCATGCAGGTTGCGTCCACACTTGTCTTTACTGCAAGATTAGCGCCAAGATACGGGCGTTATTCAAAAAAATCCACTAAGCGGGGCGGTATGATTGTTCATAGAGGACTGGGAATCCTCCAGTATGATCGCCATTGGCGAGACGTTGCGGCGCGAACGGCTCAGGCGCAACCTCGATCTCCAACAGATCTCCGACGAATTGAAGCTCTCGACGCGTTTTCTGGAAGCCATCGAGAGCGAGCAATTCGACAGGCTTCCGGGCGGTGTTTTCACCAGAAGCTTCGTCCGGCAGTATGCGCGTCTGCTGGGCCTCGACGAGCACGAGATTGCCGCGGAGGTCGCGCGCCTGGTTGAGCCGCAGACGGATGCTCCTCCGATAGGGGCAAAGACGCCGCCCTCGGTATCCGGCTTTCCCCTCCCGCCCGCGGTCTCGTGGGATCGTGTGAGCGAGGGAATCCGGACTGGGTGGCCCCCTTGGCTGCCGGGGCTGGCGATGGTGGTGGTGATGACGCTGGCTTGCTCCGGCGTTTACGTATGGTGGCAGCGGACGCAGCATCCGGCGGCGCGCGCAGCCGAGCCGCCTGCCCCGCCGGCCCAATTGGCTCAGGCCTCGCCACCGCCGTCCATCGAGCCGGCGTCCGCTCCGGCTCCGCCCGCCGAGGGGGCGTCGAACCAGACGCCTGCTGTCACGCAGCCCCTGGAACCCGCCGCGAGTTTCGCCGGCCACGTCACGCCGGAAGCTTCGCCTTCGGCGCCTCCGGCTATCGCGCCGTCCCCCACGCAAGCCACCACCTCCGGACCCGCGAACCTTCAGCGGATCGATTCTTCCACGGGCGCCGCTTCCGGGGCGGATTCCGACGCGCCCCTGCGCGTGCAGTTGACCGCCAGGGAACCTGTCTGGGTGCGCGCGTTCAACAACGGGAAGGTCCTCTTTACCGTTACCCTGGCGGCGAATGAGACCCGCACCGTGGACGCGAAGGGTTCCGTGGAATTGCGGTTGGGCAACGCGGGCGGCATCGATATCCTGCTGAACGGGAAGCCGATCGGCGCCGTGGGACCGAAGGGGCAGATTCGGACAGTTCAGCTCACGTCGGGAGGCTTCAGTATCGTCGCGCCGTCCAAGCCCGTTCCCACCGGCCCGCTCTGACGCATGTGCGCCTTCTGGCGTTTACGCTCCAACACCAGCAGCTCGCGCCGCCGGCGCACCTTGATGCGCTTGTCCACCTTGCCCCAGAACTTGTGGAAGTAGCTCACCGCCGAGAGCAACGCGAAGAACACCACAATCCACATCAGGACCATGGCCGGCGTGTGCAGCGAAGCATGCCGCATGCTGAGCATCACGCACGAGATGGCCACCACCTGCGCCACCATCTTGGTCTTGCCCAGGTCGCTGGCCCGGATGATATACCCTTCGGCGGCGGCGATGCTGCGCAGCCCCGAAACGGCGAACTCGCGGCCGACGATCAGAATCGCCATCCAACCCGGCAATGCCCGCACTTCCACCAAAGATACCAGCGCGGCGGAAATCAGCAACTTGTCGGCGATGGGGTCGAGCAGCGTGCCGATGGTGGTGACTTGCTTCCAGCGCCTCGCCAGGTAGCCATCCAGCATATCCGTGCCGGCAGCCGCAAGAAAAATGGTCAGCGCCAGCCATTCCTGGGTGATCGGCAGGCCCGCCAGGCGCACGCTCACTTCATTCTGCTGAACCAGCGCCGCCACCAGCAGCGGCACGAAAAAAATCCGAAGGATCGTCAGAGTATTCGGAAGATTCATCGCCCCAACCAAATATAATGCGACGCGCGCCCTGCGACAAGCGTCGGGGGTCGTTCGGCGCCCGTCCCACCTACTATACTGATATTTCAGCCATGATCTTATCGCGCCGCCATTTCTTTTTCGGCAGCCTCGCGCTGCCGCCCCTCGCCGCAGCGAAGAACACCGGCGATCGGCCGAATGTTCTGCTGATTCTGGTGGACGGGCTGCCTTCCTGGATGTTGGGCTGCTACGGCGGCAAGGAAGTCCGGACGCCGAATATCGACCAGCTCTATGCCACGGGCGTACGGTTCCGCAACCACTTCGCCGCCTCCCCGTCGGCGGGACCTGGCCGCGCCTCGCTGTTGACGGGCCGCACCGCGCCGCAACTCGGCGGCGGCGAGTCCATTCCCTCGGCCGAGATCTCGCTAGCGAAGATCCTGGGCGGCCTGGGTTACGGCTGTCTGGCCGCCGATACCGGCGCTTCGGATGCCGTGGCCGCGCAGACGATGAAGTTCTTCGACGAGCAAGCCGCCGGCCAGCCGTTCTTTCTGACCGCCGGGTTCACGGATCTGCTTCCGCCCTACGACGGAGTCGCGCAAAAATATCGCGACATGTACGCCCAGGCGCAGTTCGAAACCTGTTTCCCCTCGGAGCCGCCAGCCTCCAACGCACGGGGTGGCAAGGAGATGCTGCCCGACCTGCTCGGCAGCCTGCGCAAGGTCGCGGCCGCCATCACGGCGCTGGACGACCGGGTGGGTTCGCTGATTACCAGGCTCAGACAGCGGCAACTACTCGACAATACGCTGATCGTCTTCACTTCGACCAGCGGTTCGTTATACGGCCGGCATGGATTGTGGGACTCGGGTGAGGCATCCGCCCCGGTCAACATGTACGAGGAAACAGTCTCGACGCCCATGATCTGGCGCTGGCCGGTGCGGCTTCCTCCGCAGACCAATCGGCCCGAATCGGTGAGCGCCTGCGATTTCGTGCCCACCTTGTGCGAGCTCACCGGCGCCACTCCGCCCAATCGCAACCTGTCCGGACGCAGCTACCTGGCCGTGGCCATGGGGAAGCCCCTGCCCCAGAAACAGCCGTGGCGTAACGTGGTGTTCAGCCATCTCCAGGACACGGACATGGTCCGGGACTCACGCTTCAAACTGGTGTTGCGCAACGGCGGCAAGGGCCCCAACGAGTTCTATGATCTGCAAGCCGACCCGCGCGAACGAACCAATGGCTACGACGACGGGCAATACGCATCCATACGCCCGGCGCTAGCGGCGGAAATCGCCAAGTGGAAACAGCGCTATTCGTCGTGAGCGCATGTGGGGCGGGCCTCCCGGCCTGCCTTCCGGATTGGCAGGCCGGAAGGCAGGCCAGGAGGCCCGCCCCACTCAATCCTACTTCTTTTCGGCCGACTTCGGCACTGGGCACTTGTCCAGGTCTTTGTGCAAGTTCGTCTTATAGCAGTTGCCGGTATCGTTGAGGTCCTTCTTGCCGAGGGCCACGTGGCAGTAAACGCAAGGCCTGTTACCGTCCTTAGTAGCTTCCTTCTTGGCATACTCGGGCTTGCCGTACGAAGCCGACGTGCATAATATGAAGCCTGCCATCAGGATAGCCGCGGGAAGCGCCAGTTTCAATGTCTTCATTTTCGATGTCTCCTTAAGATCCGAGCCCCACGCAAACCGCAACATGAGGTCTCAATATACCTTGAAGCATTATAAGCCATTTGGTTGCAGTGGTTTGATAAAACTTCGTTAATCCTGGCGGGAATTCTCAACAGCCTGTGGATTTTCAGGTGGCGATTCTCCGATTAGAGATTCGCGTTGGGTTCCAGGCTGCGCCAGAGATACCAGCTCGCCACGGTGCAGTAGGGCTTCCACCGCTCGGCCATGGCTTGGATTTCGGCTGGCAGGGGCAGTTCGGCCAAGCCGTACGCCTTGCGGATGGCGTTGCGGATTCCCAGGTCGCCGGTCGGCAGCACATCGTTGCGCCGCAGGGCGAAGATCAGGAACATGTGGACCGTCCACGGGCCGATGCCCTTCACGAGAGTGAGCTGCTCGATGACTTGCTGGTCGGTTAGTCCGGCCAAATCGTCGAAGGACACCGCACCCGCGCGCGCGTGCCGCGCCAGATCGCGGATGTAGGCGGTCTTTTGCCCTGAAAGACCCAGCGTCCGCATGCGCGAAGGGCGCAACTTGAGAATGGACACGGGCGTGATCTTGCCGCCCACCGCTTTGGCAAGGCGTCCGAAAATCACACTGGCTACCCGGCCGCTGAGCTGCTGGTATATGATCGACTTCACGAGGGTCTCGAAATCCGGGTTCCGGAATTCGATGCGATACTCGCCTACACGGTCGATGATCCCGGAAAGTACCGGGTCGGCCTGCTTGAGGTGCTCAATGGCTTCCTTCATGTCGTTGAAACGATTATGTGAACGGAAACGTCACCCCTATTGTACCGGGACCGGGATGCGAACACTCGTCGTTTTTGCGCTCGCCGCCGCTTTGGCGGCGCAGACGCCCCCAAAGGGTAAAACGGAGGACGATGCCCTCGCCGCCATCAAGGTGGATGTGGACGTGGTCAGCATCCTCGCGTCGGTCCGCGACAAACGCGGCGGGCTGGTCGGCAACCTCGAAAAGAACGATTTCACCGTTCTGGAGGATGGCAAGCAGCAGTCGATCAAGTACTTCACGCGAGAGACGGACCTTCCGCTGACCATCGGGCTGCTGATCGACGTCAGCCGCAGTCAGGAAAACCTGATAGACATCGAACGGCGCGCCGCCGCGGCGTTTTTCGCGCAAGTGCTACAGAAGAAGGACGAGGCTTTCCTCATCAGCTTCGGCGAGGAAAGCGAATTACTCCAGGACTACACCGGCTCCGCACGCCTCCTTACCAACGCGATGAACGGGCTCCAAGTTAGTTCGGGCGTTGGCGGGATAGGCCCTGGGCCGGTCCCGACCGTCGGCCAGCCGCGCGGTACGGTGTTGTACGACGCGGTCTATCTGGCAGCGGGGGAGAAGCTGAAGTCGGAGGTCGGGCGGAAAGTCATCGTGGTGATCACCGACGGCGTGGACGAAGGCAGCAAGATCAAGCTGGAAGATGCTGTCGAAGCGGCACAGAAGGCCGACGCCGTAATCTACAGCATCGATTATTCCGATTCGGCGTTCTACGGGATGTTTGGCGCCGTGGGTATGGGGGCGGGCGCGTTGCACCGGATGTCCGACGAAACCGGCGGCCACATGTTCCAGGTGGACCGCAGGCATCCGCTCGAAGAGGTCTTCAAGGAACTTCAGGATGAAATGCGCAGCCAGTATTCGATTGGCTACACTCCCACCAACGAGACGAAAGACGGCGGCTACCGCAAGTTGGACATCCGCACCGCCGACAAGACTCTGAAGGTTCAGGCCCGCAAGGGATACTACGCCGTCAAGCCCGATTCCCGCTGAAGCGGCACTCTCCGCAACGTGAAGTACGCCTCAATGGCTTCCCGGAGCGGCGGCATGGGTTCCAGGCCTACCCGTTCCATCTTGCCGTTGGAAAGCGCCGAGAATTTGGGCCGGCGCGCGGGCGTGCGGTACTCCCTCTCGTTGGTAGCCTGTAGCGTGGGGCGCAGGCCCGCCACCTCGAAGATCGAGCGCGCAAACTGAAACCACGAGATGGGGACTCCGCCCCCGACGTGGAACACGCCCGCATGCCCGCGCTCCGCCAGATCGACGGTGCGCGCCGCCAGCAGCGGAGCGAACGTCGGGGAAGCGACGTGATCCTCCACCACTCGGATCGGCTGCCCGGATTGCGCCAGACGCAGCATCAATTCGACGAAATTGCCGCGGGCGGTGTTCAGCCCGCCGGGACCGAAAACACCGGAGGTTCGCACCACCAGAACCAGATCCAAATACGCCTGGGCATATAGCTCGCCCGCCAGCTTGGAAACGGCGTAGGCGCTGAGCGGGTGCGTGGCGTCATCCTCGGCGTAGGGATGGCGGGCGAAACCGTCGAAGACGTAGTCGGTGGAGAAATGGATCAGGCGGGCATCCACCTGGCGGCAGGCCAGGGCCAGATTGCGGACGGCCAGGGCGTTCACCAGGAAAGCCGCTCGCGGCTCTTTCTCGGCCACGTCCACCTGGTTGTAGGCTGCCGCATTGTAGACCACCTGCGGGTCGCAGCCGGCCAGCGCAGTTTCCACGGCCGCCGCATCGGTAATGTCGACCTCGGAGCGGTCCCATCCCTCGACCGCGTATCCCCGCTCCTGGAGTGTCCGCACCAGCTCCAACCCGAGCTGGCCGGCGGACCCGAACACTACGGCTTTTCGGCTCATCGGAATCCACAGGATAGCGCATTGCGGTCCGGAGCCTGCCGCGCCAGATCGTCCAGGGCGCCGGCGAGGGCGGAGAAGCTTTTCATCGCTTGATCCAGCCCCCTACTTCCAGTGGTAGCTGAAAGCGGCCGCGACCAGCGCCAACGCGAGGCCACATAGAGCAGCCAGTATGGCTTTGCGGCGGCCGGGGAAACGATTCAGCCAGTTCGGGAGGCCCGGGGCCGTTTCGCCCAGGATCGCGCGCGCCAGGCGGCGTTGAGCGGCGTGGGGCGAGCCCCGCAGCGCCTTGGAGATTTCCGAATGCCCCCGCCGGTCGGCAATCAGGATTGTGGCGGAGTTCTCGCCGTTGGTGGATCGCTGGAGTCTGGTGCGCAGGCGCGCCGGAATTTCCTCCACTGAGCGGTAGACCCGATTGGAGCCGCGCTCCGAAATCATCACCGAGGACGTCTGGAAGAGACCGGCAGCGGGATTGGGCGTGTCGCAATGCGGACAACGGCGCTCCGACCGGGGGTAATCCCGAAGGCAGTGGCTACACTTCATCTGGCGGCCACCTGGGGCGCCCGGCCGGCCGGGAGCGGAGTCTCATTGTCCACGTGATCGAGCACGGCCTGAATGAATCCCATGGCCGCCTTGGAAAGCGCCTTGTCCTTCCGGTAGATCAAGCCCAAGCGCCGGCTCATCGGCTCGGGGGCCAGTGAGATCGTGTGCAGCTTGCCTGCCTTGGTTTCCTCGCGGCAGTTCGAAACCGCCAGGAACGCCACGCCCAGGCCGGCGATCACGAAGCGCTTCATCATTTCGGTGGAATCCAGCTCCATGGAGATGCGAACGTCGTCTTCCACCGGTTCGAGCCACTCGTCCAGGCGCGCGCGGGTCTTGCCCTGCTTCGGCAGCATGAGGAAGTAATCCAGCAAATCGTGCGGCAAAACCGTCTTCCGGCCGGCCAGCGGATGCCGGGCGGGAACGATGGCGCGGATTTCATCCCGGTAAACGTCGACCACCTGGAGGCGCTTCTCTTCCACGGGGAGTTGCACGAGTCCGAAGTCCGCCGAGTTCTCCATCACCGCCTCCACGACGCGCGCGCCGTAGGAGCGGACCACTTGAAGCTGCACGGCCGGGAAGCGCTCGCGATATTGCGAGAAGACATCGGGGAGAACGTAGATACAGGTGGCTTCGTTGGCCGCAATTACGAGTTCTCCGCGGGGATCGTGCTCCAGTTCCGCGATAGCGTCTTGCGCCTGGCGCCGCAGGTCCGTCAACTGCTCCGCGTACCGCGCGAACAGCCGGCCCGCTGTGGTCAGGGAGATGCGGCTGCCAAAGCGTTCGAATAGCTCGGTGCGCAACTCCTGCTCCAGTTGGCGGACTTGCGCGCTGATCGCGGGCTGCGTGCGGTAGCACGTCTGGGCGGCTTTGGAAAAACTCTTCAGCCGAACGATTTCCAGAAACGTGTGGAGCTGGTCGAAGTCCATAGGTGGCCTGCGGGCCGACGGGGCGGGAAGCGCACATGCCCAGCCTCTGCGGTGCTTGGTCGTAGGTATTGTAACAGACGCTTCAGGCGACGCGAACAGCGGTACCATCGAAACCAATGCTGTTGCTCTTCCTTCTGCTTGCCGCTCTGCCCGCTCTCCACGCGCAAACGGGGCAGCAGGTGCTGCTGGTGGTGAATGGTAGCGACGCGGTATCGAGCCAGATCGGCGATTATTACCGGCCCCGGCGGTCGGTGCCCCTGAAGAACGTGTGTACCTTGCACTCGGGGGCCGGCGAGGAGATCACCTGGGAAACGTATGTGGTTCAGATCGAGCGGCCCATCGCGGCCTGTCTGGAGAAAAACGGCCTTCGCGAGAAGATCCTGTACATCGTACTGACCATGGGCGTGCCCCTGAAAATCCAAGGCGGCGGCGCGAAGATGACGGCGGAATACGGGTCGGTGGATTCCGAGTTGACGCTGCTCTACAGCAAGATGAAGGGCGCGGCCATTGGGCGCGCCGGCAGCGTCCCCAACCCATTTTTCATGAAGCGGGACGCCCCATTTTTGCACCCGCAATTCCCCATCTATCTGGTAACCCGCCTGGCAGCCTACGATCTGGCCGGCGTCAAGGCCATGATCGACCGGTCCCTGGCCGCACGCAACCGGGGCAAGTTCGTCATCGACCTCAGCTCGCCGGCAAACGGCGACGGGAATAACTGGCTGCGAACTGCCGCCTTACTTCTGCCGCGCGAGCGGGTGATTCTGGACGCCACCACCAACGTGCTCTATGACCAGAAGGATGTGATCGGGTACGCGTCCTGGGGGTCGAACGACGGCAACCGCAAGCGGCGCTGGCTGGGATTTCAATGGCTACCCGGAGGGATCGCCACGGAGTTCGTCTCCACCAACGCCCGCACGCTGAAGCGGCCGCCGGACGATTGGACGTTGACTACCTACGAAGACCGGCAGCATTTCTTTGCCGGTTCGCCTCAGAGCCTCAGCGCAGACCTGATTCAAGAGGGCGCCACGGGCGCGTCGGGGAACACCTACGAGCCCTTCCTGACCGGCTGCGCGCGCCCGGATTACCTGCTGCCGGCCTACTATCAAGGACGGAATCTGGCGGAGAGCTACTATCTGGCGCTTCCGTACCTGAGTTGGCAGGGAGTGGTACTGGGAGACCCGTTGTGCTCGTTGGGGAAGCCGTGAAGGGATATCTGAGGGTGCTCAGGGGCGGGATCGACCACCCCTGAGCGGAGGAAGGAACGAAGCGGGGAATCGATCAGCCGTTGGCCCTTAGCGCCTTGAGCTGCTGGAGCAACTGCTTGAGCTTCTGCTGCGTCTGCTCGGCCTTGGTCTTTTGTTCCGGCGTCAGGATGGTGTAGAACTTGGCCTTCGCGGCCGACTGGATCGCCAAGACCTGGCCTTGCAGCGCGCCTTGTGCGGCGGCCAGGCTCTGGATTTGCACGGTATCGTTGTTCTTCACGGCGGTCGCGAGAGACTGGCGGCCCTGCTGCAACTGCTGGCGGACGGGCTGCGCCGCCGTCCTGGCTTGCTGCATGATCTCCTTGGCCTGCGCCTTCTGGGCATCCGTCAGGTTCAAGTTTGCCAGGATCCGCTGGCGCACGGCGGCGCCCAGCTTAAGCCCGGCCCGGGCGGGCTTGGATGGAGCGGCGGCTGCCTGTGCGAAGGCCATTCCGGCTGCGAGCGCGGCCACGGTTGCGATTGTTATCAGATGTCGTTTCATGCTGTACCTCTTGAATATCTGCCTCGTATCGATAAACCCGAACGGGGGCCAAAGGTTGCGGCCCTGCCGGGCAGGCCTGGAGGCCTGTCCCACCGGCGGCAACATACGGAAACCGGAAGTGCGCCAGGATCGTCACAAAGTCATGTCCTATCAGAGTACTGCGAGGATGTCCTCCCGCTCCGTCGCGTTGTTGCTGCTTTGCGCCTTGTCAAGTCTCGCACAGGTCGCGCCGAAACGGCGCACGGCTGGGTTCGCCCCCAACCGTTACGCCTTGTTCCTGTCGGACGCGCCGGTGGGCGCCCGCTATCTCACGCGGGATAGTTTGCAGACGGCCGAGGCGCGCGGTTACCGGCAGCAGGTGGAACGCGCCCAGGGAAGCGTGTTGAGCGTGCTTGCGGCCCGAAATATCAGGGTCACCGGGTCGGTGTCTACTTTATTGAACGCCATCTTCGTGGTGGCGCCACCGGAAAGCCTGGACGAGCTGAGGGCGATTCCGGGCGTGGCCGGGGTGGTGCCAATGCGGGTCGGGCGAAGGTATCTAAATCTCGCCACGCAGTTGATGAACGGGGCGACACCGGGCGCCCTGAGCTCGGCCTACCCTCCGGCGTGGTCGCTAATGCCGGGCGGCGCTGGGAACGCCGGCGCGGGCATCAAGATCGGGATTCTCGATACCGGCATCGACCAGACCCATCCGGCTTTTCAAGATTCCTCGCTGGGGCCGGCCAGCAACAGCAATCACACTTATCCCATTTGCACGACAGGCCATCCCGAGGACTGCAGCTTCACAACCAATAAGGTGATCGTGGCGCGTAGCTATGTGCGGCAGATCGCGGCGTACAGCACCACACAGCCGCCGGTTCCCTCGACTTCGGAGCCGGACGACTATTCGCCTCGCGACCGCGACGGCCATGGTACGGCGGTAGCCTCGGCCGCTGCCGCCGTCTACCCGACCACCGGCGGCACGGTCCCGATTAACGGCATGGCGCCCAAGGCGTATCTCGGGAACTACAAGATCTACGGTTCGCCCGGCGTGAACGACTATCCGCCGGAGGATGTTTGGATTCAGGCCATCGACGATGCGCTCAACGATGGCATGGACATCGTGAACTTCTCTTCGGGTTTTCCGGCGACCACGGGCGCGTTGGATACTGGCGCGGCGTGCGGCAACCCCGCCGGCGTGGCCTGCGACCCGGTGGCTACGGCGTTCGAGAGCGCCGTCCAGCACGGGCTCGTGATCGTCGCCGCCGCGGGCAATAGCGGTACCAACTTCAGCGCTTACAACTACTATCCCGCGTTCAACTCGATCGGCTCGCCGGCCAGCGCGCCCTCCGTCATTTCGGTCGGGGCCACGATTAACTCTCATGCGTTTGGACCGAGCGTGAGCGTGCCTGGTCCGGGGGCGCCAGCCAATCTCCAGAATATCGTGTCGGCTCCCAGCGATTCGTTTACGTCCAGTCTCGGCGGGGTGATGGCGCCGCTGGTGGACGTCAGCTTTGTAGGCGATGGCTACGCCTGCAGCGCGCTGCCGGCGAACTTGCTGGCCGGCTCCTTCGCCCTGGTCCAGCGCGGCCCGACGGGGACGGGCGCGTGCGTCTTCTCGGCCAAAGCCGCCAACGTGCAGGCTGCCGGCGCCATCGGCTTGATTCTCTACATGGCCCCGGATTCGCCAGCGTCGTGGAACAATAACGATCCCTCGCACAATTTCATTGAAACCGTGGACCAGTTCACGGGGCCTGTAGTCGGCATCTCGAACGCCGCTGGAGTGGCGCTGAAGAGCTACATCGACGCTACGGCCATCCAGAGCTATATGCTAAACGGGTCCGTGGATCCGTGGCCGCGGGCGACGATCGATCTTTCCGGAGCGGAACGGCTTCCCGACGCCGCCGCGAACCTGCTGGCTACCTATTCCTCATTCGGCCCTTCGCTGGGGTACTTCCCGGTGTGCGGCACTTGCACCGGCGCGCTCCTGAAGCCCGAGCTGGTGGCCACCGGAGGGGGCGACTACAACCTTTATCCGGATCCGAACGATGCGAATCTGTTTGGCTTCCCAGGCCTCTACCTGGCGGCCGAGAGTTTCGACCCCAGTGGCGAGGTTTACAGCTCGACCCGATACGCAGCGGCCAATGGCACCAGCTTCGCCTCGCCCCTCACGGCGGGCGCCGCGGCGCTGGTCAAACAGGCGCATCCGGCTTACACCCCGGCGCAGATCAAGTCCGCCCTGGTGAACTGGAGTAACGCGCTGGGCGTTCCCAGCGACGACTTTGGCGTTTCCGTGGATGTGCGGCAGACCGGCGCCGGCCTGTTGGACGCGGGCGCGGCGGCTCAGGCCACCGTCACGGCCACGCCAGCCACCGTTTCGTTCGGGGCCGTCAAGACGGGGGGGGCTTTGCCGCCGGCGCAGCCGGTTACGATCGCCAACCTGGGTTCGAGCCCGGTGACGCTGGCGGTGGTTGTGGCGCCGCAAGCTCAACCCGCGGGCGCGACGGTCGCGACCGATAAGTCGAGCCTGAGCCTCGGGGCGGCGGGGACCGGCACGGCCAGCGCCACGTTCAACCTGTCGTTCGCGGGAGCCTTGCCGGCGGTCGGCTCCTACTTCGGAAGCGTCAACCTGACGGGCAGCGGCGTCTCCATGCACATCCCGTACCTGTTTCAGGTTGGTAACAATCTCCTGGGAAGCGGCACGCTTGTGACAGGTAACGTCATCCCGCTGTTCGGCACGTCTTTTGATGGGATTGCCGGGCAGGATATGGGCCCGATCGCGATCCAGTTGGTGGATGCCAGTGGCGTCCCCATTACCGGCGCTCCCGTGACGTTCTCGGCGGGTTCCAACTTGACGATGCGTAGCGTGTCCGGGGAACCGGCCTGTTCGCCGGCGAGCTCGACGGTGTCGGTCACCTGCAACACGGATAACTACGGCATTGCATACACCGACGTCGTCCTGGGAACGAGAGTGGTACAACAGACGATCACCGCCGTGGCGGCCGGTATTTCGGGCACTGCCATCTCACTCAGCGTGAACATCCGGCAGCAGCCCACCATCGCCACCAGCGGCGTACGGGACGCCGCCCAGAACAAGGCCACCATCGCTCCCGGCTCCTACGCGGCGATCTACGGGTCGGGCCTGAGCGACGTCACCGGCGCGGCGACGACGGCCACGCTTCCGCTGACGCTCGACGGCGTGACCGTGAGCTTCGACGTGCCCTCGGCGGGCATCAGCGTGCCTGGGGAACTGGTCTACGTGAGCGCCGGTCAGGTGAACGTACAAGTCCCCTGGGAGTTGCAGGGCCAAACCTCTGTGCAGATGAAGGTGACGCTTTACGAATACGAGTTCGGCAACGTGGTCACGGTTCCGGTAGCGGATACTGCGCCGGCCTTTTTCGAGACGTCGGCTGGCAACGTGGCCGCGCTGATCGCCAACACCTACACCTTCGTTACGCCGGGCAGCCCGGTGGCGAGAGGGACGGCGGTGCAGCTCTACGCCAACGGGCTTGGCCCGGTCAACAACCAACCGGCGTCAGGCAGTCCGGCGCCATCCACCAAGTCGGCGAGCACCAAGAGCCTGCCCACGGTGACCATCGGCGGGCAGAGCGCCGTGGTTTCGTACTGCGGCCTGGCCCCCGGCACGCCAGGGCTGTACGAGGTCGACGTGACGGTGCCATCCGGTATCGCCAGCACCGGCGCCCAGACAGTCTTGTTGACCATCGGGGGGCAAACGGCGACATCGTCCATCACCGTCAAATAGACGGCGCCGGTTGATATACTCGGGGTTCTCGATATGGCGAACCCAAAATATGGAGCGTCCGACAAGCCCGTTCCGGTGGCGGAGCTGGTCGCGACGCTCAGCGACGGCACGAAGGTCAAGCGGCGCATCCCCCGCATGCGCGCCTGCGGTGAGAAGGACGCGAAAGGCAAGCTCTGCGCCGGCCATCTGAAGCGGTGGTATTTCTTCGGCGACGAAGTCAAGAGCAAATTCGGGGCGGATGCCGAAGTCTACCGCTGCGAGCACTGCCAGACGCTCTACCTGCCCAACCCAGAAGAAGAGCCCCGCACGGGAACCCTGAGTTACTAAGAGCCGTCAGCCGTCAGCTTTCAGCTAAGGGCAAGAAGGCAGACCGGGAGGTCCCCCCACTAAGCGCGGTTGTTTTAGCTGATAGCTGATGGCTGATAGCTACTTCCTCCTAAACTGGTCGCCGGGGAGCCAGTCGGGGAGCTTGTCCTGATTGGCGATCTCTTTTCCCAGCAGGAAACCGTACTCGGCGGCCTGCTGCAAAGCCGTGAAATCCCAATCCGGCTGGAACTCGTCGGAGGGCTGATGGTAATGCTTGGAGTTGTATTCCTCCCAGGCCTTTTCGCCCCATCCGGCGGGCTTGCCGGCAAACTCGGTGGCATGTTCGATGGAAAACGCCGGAATGCCGGCGTGCGCGAACGAGAAGTGGTCCGAGCGGAAGTAATGGCCCTGCTCCGGCTGGGCATCGGGCTCGATCGCCAGGTTCACGCGTTTGGCGATCTGCTGCGCCAGCGGCCAGACCGTGGTGCGCTCGGCGCCGGTAAGCACCACGTTCAGCGCGCGGCCCCAAGGGTATAAGGCGTCGTAGTTCAAATCGATCGCGGTCTTGGCGGGCGGGTATATCGGATGCGCGGCGTAGTATTCCGACCCGCGCAAGCCGCCCTCTTCGGCCGTCACCGAGAGGAACAGCGCCGTGCGTTTGGGCTTTTGCGGCTGGGCCGCCCAGGCGCGCGCCAGTTCGAGGAGGATGGCGCAGCCGGTGGCGTTGTCTATGGCGCCGTTGTAAATGGCGTCTCCATCCACGGGCGTGCCGATTCCCAGGTGGTCCCAATGCGCGCTGAAAATCACGACCTCGTCCTTCAGCTTGGGATCGCTGCCCGGCACGATGGCCGCCACGTTGCGCGTATCGAGCTGGCGGACCTTCGACGGCATGTTGCCCCGGACCGTGATTCCCAGGGGAATGGGCCGGAAATCGCGCCTGTCCGAGGCTGCCAGCAACTCGTCAACCGTCTTGCCGGCCAGGCTCAGCAGTTTTTCGCCGGCTTCGCGCGTCACCCATCCCTGAAAGGCCAGCGCCTTCTCCCCCGGCGCCAGCTTGACGAACGGCGCCTCCCGCCCCCAGGAATTGCGCACCACTTCCCAGCCGTAGCCCGCTGTCGGCGTGGTGTGGACGATGATGGCGCCTACCGCGCCGCGCCGCACCGCCTCCTCGTATTTGTAGGTCCAGCGGCCGTAGTACGTCAGCGCGCGCCCGTCGAAGAATTTCGGATCGGTGGAAACCGGCTCGTTGGTGAATAGTACCAGTACCTTGCCTTTGACGTCGATCCCCTTGAAGTCGTCCCAGTTCCATTCCGGCGCCGTGATGCCGTGGCCCACGAAAATGGCTTCTCCTTCGAAGCGCGTCTGCGTCTCCTGCAACTGGCTCACGCCCACGAAATCGTTCAACCACCTGAAATCCACGCTCTTACCCGATGCCGCGGCCGAAAGTTGCGCGTCCGGCTGGGTTTCCACGCCGACCAGCGGCACTTTCTGAAAATACGTTCCGTCGTCTCCGGCGGGCTTGGCGCCCGCGAGCGCGAACTGGGTCGCGATATATTCGGTTGCCAACTGGCCGCCACGTACGCCGACGCCGCGGCCCTCCAGCAAGTCGCTCGATAGGAACTTCGTGTGTTCGCGGATGTGTTCCGCCGATATGGAGCCGTCCTGGGCCAGCAGTGGGAGCGCGGAAAGTAACGGGATTAAAAAGAGCTTGGACATGACGATTTCCATTTAAGCACTATTGCGGGCTAATCGAACTCGAGCGTATCGGCGATGGCTTCTACATCGGCCTGGCGCACCAGCACTTCGTCTTTCATCCGTTGGGGCGTCGAGCGTTCGTCGAAGGCCTGGAATAGCGCCATTTTGGCCAGGGCATAGCGTTCGGTGGAAGAGAGCTCGCGGCCGTGCCGCTCTTGCCACGCGGCAATGGCGGCGTCGCCGATCAGGACGCTCGCCGGCCTCCAGTTGGCGCGATCGGCCGATATGCTGAAGACGAACTCGATACCGCCGGCGGGGGAACGCAACGGCCGCTGCCCGTCGTAGCAATACTGATAGACGTAGCCGCTTTGCGCGGAGTAAGTCTTCATGCGGCGAACCGCCGGCGCCCCGGTCAACGCGGTTTTTTTCGAAAAAGGACTCCGGAACACGGTTTATTATTACTTATTGAGAACGCCGCCAATAGGGTACTTCGGTAATATTGACAAGCATACCAGTCCGGCGCGACACTGTAGTTGGAATCGAGCCGGTTTGCGATTCCGAAGCCGTTCGCAGGCCAGTCCGTGGGGACTGGCGGGAGGTGCTTATATAGAACCGGACAACGATGAGGGCGGCCTCATCCGTGGCAAGTGAACAGGTTGTACGGGAACCCTGAGCGGTCGGACCGGCGCCAAGCTTTCATGGCGCAGCGCGAAATGCGCAAAATGATGACTCGCCAACAGCGGTTTCTTCGTTCATGCGCCATCGGAAAGCCGCCCTTTTCTATTGCTCTTCCACCGATTCTCACCGTGCGTCAACTCTCAGTGTTGTAGACTGGAGAAGTTAATATGACACCGGCCGCCCTCGTGGAAATTGTCAGCGCTCACAGTCCCGATTCCGACGATGCATTTATGTTTTATGCCCTTGCGACCAAGAAGGTGCGCTCGGCGAAGGTCTCCTTCAAGCACGTGCTCGAGGACATCGAGACGTTGAACCGGAAGGCCATGGAGGGACGGTATGATTTGACCGCCATTTCATACCATGCGTATCCTTACGTGGCGGATAAATACGTGCTCATGGCCAGCGGCTCGAGCGTCGGCGACGGGTACGGTCCCACGATCATCGCCGCGCGGCCCATGGAGCCGGAGGAGTTGAAGGGTAAGCGCATCGCCGTTCCGGGCACGCTCACCACCGCATATCTGGCGGCCAAGCTCTTCCAACCCGATTTCGAAGCCGTGGTAACGCCGTTCGACAAAATCACCGACGCCGTCCGCGAGCGCGCGGTAGATGCGGGGCTCATCATCCATGAGGCGCAACTGACGTTCGACCGCGAGGGATTTCATCGCGTCGCCGATCTGGGCCGCTGGTTCAAGTCGAGCTACGGGCTGCCGCTGCCGCTGGGGGCCAACGCGCTGCTACGTTCGCTCGACGCCGAGATCAAGAGCGAATGCTGCCGCCTGATGCGGGAGAGCATTCAGTACGCGCTGGACAACCATGACGAGGCGCTGGAATACGCGCTACAATTCGCGCGCGACATGGAACCACGTCTGGCCGAAAAGTTCGTGGGCATGTACGTCAACCACTACACGCTGGACGCCGGCGAGGTGGTACCGCAAGCCGCGCAGAAACTGCTCGACATGGGCTACGAAGCCGGCCTGATTAGCAAACGCGTGGAAGTGGAATTTGTGCGGTAAGGGTGTGGTGGGGCAGACGATCGTTTTTCGTCGTCTGCCACTTCGCCCGCCGCCCGGCAGACCACCAAAAACGATGGTCTGCCCCGCAGAGCGGCATAGCCGCAACCGATGTGGGGCGGACTGGAACCTGCGGGCCGACTGTCAATCGGACCAGCCGGGCTGACGCCCGGCTGATGACGCCAGAAGGCGTCATCGCGGGCCAAAAGGCCCGACCCCACGTGAAAGCGGCGGCCGCCTG
>ODAK010001890.1_pt1 | contig 22361 bp, 20 predicted proteins | sample 1539591 | NCBI WGS metagenome assembly ODAK01 (sample SAMEA3539303, study PRJEB22396) | soil metagenome | biome: tundra; feature: field; material: soil | place: USA | collected 2010-05 | depth 0.15 m | reverse complement strand
GTGGCACGTTGATGGTCGTGGTGCCACCGGCCGTCGTCTGCGTCGCGCTACCGGCCGTATCGCCAAATGCCTGCACGTAACCCAAGGCCTGCGTCGCGAGTGAACCGGTAGCCGCGACCGGTCCGGTGGCTCCCGTGGCCCCAGAGGCGCCGCTCGTGCTCGTGCTCGTGCCCCCCGAGGCACCGGTCGCGCCAGTTGATCCGGTCGCACCGGTCGAGCCAGTGGCGCCCGTTGAGCCCGTGACGGCTGCCGGCGAGGTCGTGGGTGGCACCACTGTGCCGACGGCACCCGTCGTCCCTGACACACCCACGACGCCGCTGAGCATCGTGTAGATGTTCCAGTAATCACTCCCGTTACTGGAATTGATGGACGCGAAGTACTTCTTGCCGTTGACGACGTAGTCGATGCTGGGATTGCTGGCGGGACTCGGAGTCTTGTCGAGGGTCACGCCGAGGGCCTTGATGACAGCGGTCAACGTCGTGGCCAGGTCACTGGGGGCACTCAAGGTGTAGACCGGCGCCGATCCGGGCGCCGTCGAGAAGGAACTCGCACCGTTGAAGGTGTAGTTCAACATGATCGGCATCATGGTGCCCTCGATGCCGCCGGTACCGAACTTCGTTGCCGCCGCGGTGGGGCTCGCGCCTGCGTGCGCCGCGCTCGCCTGAAACCCGAGAACCGGTAGGACCGTCCCGGCGCCGTTGAGGGCGCTCACGCCGAGCACCGTGAGGGCACTGGCCGCGGCGACGGAACCCGCCATGCGCAGTCGGAACGTCCTCCACGCGGTGTCGTTCGCACGCATCTGACGCATTGCGCGCGTCAGCATCTGGTCGTAATTGGCGGGCACGTAACCCTGGGTCACTGGATTACTGTCGGCCAATCTCTCGTCGATAGATTTCATAGCGTTCTCCTTCGCTCTACTTGGTCTATGTCGCGAGCGAAGAAATCTTTCAGCTCACCGACACATCGGCGAAGTTCTTACGAAAACGTTCCTGTGCGCGAGAGAGCCGCACGGCCGCGGCGTTGGTGGTGATGCCCAGGATCAGACCGATCTCGTCGGCGCTGCGGCCGTCCCACGCGTGCAGCAGCACGATGTCGCGATCGTCGTCGCTCAAGGACTCGAGCGCGCTGCGCACCGCGTCGTCGGCGATCACGTGGTCCTCCGCGGAGGAGTCGTGGTGCGGTGGCGCGACGCGTGAAATGGCCACTTCGCCACGACGGAACTTGCGGTGCGCGTTGCGCAGCACGTTACGCGCGACACCAATCAACCAGGGCACCTCAGCCCCGTTGGGAATATCGTCGAGTCGCCGCCAGGCGATGATCAGTACCTCTTCGACGAGATCGTCGACGTCGGAATAGCTCAGCGGATAGATACGGCGTTTGATGTACGCGCCGATGGCCGGCGTCGCCTCATCGGCGACGGTCCGGAACCGCCGCTCTCTTTGCGCCCTCATACCAACGTCCTGTCTCGACTGTCCACTTTCTTACCGTGTTTTCGCGAGCGAAACGTTTCATTGTCATCGACGCGCAAAATGTCGTCGGAAAAGCCGAAAACCCCGAGTGACCAGTGAGCCGAAGCTCACCCGCCCCTCGGGGTTTCCGAGGCACACCATTCGTCGCCCCGTGTCGGACGGGCCACCGAATGACGGCAGGCACTCCACACCCTTCGCCGTCTCGTCAAGCGGACCGAACTCCGCTTGCCGCCGAAGTGATCCGTTCCTCTTGCGAGGCCCCTCTCACTTCCGCCTCCCTCCCCTTTCGGTTCAGTCTGCGTCGGCAGGTACTGCGTGGACTACGAGAAATACAATGCCACCAGCGAAAGCCCCCGTGAAGCCCTGATGACGAAATTGAGAGGTTTTGCCCAGATATTGTCGACTTTTGCACCACAATCCTCACGTTCAGCACACTTTTGCACGGGTAATTCCCAGGTTTTGCACATCGTGCATCGATGTAATTACGCAGGTGGCGTTCGAAACGTGAGTGTCAAGAGGCGCTGAGCGCTGTCGCGAGGGGCGTCGCGAGCGTCTCACGAGCCTGTGCGTAGGTCAACCAACGACCTTCGTCGAAGTCGTAGAGCTTGCACGCCCTCGTGTTGCATCGAAAATTCTTGAAGCGCAGCGGCTTGTCGTGCACTACGTCGGGATAGACCTTCTCGATCGCGAGTGCGGCCATCTCGAGGTTGTACATCGGGATGCGCATGTCCACGTGGTGTGGCGAGTGGATCATGATCCAGTGGAAGAAGAAGTTCACGCCCTTGGGAACGCGCAGCACCGTGGTGCCCTCCATCTGGCCCTTGAACTTGTTCCACTCATTGCGCTTCCACCAACGAATGTCCGGCGCGACATGGTGCACGTGCACCACCGATCCGATCATCGCGCTGAAGCCAAGGAAGGGAACTATTTCGGCGCGTAGGATCAGCCACGCGACACCGCCGACTGAATGCGTTCGTGCGGCCGCCAGGAATCCCAGGGCGACGGCCATCACGAGGGCGAAGCCCACGGTGACGAGGCGGTCGCGACGAATGGCCTTCACCCAACGCGCGGGCGGCGTGAAGACCATCATCTTGTGCCACCAGACTTCCTTGAGGTAGTACAGACCCGCACCCCACCACGACCACTCGACGCGGTGCAGTAACTTGCCCGCGCCAGACTTGTCGGCGTACTCCTGTGCGGTGACGGGGTGCCACACGAAGTCGTACCCCTGTCGCACGGTGAAGGCGTGATGGATGCGATTGTGCCCGAGGACCCACGCCTCGAAGACGTGCCACGATGGCAACATCGCGATGCGCCCGATGATCGAGTTCTTGCGCTTGGAGTTGAACAGCGCGCCATGCGCGCTGTCGTGGGCCACCACGAAAAGTGCGGTCACCGCCAGGATGGCGAGCACGTCGAGGGCGGCGTCGGCAAAAGGGTTCGCGACGAAGACCAGGGCCACGACGGTGCCCAAGTAGATCACCGTGTCGCGCGCGAAGTACGCCATTCCCTTCCACGTCGGGTTCTCGTAGGCGGCGGCCGGGATGACGTCGATGACCGGCTTCAAAGAGCCGACGCGTTCATCGCGTTCTTCGCGTTCGAGGGTTTCTTTGTTCACGCGAACACTGACGGGGGGGCGTCGCACTCGAGCACCACTTAATGACGAACGTTACAGAGAACCATCACCATTAATGCTACTTAGATGGCGAATAGTGCTCGTGGGACTTAAGTCATACACCCTAGTCAGGATGCTAGAACGATTGCCGCCAGGTCGTCGACGGTTTCGACCAGGCGGCCCTTCTCCACTCGCCACTGACGCGCGCTAGCGAGACGTTGCGCGTCCTGGTGCGAGATGACCACCAACACTCCGTCACGGTAGTGCTCTCGCAGCGTGACCAGCATCGCGCGCGCCGCCGCGTCATCGAGACCCTCGGTCGGTTCGTCGAAGATCGTGACCGGTCGGTCGGCGAGCAATTCACGCGCGACTCCGAGGCGACGCTGCTCTCCTCCGGACAAACCGGTGTCGACGCCACCCAGTTGCGTGTGCAGTCCGTCGGGCAGGGCACGAAGGAAGTCCCCGAGCCCGGCCTCTTCGCACGCCCGTTCGAGTTGCGCATCGGTGGCGGTGGGCCGAGCGATGCGCAGGTTGTCCGCCAAGGTCGTGGCAAAGACGTACGGTGCGTCGTCGACTGGACCCACGACGCCGCGCACGACGTCGGAGCGGAGCGACGAGTACTCCTCGTCCCCGAGCGTCATTCGTCCGAGACTCGGATCGAGGAACTTCGCGACCAGTCGCGCGAGGGTCGTTTTGCCACCCCCGCTGGGTCCCGACAGCACGACGACGTCGCCCGCGTGCAGTTGGCACGTGACGTGCTCGAGCACCCGGACGTCGTCGTAGGCGTGCGACACGTCGTGCAACCCGACGCGCGCATCGAGCACAGGTCGCTCAACAGTTTCGGAGGGCTCGCGGACCGGCCAGGACTTTTCGTGCAGCGCATTGAGTCGCGTCATCGCGGCGCGGTCGCGTGAAGCCCCCACGACGCCGGTCACCAGACCGCTCACTAATTCCAACGCCGCGATCGTGGTCAGTGCCGGGACGGCCACCAGCGCCGCGGCGAGGTGTCCGCTGCGGACATCGCCAGCGCTCACCGCGGTGACCACGATGCACGCCACGCCATTGATCAGTACCGCCAGTCCCGACACCACGCCGGTCGCTGCGCGACGTCGACGCTGCGCGGCGTCACCGCGCTCTTCCAAGTTCGCGAGTCGACGCTCGAGATGACTGGTCGCACCCACCATTACGAACTCGTCACCGCTCTGGGCAACTTGGTCGAACAGCGAGGTCATCTCGGCGTGGACCTTGTCCATCACCTCGCCGCTGCCTCGACCGAGACGCAGCGCCAGTCCGGGCAGGAACACGGCGTCGACCGCGATGGCCACCAGCAACACCGCACCCGCCACCGGCGACATGACGCCGCAGACCACGACGCTGACCAGTCCCGCCGCCACACTCGTCAACAGGGGACCCGCCACCGCCGTGAGGAGGTCCTGCACGCGCTCGACATCACCGAGCACGGTGTCGACGACGTCGGCACTGCGCGGTCCGAGCCCGGCGGGCAACAGTGGTTCGAGTTCGTCTGCCACGCGAGCACGGACGTGACCCATGGCGCTCAGGGCCGCCCGATGGGTCTGGGTTCGTTCGAGGTAGCGACCGCCAGCCTTGGCGAGGGCGAAGAGTTGTACCAATCCCATCGGAACGGTCAAGGACAAGACGCTGGGACGTTGCGCGGCGCGCACGATGAGCCACGCCGACGTGGCCGCGAGCCCCACCGTGCAAAGGGTGACCAGCAGTCCGGCCCACAGAGCACCGCGGACCGCGCGGCGCTCTCGCGTCAGCGCCTCGCGCACGATGCCCGCGCGCTCAGACATGGCTCGTCCGAGGTGTTCGCACGTCGATGACGTGGTCCGCGTCGAAGGAGCGATGCGTGGCGACGATGCGGGTCATAGACAGCGAATGGATGGCCCGCGACACGAGTTCCTCGCTCACGTCGTCAAGATGTGCGGTCGGTTCATCGAGTACCAGCAACAACGGTCGTCGCAGGAGGCATCGCGCCAGTGCCAGTCGTCGGCGCTGCCCCGCGGACAATGCGCTCGCACCTTCGCCGAGGTCCCGCTCCAAGTCCAGGTCGAGGGCCAGCGACACCAGGACGCTACGCATGTCATCCTCGCTGATCATCTCGTCGCCCATCGACAGCACGTCGCGCGCGCAGGACCCGGGCAGGCGCGGGTCCTGAGGCAGGTACGCGACTCGCGCCTGCCAACGGTCACGGTCAAGTTCGTTGAGGTCGACACCGTCGATGGTGATCGCCCCGACGGGGACGGGTCGAAGTCCGATGATCGACCGCAGCAGGGTTGTCTTGCCCGAACCCGACGCTCCGCGAATCACCGTGAGTTCTCCGGCGGTGATGACTCCGCTGACCCGACGCGCGTCGCGGCGACCCTCCCCCGCGACGTCGATGTCGCACAAGTCGACGGCCGGGGGTGTCGAGGGTGGCATTCGGTGACCCGACGTCGACGTCGACTCCACCAGGTTCAATACGGCACTGGCGGCGGCGATGCCGTCCGCGGATCCGTGGTACTGCGCGGCCGAGCGGCGCAGTGGCAAGAACACCTCCGGCGTCACCAGCAGCACCGCGAGGGCCACGTTCAGGCGCAAGGATCCATCCAGGAGGCGAATACCCAGCACGAGGGCGACCAGAGCCGTGGCCAGAGATGCCAGCAGTTCCAACGCGAAGCTCGAGAGGAACGCCACCTTGAGTGTCGACATGGTGGTGCGCTGCAGGGCGCGGCCGACCTCGTCGAGTTGTTCCACGTCATGACGGGAGCGATTATGGGCCTTCAGGACACCCATGCCACGAACGACGTCGCCGAAGTAACCCGCGAGTCGCTGTTGGTCGCGCCAGCGATCCTCCATCTTCTCCTTCGCTTCGAGCCCCAGCAGAATCATGAATACTGGCAAGAGGCACACGCTGATCAGAACGATGACGCCGCTCAAGGGATCGCGCGCCGCGAGAAACCCGAGCAGTAACAGGGGCGCGAGCGTTGCGAGCACCAGCGCCGGCACGTAATTCGACACGTAGGCCTCAATGGCGTCCACGCCCTTGGTCGCGAGTTGCACGGTCGCGTCCACACTCTCATGGGCGCCCCCACGCACCACGTGGCGCAGGAGTCGCTCCCGTAGATCGCGTCGCACCGGAGCGGCGATGTTCGCCGTCACCGGCTCACTCAGCCCCACGCACAGCGCTCGCACCACGGTCGCCACCACGAACCACATCACGTTGTCGGTGATGCGCGCACCGTGGTGGTAGAAGACCGCGCCCAGCGCGTTCGCCACCGTAGCGGCCTGCACGATGATGGACACTGTTGTCACGAGACCTAGGGTCAGTGAAACGCCGAGCGCGCGTCGCACCAGGGGCGACGCGCGCATCAGGCGCTTCAGCAAGGCCGACGGACGTTCGGCGGGCACGCTAGACGTTCGTGGGCACGGACTCGGACGCCGCGCTCGGACGGCTCACGCGCTTCTTGAAGATCCAGTACGTCCAACTCTGGTACGCCAGGACGATCGGCGTGAAGATCAGCGCAACCCAGCTCATGACCTCGAGCGTGTAAGGGTGCGACGCGCTGCCGACGATGGTCAGGCTGTCACTCGACGCGACCGACGAGACGAGCACGTTGGGGTACAGATTGAGCATCATGGTCGTAAAGAACGCGACGATGACCAACCCGGTGCCGATGAACGCCCAGCCCTCAAGGCGCTCGCGCACCAGCCAACTCACCCCCGCCAGCACCGCGACGCCCACGATGGGTAGCAGCGGCGGAACGAGGCCGACTTCGTGGCGTGCATGCGCGGTCACGTACGTCCAGCCCAGGAAGGCCGTGACGATGATGAAGGTGACCGGCGCCAACCACGTGGCGATCTTCTGGGCGCGCTCGCGCACGGCACCCTCGGACTTGAGACCCAGATACGTCGCACCGTGCAGAGTGAAGAGCGACAACGTACTCAGACCCCCGACGAGGGCGTAGGGCTTGACGAGGTCGAAGAAGTTGCCCGTCCACGTCGCGTTGGCGCCCAGGGGCACCCCGTGCACGAAGTCAGCGAAGGCGACGCCCCACAGTAGGGCCGGTAGAGCGGAACCCCAGAAGATCGCCCGATCCCACCACGCAGCCCACCTGGCGTCACCGCGGTGGCGCATCTCGAAGGCCATCCCGCGGAAGATCAACGCCGCGAGGACCAAGAACAAGGCGAGGTAGAAGCCGCTGAACACGGTCGCGTACCACAGGGGGAACGCCGCGAAGGTGGCGCCACCGGCGGTGAGCAGCCACACCTCGTTGCCGTCCCAGACGGGCCCGATGGTGTTGATGGTCACTCGCCGGTCGATGTCATCCTTGCCGACGAAGGGCATCAGCACCCCGACCCCGAAGTCGAATCCCTCGAGGAAGAAGTACCCGAGCCAGAGCACGGTGATGAGTGTGAACCACAGCTGCTCGAGGCCGCTGGGGGAAGTTGTTAGTAGTCCTAGCATCGTCATTCTCCTAGTAGATGAGTTCGGGGACGGCCGGGGCTTCGCTCTCGCTCAGCACCGGCTCGGGAACCTTGGCGAGTCGAATCATCAGTCCGATTTCGACCACGGCCAACAGCGTGTACACCGCGGTGAAACCGATCAACGACGTCGCCACGTATCCCGGGGCGATGAGCGTCACGGCCGTCGAGGTCTTCAAGAGTCCAAATACCACCCACGGTTGGCGGCCGATCTCGGTGAAGATCCAGCCAGTGGAGTTGGCGATGAACGGGGCCAGCGCCATCCACGACGCGAAGCGTAAGAACCTCGTTGAAAGTTCGAGGCGCCGACGCTTCATGAGCCACAACCCCACGCCGCCGAGTACGAAGAGCAAGATGCCCAGACCCACCATGATGCGAAAGGTCCAGTACAGGACCCAGATCACCGGCACGTAGCTGCCCGCTCCGTACTTGGCCGTCGCTTCCTTCTGCAACTGGTTGATGCCCTTGACGTTCCCGTTCCAGGTGTTGGTGGCGAGCACGCTCAAGATGTGCGGTACGCGAACCTGGAAGACGGGATTGCCTGAGAGATCCCCAATAGTGAGCAGCGAGAAACTCGCGCCGTTGGTGGAGTTGTAGAGGGCTTCGGCGGCGGCCATCTTCATGGGCTGCTGCTGCTCCATCTGCCTGGCCTGTGAGTCGCCGAGGAACATCGTGCCCACCGCAGTGATCAACGTGGCGACGATGGCGATCTTGGCGGCCTTGGCGAATCCGGCGTGGTCGTGACCCTTGCGCAGGTGCCAGGCCGAGATGGCCAGCATGAACACCGCGCCGGTCAAGAAGGCACTGAACAGCACGTGACCATAGGCGAGGAGAAACGTCGAGTTGGTGACCACGGCCCAGAAGTTGGTCATGACGGCCTGGTGGGTGACCGGGTCGATGACGTAGCCCACCGGGTGCTGCATCCACGAGTTCGCTGCAACGATGAACGCCGCCGAGAGAATGGTCCCCAGACTCGCGAGCCAGATCGACATCAAGTGGACGCGGTCGCTCACGCGCCCGCGCCCGAAGATCCAGATCCCGAGGAACGTCGACTCCATGAAGAAGGCGAGCAACCCCTCGATAGCGAGGGGGGCACCGAAGATGTTGCCCACGAAGGTCGAGTAGCGCGACCAGTCCATGCCGAACTGGAACTCTTGCACGATGCCCGTCACCACGCCGATGGCGAAGTTAACCAAGAAGAGCTTTCCGAAGAACCTCGTCATCCGGTCGTAGCCCGGATCCTTGGTCTTATAGAACGCCGTTTGCAGGATCGCCACGAGCAATCCGAGCCCGATAGTGAGCGGCACGAACAGGAAGTGGAAGACGGTCGTGATCCCAAATTGCCATCGTGCCAATGACAGGGTGGAAATGCCGCCGATAAATGTGTTCATAAGAAGAAGATAAGTTTCAGAACTTGATAATTTTGACGATCCATTGGGGCACTTCGTCCTTTCTAGTTGGTGCACTGGTCCGCAGTCTCAGTGATCGCCCTTCGTGATCATCGTGAGGAAGCGGAGATTGAGCGCGGCGAAACGCCACGCTTGGAAGAACAAGTTCTGGCGTCGCCGCAAGGTGGCTGCGGTGGGCAGTGGTGCCTTATCGATGTCTGTGGTCGTGTTGTCCATGGGAGGTGTCCGTTCTGTTCGTCGCTATTCGGGAATGAGGAACCACAGTGGTCGCGCTTTGGCCTTGTAGATGAAGACGACGTGGAGCATGTACTTGATCCAGTGCCCGGCCAGACCGATCTCACCGAAGGTGTCCTTCAGGCTGCGCCCGGTCTCGGGGTAGGTGGCGTAGTCGGGCACCACCGGATACATAGTCATCGAGGCGGCGGTGCCGTGTCGCACTCCCACACCCGATGAGGCGACGCACGCGGCACCCATCGTGGCCATGGATGCGCATCGTGCCGGGGTCGTGGCCCCTCGCATGATGCGGTCAGAGATGGTCATGGCCACCGTCTTGCCCATGACGCCCGAGGGCATTCCCGTACGGGGCGGAGCGGGCGTGATGACTGTCCCGTTGGGGCTCGTGCGCGGGCGCGAGATCTGGTGCGGCGGCGCGAAAGCGATCCCTACGCCAAAAACATTGGGAAGCGTGGCACTTTCGTAGGTGCGCGGCCAGTCCTTGGCGCTCCACTCCTCGTAAGGTTTGGCCTCGTAATTGGCGTCCACTTTCATGAACCCGTTGGGCGCGAAGACGTCAGCGGTGATGTCGGTGCCCGACGCATCGAACGCCTTCATGTCAGCGCCGCGAAAGGGCGGCAACAGCATCGCAAAGTCGAATGTCAAGGTGTTCTTAGAACCGTCGAGTTGTTCGTAGTGGATGACTCCGGGCTCGATCTTCTCCACGTGAGCCTGGGTCACCGCGCGGACACCCCGCTCGCGAAAGAGGGATTCAGTCCAGAGTTTGCTCGTCGTCTGAAAACCCCTTTGGCTGAAGGTCATGCCCCCGACACCGAAGTCACCCAGTTCATTCTCGTTGGACAGATAAGTGACGTCGGCCAATTCACGTACTCCGGCCATGCGAAGTTCGTGCTCAACATTGAAGCAATACTCGAAAGCTGCCCCCTCGCAGGTGCAGGTGCCGTGACCCACGCCGACCACCAGACTCTGTCGATGGCCGGCCTTGAGCTCGTTGATCACATCAAGAAATCGCTGTGACGCTTCCACCGCGTGGGCCGCGGTACACACCGAGACAGTGTTGGCATCGGGACCGAGACCTGGGGTCGCGGCAAAGTTGAGTTTGGGTCCAGTGGCGTTGACGAGGTAGTCATAAGTCAATCTCGCTTCCTCGCCAGCACGCGTCGGATCGGTGTAGCGAATGCTCACGTGCGGACGCAGTTCCTGCGGTGACCCCATCGGATGCAGTTCCGTGGCTAGCGCCTGATGAAATTCGATGCCCTTGCGGCGATAGATGGGGGCCAGTTCAAATGTGACCTGCTCGCTGGTCATCTTGCCCACCCCGACCCAAATATTGGAGGGTATCCAGTTCCACTTGGAATTAGGCGAGACCACGACCACTTCGTGGGCGTTCTTCAGCCGTCGCTTCAGATGCAATGCGGCCGTATGTCCCGATATACCCGCCCCCAAAACCACCACTCTCGCCACGGCGTACCTTCTTCGCTCTCAGGGCGCCGCCTTCGTCAGCGCCAAGGACCCTCTAACCCGTGGAAAACCCGGGCGCGCCCTACGGTGTCAGACTCTCATACCCCATGGGGTATATCATGTGCTCATCCCGTGACCTTGGTCACAAGTTGGCGAGGAGTCGAATGTCACCGAAAGTGCCGAAGGCATCGATGTCGCATCCGTGAAGGTGACCAACGTCCCTATGGAGAAGCGCTCGACGGCGCCGAGACTGGTGCCATGACGATGACTGCCCGCGGCGCAAGCCATGTGGAGATTCACGCGGGAGACCACCGCCGCGAAGTGTTGCAGCGACGATTCAACGACCGGCCCCTGTTGGTCTTCTGGGAGATGACCAAGGCTTGTGACCTCGCGTGCTTCCACTGCCGCGCCGATGCCCAACGCGATCCCAGCCCGTGCGAGCTCTCGACCGACGAAGGTCGGCGCATGATCGACGAATTAGCGCAACTCGCGAGTCCGCGTCCGATTCTCATTCTCACCGGAGGCGACTGCCTCAAGCGTCTCGACCTGCTTGAGCTCATCGACTACGCCAAGTCCGCGGCGGTCCCCGTCGCCCTCGCCCCCTCCGTCACACCGCTGCTAACGCCAGAGCGGATGCACGAGTTGCGCGAGCACGGCATCAAGACCGTCTCGATCTCCCTCGACGGCATGGACTCCGCCACCCACGACGCCGTGCGCGGCGTCCCCGGTCACTTCGACGCCACGATCACCACCTTGGGGCAACTCAAGGACGCCGGCTTCACGGTCCAGATCAACACCACCGTGATGGCGCGCAACGTCGGTCAGCTGGCCGATATAGCCCAACTGCTGCACGAACACCACCTCGACATCTGGGAAGTGTTCTTCCTCATCTCGACCGGCCGCGGTACCGACGTCAACGCCTCGACGCCCCAACAGAACGAGGACATCTGCAATTTCCTGGTGGATGCGTCGCAATACGGATTCACGGTTCGCTCGGTCGAGGGTCCGTTCCTTCGGCGCGTCAACCAGCAACGACACGAGGGTGTGGACGGGCCGGCCACCGGTGACCTTTACGCCGCGCTGCGCGCGCGACTGCGCCAGCTCCTTGGCGAACCGACCCACGACGTGTGCGCCCCGAGTGCAGCGACGCGCGACGGCAACGGTATCGTCTTCGTCGGGGCGACCGGCGACGTCTACCCGTCGGGATTCCTCCCGTACGCTCTGGGCAATCTTCGCTCTGCGTCACTGATCGCCATCTACCGCGACGCTCCCATCATGAGGGCGATTCGCGACGCGGCGTTCCTCGGCACCTGCGGCGAGTGCTCGTTTCGACAACTTTGTGGTGGTTCGCGGTCGCGCGCCTTTGCCGCGACGGGCGACCCGCTCGAGTCCGATCCTGCGTGTCTTCTCGTGGAATCCGCGTCGCGCTTATCCCTCGAAGTCTTGGACTAGAGCAACGCCACTGTCAGTTCAGGTTCAGTCGCCGCCCTTACTTCGTCCACTGTTACTCTAGGCGCGCACTCACGCAACACCAGACCGGTCGATTCAACGTCGATGACGGCCAGATCGGTGATGATCCGATGTACGCATCCTTCTCCTGTCAGAGGCAACGAACACTTTCGGACAATCTTGAAGCCACCGTCTTTGGCCAGATGCTCCATCATGACAATGACCCTCTTGGCGCCATGGACCAAGTCCATCGCTCCACCCATCCCCTTCACCGCTTTTCCCGGAATCATCCAGTTGGCCAGGTCGCCATGTGATGAAACTTGCATGCCACCAAGGACTGCCACATCGACGTGGCCACCACGAATCATCGCAAACGATTCGGATGAGTCAAAGTACGATGCACCGTCCCTCACGGTCACTGTCTCCTTGCCTGCGTTGATCAGATCGGGATCGACGTGGGACTCATTCGGGTAGGGGCCGACACCGAGAATCCCATTCTCCGAGTGCAACACGACTTCGATTCCCTCCGGTATGAAGTTTGCCACCGTGGTGGGGAGTCCAATACCAAGATTTATATATTGGCCGTCCCTTAGTTCGGCGGCGACCCTTTGGGCTAACTCGTCTTTGGTACGACCACTCATTTGGCCACGGTCTTCTTCTCGATCCTCTTCTCGCCGTCAGGAATATGCACGACGCGCTGGACGTATATTCCCGGAGTGTGAACGTCACGAGGGTCCAAGTCGCCGGGCTCGACGAGTTCCTCGACCTCGGCAATCGTGATGCGGCCTGCGCTGGCGCACAAGGGATTGAAGTTGCGTGCGCTCTTCTCGTAGACGAGATTACCCAGGCGGTCCCCGTAGCGCGCGTGCACTAGAGCGAAGTCGGTTCGAATACCGCGTTCGAGGACGTACGGGACGTTGTCGAACACTCTGACCTCCTGTGGTGGCGAAGCCACTGAGATTGCGCCACTACCGTCATATCGCCACGGAAGTCCACCTTGTGCCACTTGTGTTCCCACGCCGGCAGGCGTGAAGAAGGCGGGGATGCCCGCCCCCCCGGCTCGCAGACGTTCCGCCAGTGTCCCCTGGGGCACGAGTTCGACCTCGAGTTCACCGCTGAGGAATTGCCGTTCAAACTCCTTGTTTTCGCCCACGTAAGAACCCGTAGTACGTCGGATCCGCTGGGCCCCAATCAGAATTCCTAGCCCCCAATCATCAACGCCACAATTGTTCGAGACGATCTCAAGGTCTCGGGAACCCCGGATGAACACAGCTTGGATGAGCCCCATGGGTATCCCGCATAATCCGAATCCGCCTACGGTCACCGACGATCCGTCGGCGATATCAGCCCCCGCCTCTTGAGCGGTTTCCCAGCGCTTGTCCATTCTCGCCTCTGTCACTGGACACCTGATCGTGGCCCACTGCCATGCCTGTTCCACTTCATGGGACAGACTGTCCAATGACGAAACTACCATGGCGAAGTCTCCGTAGTCAATTGATGACAGCGCCTATCGATCCCGCGGCGAACAAGATCAACGACACTTCGTCGCTTCGAGCCCAAAAGGGCAGCTGCGACGTAATCTCGGTGCTCAGGTCAACGGCGGGGCCTCTTCGTCCACTTGCTGAGTGACGATCCGCTCGACGGTGGCACTGAGCGCATCGACAAGTCGAGTCTCTTGGCCGTAGAAACGCTGTGCGGGCAAAGGAACTGAGATGGCGTACCAGCTCCCGTCGGGAGCTTGCAATGCACTACCGATGGCGCAGATACCCAAGGTGTGCTCTTCACGGTCATACGCCATTCCCGTTCGCCGAATCTCACGAAGATCGGCCTCGAGGACCTCTCGATCCGTGATGGTCGAAGGTGTGAATCGCTCAAGCCGTTCGCTCAACAATCTCGAGAGAGACCGATCGTCGAGTGCAGCAAGAACCGCCTTGCCCGGCGCCGTGCAGTGCAGTGGGAAGGAGATACCGGTTCCCGAAACGGCCCGTAGTCGGCGCGGAGCAATTACCTGATCAACGAATGTAATCGTATTTCCAGTCAACTCTGAGAGGTCGACGGTTTCGCGCAGGCTGTGACTGAGTTCAAGAATAAAGGGTCGAATCAAATGCTCAAAATTCGAGCGACTTGCGTCTGCAAGTCGCAAGAAGGCGGGACCTAACTTGTAGCCAGACTTCGTTGCGCGTAAGAAGTCTTGTCGGCACAGCGCTACCACGATGCGATGCACAGTGGAGCGAGACAAGTTCGACAGTGCCGCGATCTGCGCCAGACTGAGACCAGCCGAATTCTCGGCAATCGCGTTTAAGATGTCGGCCGCGCGTGAGATGACTTGGACGTCGACGGCTCGATTGGACTCCTTCAACTCGCCACGCGCACCGCTGGCCAGCGGCGACTCATTGCTCTTAGACATTGCGCTCACAGTAGTGGCTCTCTTCCCTCGCACGACCGGTTCCTTGGCATTATTCGCGGGTAGCCGAGTCGTGGTCCACCACCAATGGAGATACGAAAGTGCCCGCCCAAAGTGGGACGACTTCGTTTCCGAACACCTTGGCGACAATTGTCGCACCGAGTCCACATCGTGGGACTGACAAGGAGACCAGCGAATGTCGCCTCACCCGCTCAACTGAAACTCCTGTTCGGCCTCTTCGACCGTGGCCACGGAGCGTTCGAGAACATGGGCCACTCCCACCAAGCGCGAGACCAGCGCTTCGTTACTCGGCGCGAGTTCACCCTTTCGGAGATAGAGCGTGTCCTCCAACCCGGTGCGGGCGTTACCGCCTAGGGCAACGGCCACCGTGGAGATCTCAAGATGTGGGCGTCCGATGACGATTGCCTGCCAAATCGCGCCGGGCGGCAACATGCGAACTGCGAAGAGGAGATTGTCGACGGTTGCCGACATGCCTCCTTTAATTCCCATAACAATCGAGAATTGCAACGGCTCTTCGAGGAAGCCCTCCTCGAAGAGCGCCAGGCACACTGGAATATGTCCAATGTCGTATATCTCGAGTTCGGCCTTTACCCCAAGTTCTCTCATCCGGCTTGCCAGACGACGCACTCCGCTAGGGGGATTACGAAACTCACCGATGCCAAAACTCATAGAGCAAGGATTCAGCGTAGCCATCCGCGGTCGTAATTCAACGAGCTTCTCCCTTTCCTCAAAGGGTGTGTCCAAGCCCACCCCCGTCGAGAGTTGGATCAGCACTGGTGATTGCTCACGAATCCGGTCCATCGTTTCTTGAGCGATTCCAAGGTCAGCAGTCGGCTGCTCCTGGGCGTCGCGCAGATGGATGTGGACAACGGCAGCCCCCGCTTCGTGCGCGCGGGTGGCCGCGTCGGCGATCTCTTGTGGCGTCGTCGGCAACGCCGGATTGTCCTTTTTGAACGCAATCGGGCCGGTCAGCGCCGCGGTAACGACGATTTTGTTGTTCATCTTCCCCCTCTCAAGGAGACCTACGCGCTGGGGCGATCATGACCGCCATCAGCGACGTGGCTCCCGACTCGTTGATAACCCGTCGACGCTCGTTGGAGGGCAAAAAGACGGTGTCCTTCGGACCGAGCACGACCCTTTGATCGTCGGTCTCGATAGTGATTTCGCCCTCGAGAACGAGGTAGACCTTCTCCGCGGGCGTGGTGTCCCATTCGGCCCCGCCACCAGGCTCAAAGGTCGACACACCAAGCCAGAACGATGTGACGTCGGACACTTCGGCACCTTGGAGTCGCACGCCCACGCAACCATGGTGCTTGGGAGCCTCGTACTCTGAAGCTTCCTGGAATCGAGTCACGATCATCAGAGGCCCGAACCTTGCTCCATGCGAAAGGTCCCCTTCGGATCGACCATGGCCACCAATCGGACGATGCAGCCGTCACCACCGACCCAGCGCCACGGGAAGGCAGCAAAGGTGACTCTCTGTCCGTTGACGTCGTCGATGTCACCACCTACGTTCTCAAAGCCCACAATGCCTTTGCTGAGCAAGGCGCGGTGACAGGGCTCCCACAACGGGAAATCCTCGATCACGTCGCGTCCGGTCTCTTGCTTGTATTCCATGTTGGCCCACGGGAGAAGTCCGTTGGGCCAGCCGGGTCCGTGCGGCCCGATGGCGGTAGCTAACGGGTGGTCGAGGGCCTGGGTGTCGGTTCCGACGGCACGCACCCCACGCTCCGCAAACCAGTCGCCCGCGCTCTTGTCAAAGCCAGGAGAGTAGGCGTAGTACATCGAGTTGTCGCCGTAGTGGTGGTGCCAACCCGTATTCACCATCACAATGTCGTTAGGTTCAATAGTCGGCGTGGCCTTCTCCAAGTCGTCTGCGGTGACCCGCTCCCACTTTTGTTTGGGGATCGAGACGACAACGCCCGTACCGAAGAATCGCCACAGCGGAATCTCGTGGAGAAGTGGTGCCCCCTCAATCACGTGACCCGGCACGTCCACGTGCGTTCCTGAGTGCATGACGGTGGTGATCTTTTGGGTCAATACCCCGGATCGAGCCATCGTGTGCAGGCGTTCGATCTTGACATCCTCGAAATACGGCCACGCGGGCACCCCGTGTCCCCACGGGTGACTCAACTCGTAGTAGTGGATCCCCGTAACCGGATCGATCTCTGGTGCCATCGTGGTACTCCAATCTGCTTTGAAACCGCGAGCGACCTGCCCCCCTGGATTTCACTAGGACATGTTGTCCCGACTAGTGAAACAGTGATGATTATCTCACAGGCGATAGCGCCTGTCAAACAAGGATGAACTTTGCGTCAGTCGGCGATTCGAACTCTCGCGGCGCCCAGTTCGAGCCAGCATCGTGAGCATCAACATTGGCAATTGCGGCCAAAACAGCCAATCAAATATGACGGTCACCCTCAACCCCAGATTCTTGATCACCTACCCGGGGATCGTTTGATTAGCGATTGTCACACTGCTACTTTCATAGGACGGGTCGTTCCATAATGTGAAACAGTGATGAGAGATGAAGAAATGGGGGGTGTCATGGAGTCGTTGACCAATTTTCAGGGCCAGACGATCATCGTGGTGGGAGCCACGGGAGCATTGGGCAGTGCCACCGCACTTCGCCTGGGGGCGCTGGGCGCGAACGTCGTGATGACCGGCGCCACCGCCGATCGACTCGACGGGCTCGCGAAGGAGGTCTCGGAGGCGGGCGGTTCGTGCGTCACGGTGAACCGGCGTCCCGAATCAGAGGAATCCGCTGCGCACATCATGTCACGCGCGGTTGAGGCGTTCGGCTCGATCGACGGACTCGTGATTGCCAGTGGCACCAATAAGGTCGCCCCCATAGTGGACATGACCGTCGAACAGTTCGATCTCGTCATGGACACGAACGTGCGAAACACCTGGCTCATGTGCCGCGCCTACGGTGCCCACCAATTGGCGACGGGGGCTACGGGCAGCGTGGTGATCGTGACATCGACCCGAGCCCTACTGGGCCACAGCGCGGGCTACACCGCCTACTGCTCATCGAAGGGTGCCGAGAATCTTTTGACCCGATGCCTCGCCGCCGAATGGGGAGCAAAGCAGATTCGTGTCAATGCGGTGGCACCCACGGTCTTTCGCTCCGACCTCACCGCGTGGATGTATGAAGACGACGAGCACGCCACCAAGACCCGTGAGGGGATGCTGTCGAGGATTCCCCTCGGTCGTTTGGCCGAACCCGAGGACGTCGTAGGTCCGACGCTGTTCTTGTTGAGTGACCTGGCGCGCTTTTGCACTGGCCAGATTCTCTACGTCGATGGTGGTTACACGGCGTGTTAGTAGAGGGTGAACCGATCTGGCGGCTGCCCGCCGAAGGTCGTGTAGCCGTGCTCGGAGGCGGTCTAATGGGCCACGCCATCTCCGCCATTTTCATCGCTCACGGCTATAACGTCACGTGTTGTGAGCCCAGCGAGGACACTCGAGCGACCCTACCGGTTCGAGTCGACGAAGTGATCGCCACGATGGGCCACCCGAGTGATCGTCGGGGTCAATTGACGCTGGTCTCCGAACCGACGCAATTGTCGCCCGACACCTTGCTGGTCATCGAGGCCGCGCCCGAGATCCTCGAATTGAAGCAAGAGTTGCTGGCGTCGGTTGCAATCGTGTGTCGCGACGCCGTACTAGCCACCAACACCTCGGTGTTTCGCGTCAGCGAGGTGGGGGCTCTCGTCGACGACCGGCGACGCGTGCTCGGTACCCACTGGTGGAATCCGCCGCACCTGATTCCTCTGGTCGAGGTGGTGCAGAGTGTGGACACCGATCCCGCCTTCGTCCACGGGATCATCGAACTCCTCTCGTCCCTGGGCAAAGTGCCGGTCCACGTCCGGCGCGACACTCCGGGATTCATCGGCAATCGGTTGCAACACGCTCTGTGGCGCGAAGCAATGGCCCTCGTCCAAGAGGGCGTCTGTGACGCGGAGGCCGTGGACCACGTCGTACGCAACAGCATTGGACTTCGTCTCTCGGAGGTCGGACCGCTCGAGAACGCCGACTACGTGGGCCTCGACCTGACACTCGCCATTCACTCGTACGTGTTTCGCGCCCTCAGCACGGCCGTGACACCGCTCAAGGTGCTCCAAGACGCTGTGAACGCGGGTGATTTGGGTGCCAAGACGGGGCGAGGTTTCTTGTTGTGGCCCGAGGGAAAACGCGAAGAGACCGCCCGACGCCTGTCCGAGCGCATTCAACTCCTCACTGCCCTGCCGAGCGGCCCGAGCCTCTAGATGTCGTGAGCGTCTCCAGCTCTGGTCCGACAACGTCGACGCCTCGCGTCGTAGTGGCAATGGACAAGTTCCGCGGCACCGCATCCGCCCCCGAGTTGTGTGCGGTGATTGCTCGAACGGCTCTGAGTTTCGGAATTGAAGTTCGTGTCCAACCAATGTCTGATGGGGGCGAGGGATTTGTCGACGCCTTCGACGGAACCGATGTCGTAGTGAACGCGTGCGGCCCACTCGAAGAGTCGACGCAGGCTCGCGTACGGTTGTCACCCTCGGGCCACGGACTCCTGGGCGTCATTGAAGTGGCCGACGTCATCGGCCGCGACCGACTGCCACGTCCCAATCGACATGAAGCCCTGGCTGCCAGTAGTCGTGGAGTGGGCTTCTTGATGATGGCCTGCCAGGAACTGGGGGCGACCTCACTCGTGGTGGGTTGCGGAGGTTCGGCGACGTCCGATGGTGGATTGGGTTGTTACCGGTACGTGGGCGAACAAGGTGGACTGAAGGTACCGGTGACGGTGGCGACTGACGTCACTGCACGATTCAGCGGTGCGTCGCGCTACGCACTACAAAAAGGTGTCAACCCCCACGATCTGCACATCGTCGAGCAACGATTGGCGACGCTTCGAGATACCTACCGGCGCGAACAGGGCGTCGACGTCGAACTCATCGAACGCACCGGCGCAGCGGGAGGTATCGCGGGCGCGCTGGTCGCGCTCGGGGCCACACCGGTCGGAGGTTTTGACGCCGTAGCTGACGCGGTCGGCCTCGACGCACAACTCGAGAACTGCCCCCTCCTCATCTCGGGCGAGGGCCGTCTCGATGAGGGAAGTTTCGAAGGCAAGGTCGTCGTTAGTATCGCGCAACGAGTCGGCCCGGAAAGTCGACTCGTGTTGATTTGCGGCAGCGTCGACGCCGGCGCGCGAGAACGGTTCCACTCACGATTCCCCCATGCTGAACTGATCAGTCTCAGCGACCGCTACGGAATCGATCGGGCGCTTGCGGACACCTTGGCGTGCGTCGAGGAGGTCGCCGGGGACGTATTTCGCCAATTCCTCTCTTCGCACGAGGGATAGTGGCGAGCAGCGATCCGCGCACCACGGCGCGTTGATGCTCGCTCGAGTAGACCGCGAGGTGGACTCGATATCCACATCATGGATACACTGGTCGAGTAGCGGTCACTCAGTGCGGGCCGGTGGGGGTGGCAACGGTGAAATTGGTGACGTTCGTACTCAACGATTCACGCGAACACCTTGTAGGTGTCTGGATTGACGATGCGGTGATCCGTCTGGATTGCCGTGATCTGATCGAATGGTTGGCCCGCGGCGGCGATGTTGAATTCCTCGAAAGATACCCGCTCGAGTCGATCACTCTCGTCTCACCCGTACCTCGCCCACCGTCGATCCGAGACTTCTTCGCCTTCGAGCAACACGTCGCGACGGCGCGGGCCAAGCGTGGAGCTTCAGTTCCCGACTTCTGGTATCGCGAGCCCGCCTTCTACTTCACGAACCCCGCGGCGGTCATCGGTCCCGAGGACGTCGTCATCTATCCCCACGGAACTCAGAAGCTTGATTATGAGCTCGAAGTCGCTGCGGTCATTGGGGCCGACGAGGCAATCGCCGGTTTCACCATTCTCAATGACTGGTCGGCCCGTGACATCCAGCGTGAAGAGATCAGTGTCGGTCTGGGGCCCGCCAAGGCAAAAGACTTCGCGACCAGCATGGGACCGTGTCTCGTCATCGTCGACGAATTTGATGGAACGCGAGGCGCGATGGCCGCGCGGGTCAACGGCATCGAGCGCTCTCGGGGCGAACTCGCCGACATGCATTTCTCTTGGGAGCAAATCCGTGAACGCGCCGCGCGCAACACCACGCTCTATCCAGGTGACGTCCTGGGATCTGGCACCGTGGGTTCGGGATGCATCCTTGAATCGGTGGACGAGCAGTGGCTCGAACCCGGCGACGTCGTCGAGTTGGAAATATCCGGACTCGGCGTTCTGCGCAATACCGTGGGACCTCGACCGCGGTGAGACGAGGACGCTAGAACATCCGTTCGCCACCACGCTCACGTGCGAGGGCGGTCGCCAGGACTGCAGCGATCACCAGCAAGAGACCAGTCAGTAGGTTCGGAGCCCAGTTGGTTGCTCCGAGGAACTCGAGTCCGGTGATGATGACGGCGAGGAAGAAGAGTCCCACCATCGTCCCCACCGTGTTCGGACGACCCGGGTGAATCACCGTGGCGCTCAAGAACACGCCCGTCAATGCGGGGAAGAGGAAGCTCGGTCCGGTGGAAGAATCCGCGCCCCCCTGGCGAATCGAGAGCAGCACACCCGCGATGCCCGCCACGGCGCCCGCTGCAGTGAAGGCCAAGAACAGTGTTCTCTCCACATTGATCCCGACCAACTTGGCCGAACGCCGGTTCGAGGAGATGGCCTGGATGTATCGACCGAACGGCGTTTGTTCCAGGAGGAACCAGACACCCAGTGCCACGGGCAGGAGTATCCACGTCAATCGAGGTATACCCAACCAGTTGTCCGAACCGAAGTTGATGATGCCCTGCGACATCCCGGCTCCGATGGTGTTGTTCTTCGTGTACCACTCCATGATCCCGCCCAGGGCGATCTGCGAACCCAGGGTGACGATGATGGAACTCAAGTGGTAATGGGCGATGAGGACGCCGTTGAGCGCTCCCAAAGCCGCACCGATGAGCAGCCCGGCGAGGATTGCCAACATCAGGGGGAAATGTGCACGAGTCAGGGTAGTGGCGAACGTACACGACGCCATGCCCGCAATCGCCGCCACCGACAGGTCGATGTAACCCGACGCGAGAGGTAGGAGCGCCGCCAAGGCGATGATCGCCACCACCGTCTGGCTACCGAGCATCGTCACCAGGTTCGCCCTAGAGAAGAATTCGGCCGACGTCGAAGGATTCACGCTGAAGAAGACGTGGACAAGGATCAACATCACCACGAGTCCGTAGTGCTCGAGGAACGAGAGGACCGGACCTCGTTCCTTCACCGCGCGACCCCCTTGGGTCACGGAAGGTGCGGGACTCGGAGCCCCCGGTCCCGGTGCGTTGGTGTCAGTTGCGGTCGGTGAAGAGGTGTCCACGATGTCAGGCTCCCGTTTCAATATCAGCGTTAACGATGGTGTTCGAATTCAGGTGGGGCGAGTAGTCACTAAGGTCAACCGGCATACGCGAGGTCCGTCAGGTGTTTGGGATCGAGATTAGGGAAGCGTACTTCGCCCACGATGCGCCCCTCGCGCAAAACGAGGACCCGATCGCTGACCTTGGCCAATTCCTCGAAGTCCGAGACGACCAGCAGGACCGACGCACCCCGCTCCACCGCTTTTCGAATGATGGCGTAGATGTCGGAGCGTGCACCCACGTCGACGCCCTGCGTCGGCTCGTCCAAAAGAAGGAGGCGGGGCTTGCGCCGCAGCCATCGTCCGATCATGACTTTCTGTTGATTACCGCCCGAGAGCGATGAGAGCGATGAGAGTTCGGACTTGGTCTTGACTCCGAACTTGCCGACGAGGCGCTTGGCCT
>ODAK010001889.1_pt1 | contig 22362 bp, 22 predicted proteins | sample 1539591 | NCBI WGS metagenome assembly ODAK01 (sample SAMEA3539303, study PRJEB22396) | soil metagenome | biome: tundra; feature: field; material: soil | place: USA | collected 2010-05 | depth 0.15 m | reverse complement strand
ATTCGGCAAGAGCCTCGCTATAGCCTCCTTCACCGGGATGCAACAACCGAGTCGTCGCTTCAGCGACCACGTCGACGCTGTCACCGGTCGGAGAGTCGACTTCGTCGTCACTGTCGTGATGTCGCCCCTCTGGAATAGGTACCACCAAGCTCCCGTCAGGATTACGGATGATCTCCATGTCGTCACTCCTCTTGGACACCGCTTCGTGCCCGTCAGTCCCAACTTAAAGGGTACGTCTGGAATCACTATCGTCGCTAGTTCTACCACCAGGCACTCGTGGCTAAGTGGCTGAGCAAATTGATCACACCGCCCTGAGACGATTCGGATCTCGCTGCTTAACGCACTGGTAGCTCAGAAGCGGTGAACCGTGTGGCTCCAAACGTCACCCCAGTCGAAGGCAAGAACCAGCGTCGGCGTGACTGAGAAAACGAGTAAGGGGCGGCTAGGTCTTCGTCTTGCTCGAGGTAGAAGGCACCGTTTCGCACCACGAAATTGAACCGACCATCCGTTCTCGTCTTCCATCCTCCGGCCAGTCGGTTCAGAAGGTGGCTATCGGATACAGGAGCTGCGTCACTCTCAACCATAACATCCAATCCGGGTTCCCAGTGATTGCACCCAGTGGTCAGAATCAAGTGAAGATTCGCCCTCAAGTTTCTGAACTTCTGATGCGTGGCGATTCCTGAGACTGTCGTACTGTTCTGATACGTCCCGACTGCCCCCAACGTGATTCGTGTCAGAGACCCGTCATCTGCTCTAGGAGATCCGGATACCTTTTGCCGACGATCTCCATTTCGGACATAGCAGTCTCAATTGCGGCGAGATCGTCGCCGGAGAGAATCATGTCGGCCGCGGCTAGGTTCTCCCCAAGTCGTTTACGCTTTGTCGTACCGGGGATCGGAACGATCCACGTTGCCTGAGCGAGCAACCACGCCAGCGCGACCTGGGCCGGGGTCCCACCCTTATCGACGGCGACGGACTTCAGCAACTCCACGATCGTCTGATTGGCCCTGCGCGCCTCCAATGTAAATTGCGGGAAGTCATTGCGGCTGTCGGCGTCTCCAAAAATAGTGTTCTCGTCAATGGTGCCGGTCAGGAAGCCCCGGCCCAGCGGACTGTAGGGAACAAAACCGATACCGAGCTGCTCACACGTTGGAAGTAGTTCCTGTTCGGGCTTTCGGTACCACATCGAATACTCGCATTGCATAGCCGATACCGGCTGCACCGCGTGTGCGCGACGAATCGTCGGCACACTCGCTTCACTGAGCCCAAAGTGTCGAACCTTGCCCTCGGCAATCAGCTCCTTGACGGTCCCGGCGACATCCTCGATGGGCGTGTTCGGGTCAACACGATGCTGGAAGAGGAGATCGATCGTTTCAACACCCAATCGCGCCAGGGATCCTTCGACAGTTTTCCGAATGAGCTCAGGTCGGCTCGACCACGTGCTGTTTCCGCTTTCGTCGGTGAGCCCGAACTTCGTGGCAATGACCACTTGATCACTCACGGGCGCGAGAGCCTCGCCAACCAGCTCTTCATTCGTGAATGGTCCGTAGACCTGAGCGGTGTCGAAGAACGTCACTCCGAGATCAACCGCCGAGCGGATGACGGCGATCATTTCCGTCCGACTTGCTGTATTGCCGCGATGATGATTTATACCCATGCATCCGAGGCCAATTGCAGATACTTCTAACCCGCTTGATCCCAACACTCTTTTTTGCATGCCAACTCCTGATCCAAGTCCCGCGGATAATTGCTGCGGTGCGTTTCTTACGTCCACGCACGTTAGAACTGCATCGTAACGGAGTAATGCTCGCCTCAGCTTCTCATTACGACTTTCTAATTGCTCGCAACTCGGGCACTGTGCCCGTTTTCAATGGCGTCTTAAACAGTTCAAGCCCCGACACGCGTCGAAGGCCGGACACAACACGAAGGTCACCATTCACTGGCCACCCGAGTCGTTTTAAGTCTGACTGGTCTCGGAGACACGAGCAACAAAGCCAAATGGCGTCTTTGTCCTCGGGAGTGATGCCGGCGAAACACCAGAGGTCGGTTCTACGTCGAGCGACGTGTCAGCGGTCGGAGTTAACTTGGGTCTTCCCTCGACGACCCAGTGGTGCGGTCCATCGCGTCACACACTCTGAGGCCGTAATGCCTCGTAGAGGGCTGACAGGTCGTCGTCTCCGTGACCAAGTTCGATGGCACGGATCATGTAGTCGCGTAGCAGTTTCGGGACTTTAGAATCTACTCCGGCCTCAACTTCGCTCCGCACGAATTGTTCAGCCCAGGCCCGCCAGATCGTCATGGAGGCGTTACCCGAGGGGTAGTTGCGCGATGTGACGCCCTGGACGATTCCCTCAAGGAATGTCCGATCAAAGAACGGGAGCGTGGCGAATAATTCCTCCGCGTCCACCGACTCAGCCGCGAGCAGTGCGAGAGCGTTGTAAACGACCATGGCGGTTCCGCAAATCACGCCCAGATGTGCGAAGTCCAAGGCGGCGGCGTGACCCATTTCCGTGCCGCAGTAGACCGAGGTGCCGACCAGGCCCTCGAGGAAGTTACCGCACGCCTCGTAAGTCTGCGGTGCCCCGGTGTAGTAAATGGTGCCCGCGTCGCTACCGATCTGCTTGGGTCCGGCGGACATCGTCCCATCCAGGTACGCGAGGTCAACTGACGCGGCCCACGCGCCCGCCTCGCGTGCCCGCTCCGGTGTACCCGAGGACAGCTGGACGAGGGTTTTACCCGCCAACAACGGTTCGACGTCGGGAACCCGCAGCAGGGCGTCGCTCGTGTCGTAGTTGAGCACACACACGATGATGACCTCACTCATACGGCAGGCCTCAACGACCGATGCCGCGACGCGAGCCCTTCCGTCGAAGGAATGAGCCTTCTCCGGCGTCCGGTTCCATACCGTGACTTCGTGCCCGGCGACAATCAACGTCTCAGCAATTGCCGAACCCATCCGCCCCAAGCCCAACACCGTTATTGAACGTTCGTCCATCATCACCCCTCTTGTCAACGGCAAGTCCCGCAAACTTTAACGTACGGTGCCCAATATGATGTCTCGAAAATCCTATCGACAGTCCTAGGGCCACTCGACTCCGAACCCGTTTTGCGCGGCGTGCCGAACAGACAACGGAGTAACCGCGAAAAGGAGAGAATCGTATACACCAGGAGAGACGTGGGCGCGGACTCCTCCACGTTAGGATTGCAACCTTGCATTGGAGGCTCCTTTCAACATGAGGCCGATCAGAGATGAGTGAGAGAAATCGCGTGCCAAGGTTTGCGCGACAGTGACCGAATGATAAACCAGCAAAGATTCGACAGTTTGCTCTTGGAGGGTGGCTCTCAGCCCACCGAGGGTTGGGATTTCTCGTGGCTTAATAGCCGTGCCACAGAGGTTCGGCCCTCTTGGAAGTATTTCGAGAGTCTGAGCAAACGAATGGGCACGGCGGACGCGGTTCTGGATGTCCAGACGGGTGGCGGAGAACGCTTCGCCGAGATACTTTCCCAAATTGAGAATCGCCCCAAAAACTCTCGCCGCCACCGAGTCGTGGCCGCCCAACGTTGAAATCGCCCAGAATACCCTAGGCCCTTTTGGTGCAATAGTTTTTGAGGTCCCCGACGACGATGCATTCCCACTCGAGGACGAGGCATTCGACCTCGTTTGCAGTCGACACCCGACGATCACGCTGTGGGAAGAAATTAAACGAGTCCTTCGGCCCGGGGGTACCTTTTTCTCTCAGCAAGTTGGTGCGGGGACCAACAGCGAACTCGCAGACTTCATCATGGGTCCGCAACCCATTTCAGAACGTCAAAGAATGGACCGCGTAATTTCATTGGTCACGGATGCGGGACTTGAGGTGATTCACGCCCAGGAGGAATCACTACCCGTGATCTTCTTTGACATAGGGGCAGTCACCTATTTCCTTCGCAAAGTCATCTGGACGGTCCCAGATTTCTCCGTCGAAAAGTATCGCGACCGTCTAGCGCTTCTACATGAACGCATCGAGCAAGATGGAAGTTTCAATTCGCACGCACAGCGATTTCTAATCGAAGCAAGAAATTCCGGATAAATGTAGAACAACCGGAAATCGATGGTGTCGAACGCCCGACGTGAAGGAAAAGTAATCCTTCGCTGGCGCCTGAGCTAGACCGTGTGGATTCCGCTCTGTGGCTCGGCAACAGCATCACTCCGAAAAGCCACGCTGTCCACACCTATTAGGAGTGCAACTTTGCACTGAGGGCTAATTACAATTGCGTGACGCGCGTTCCCCTACGGTCCCGGAAAGGTTCGAGCGGCCTAATCGCGGAACAGTTGCGAGATGCGCACCTTGATCAGCTTCTCGACGAGTTCCTTGGGAAGGGGCTCGTCTATTGCGAAGCGAAGTGCTCCTTTTGACTTGCTGTACGCAACTAAATCTTCCTTAAGTTCCGGAAAGACCGAGCCGCTAAACGGCAGGTAACTGAGATGATTCTGGAACGCGGCAAAACCCGCAACGACCTTGCCTCGAAGCCTGAATGCTGGAACTTGATACGAGAGTCCCTGCTCGGCCTCAGGGATCACATCAAGGATCGCCTCGCGTAGCTTCTGAAGCGTCGCGCGCTTGGGCTCGTCGAGCTCTTCCAGGTATGAAGTGATTTCTTCGATGGACATAACGCCATTATCAATCGATGGCAGCACGCGGTCAAGGACCGCGATCATCGCGACCCAAACGCCAGAACAGACACGAAGGGAACTTCTGCCAGTTCAAGCGTCGTCTTGATGCAGCATCGGAGGCCCGACGTGACGGATCTGCAGCCTTGCATTGGAGACTGGCCAAATGAAGGGAACGGGTTTGCAATAGTCGTGTCGAACCATCCAGTCAATTATCGAAGGCCTTCTTCACTACTCCTCGTCAAAAGTTGTCTCGAGTCCGAGTGAATTGCCAAGGTCTCGCGAGATCGGCGACGGCAAGGTGGCGGCGCGCATCTTGAGAATGTCATTCTCGGAAGACCGTCTCAGAATGGGGTATGCCAACCAATTGGTGCAACAAAACAGGAACTCTTGCGTGCCAGCATCCAATGTAACTTCAAGTTCTGCTGACTTTCGAAAGAGTACGAAGCGCACGTAAACCCTGTGGGCGCCAGGCGCAACGTCAAAAGCCTTGACCTGATTCGACCATATCTGGCCCACTTCAACACCATCAATGAAAACGGTGAATGCCATAACTAAATCAAAAGGATTGGCCCTGGACCTATAGAGCCTGATGATTCCCGTACTGATCATTTCTGAAGCGTACTGGCCTCGTATGGTCCAAGCAATGGTTAGACAGCGAATTGGAGTGAGCGATCGTATTACTGAATGCGTGATCCGGCTCGCTGGCCCGACGCAACAGGATTGCAACCTCGCACTGGCGACTTGATCTGGACGTGAGCTAATTGGTGTCGGAGAGGCGGTCTGGAGTGCACTGCGAAGGCCATCGCTGCTCGCGAGCTCCTCATGGTCAGTATCCTGAGCCACGTGGCGCATGTTCTCCATATAGAAGATCTCTGCCGCCGATTCGGAGCACTTACCGCCCTCAACCATCTCACCTTCGAGGTTCCCGCCGGCCAGGTGGTGGGTTTTCTGGGACCCAATGGTGCGGGCAAGACGACCACGATGAGGGCGATCTTCGGCCTCACGGATCTGGACGCCGGCACGATCACGTGGAACGGCTCCGTCGTGGGTCAGGCAGAGAGAAGGCGCTTCGGCTACATGCCCGAGGAGCGCGGTCTCTATCCGGGCATGCTCGTCGGCGAGCAACTTCAGTATCTTGGCAGACTGCATGGGATGAGCGCGATCGACGCCTCGAGCGCGACGGCCACCTGGTTAGATCGCTTGGGAATCACCGATCGGGCCGGTAGCAAGGTGGAGACCCTATCTCACGGGAACCAACAGCGCGTGCAACTGATAGCCGCGTTGCTCCACGGACCCGAGTTGCTGGTCTTGGACGAGCCGCTCGCCGGACTGGACCCCTCGGGAATCGACGCCATTGGTGAGGTGCTCGCCGAGCAGGCCCGCTCCGGTCGCTGCGTGCTCTTTTCCAGTCATCAGCTCGACCAGGTCGAGGATCTCTGCGAGTCAGTCGTGATCATCGACCACGGTCAGTTGGTAGCGGGCGGCCGAGTGGATGAATTGGCCTCCAGTGGGCCGCGGCGACTGGTCGTGCGGGTCGAAGGGAACCGTTCCGATTCCTGGGCCCAGGGAGTCGCCGGGGTCACCGTCTCCGAAGTCACGGGGGGCGAAGTTCGACTCGTACTCGACGCCAGCGTCGACAGCGACGTAGTCCTGGAGTTGGCCCGCGGTGCCGGCCGTGTGACCAAATTTGTTTTCGAACGCCGCCGCCTCTCCGAGCTCTTCCGAGAGGCGGTGAAATGAAGTTCGTCGTCATTGCGCTCGTCGTGGTCGTGGTAGCGACCCTGCGGGTCGGCTGGCGTCGTCGCACCGGAGCGCGCGCGGCCCGCTCGGTATCGAGCTCTCTCAACAGTGACGTCGGTTTGATCATGGCTCGAGAAGTGCGAGAGAGATTCCGTGGACGAGTCTTCAAGGTCACGACGCTGTTCATCCTGATCGTGGTAGCTGCCGCAATCGTCATCCCCGTACTTCACAATGGTAAGGCGAAGCCCCAGGAGGTCGGTATCGTCGGGACGCTCTCAGCCTCCCTTCGCGCATCCGTGACCAGTTCGGCCAAGAGCGCGGACGTCACCGTGCACTTCGTGCCCGAATCCAGCGTCAAGAACGCCAAGTCCGACCTCCGTTCGGGTCGAATCAACGGCGCGATCGTGGATGGTCGTGGTTTGCTCGTAAAGAGTCCTCTTTCATCGGCCGACAATTCGTCGGGCGCCCAACTGGTTCGTTCGGTGGCCGAGAACCTTGGCATCGCCGAGGCGTTCCAGGCGGCTCGCCTTTCACCCGCACAGTCCGAGACACTAAAGGAAGCCAAGGCGCTACCGATAACGAGCGTTGAGGGGGGTAAGAGCAAGTCCGGCGGGGTAAACGCGAGCGAGGCCACCTCGCTAATCGGGATAATCCTCATCTTCGTCATGCTCTCGCAGTACAACACTTGGATCCTGATCGGGGTCATGGAGGAGAAGTCCAGCCGGGTCATCGAGGTACTGCTGTCCGCGGTGCGCCCGATCCAATTGCTGACCGGCAAGGTCCTGGGCATTGGGCTGGTGGCGTTGTCCCAGGCCTCGCTCATCGTGGCGTTCGCCCTCATCCTGTCCAAGGCGGTGGGCTCAAGTCTCTTGCACGCCTCCGCGCCGCTCGTCGTCGTGAGCACGTTGGTCTGGCTGGTGCTCGGCTACGCCTTCTACTGCTGGGTCTACGCCGCCGCTGGCTCGATGGTTGAGCGACAGGATCAGGTGCAAAGCCTGGTGCTCCCATTGAGCCTCCCGATGATCTTCGGCTACATAATGGCCCTCACGGGGGCCAGTTCGGGAAGCCCCAGCGCTCTGCTGAAGGTGCTCGCGTATCTACCTCCGACGGCTCCTTTCGCCATGCCGGTGTTGGTCGGTTTGAGAGCCGTGACGTGGTGGGAGTTTCTCGGTTCGGCGATGATCAGCGTGGTGTGCACGATCGGTATCGCTCGAGTAGCGTCGACCGTCTATCGACGAGCAATTCTTCGCACGGGCGCGCGGGTTCGTCTGCGAGAAGTGTTCAATCGAACTGCCCACTGAATTACCATCCTCATGTCAGGCGTTGTGCCCTTTACGCCAGAGGCACGGAGCGGCCTTCGACGGGCGTGACCTCGACTCTCCGCCCTACTGCGCAGACGTCGACGCTTACGGCGAACTCGTACGAGAACAAGTGCGAGAGGCGCGCGGGAAGGCGGACGTCGATCAACTTGGCGCGACAAGTCGCGGTTTCAGTGCTTGGTAATACTGCGTAGTTGTTTTTGTAACTGATGCCAAAGGATGCGACGCCACCGGGACGCAGCACCACCCGCTGGACCTTGGGCTGTGCGTACAACGCTGTGCGTTGGTGCGAGATCGAGACCTTCGGGCTCTCGCCGCCCTCGGTGGAAAAGATGATTTCATATGGGTAGCCGCGCAGCTCGCATGATTTGTTGCCCGTATTGACGATCAAGAAGGTGTATCCGAGAGCGTAGTGGGCCATGAAGCCGCCGCCTTGCTCGATGGCGACCTGTAACTGCGCCTGGAGGCATTCCACAACGCTGGAATTGGAATGGGATGGTTTGCTCGCCTTGGTGATCGACCACGTCACAATCGCCGCAGCCGTCGCGACGATAATCAACGCAAGTAACGCTATTGCGAAGCGTTTCTTGGTCGTCACGCCGCAACGCTAGACCCTCTATCGGAAGTTCTTCTGTTTCGATCTTGGTGCATACGTTGGAATTCATGTGGAGAGGCACAACGCCGACCCCTAGAGGCCACCAGACGAGCAGCCAAAAGAATTTCCCGAACATCCCGAATCAAAGCCGGAGGCCCAACGCAACAGGAAATGCAACCCTGCACTGGCGACTCGAGTTAGCCAACGCCTGACCGGTGTCGAGAGCCGAAAGCGACGGATCCATCACGAAGTACTGGAGACTGACCTCGCAATCTGCTTCAACCCAATTCGCGTGTTCAATCTATTCCGACTCGAGAAGCTGCTCTAACCGGAGTTTGCTCGAAGTGAAATGTCAGAATTTCCCCACCTCTGCTACTTGACTCTTGCCACCGCCTTAATGACGAAACTTCGAAACTGACCGAGATTGACGACGGGATAATTGCCTTCCAACAAGGCCAAGATAACGCTGCCCTTGCGAACGATTGTGTAGTCAGATCTCACCGTTATGTGCTTTCCGGACAGAGTGATCAAGTAACTTACGCTGGCATTTCCGTAGTGAGGCATGCTCAGCGGGCGTACCGTTCCCTCTACTGGATATCCCTTCAGCACTCCGGCCACTTCGCGACATCCTGCGATGCTTGTAGCGATCTTCTTGTAGGCAGCCGTGGCACTCGAATACGTCGTCATCGTTTCGACAAGCAACGGTAGATTTCCCTTGCCCAGGTAGTAGACCTCCTCAAAGTGGATCTCCCTAACGCCTTTTGGCTCAAGGAGATGCGAGAGACATCCCATTCGAAGGTCTTCGGTGGGCTGACGAGCGATCCAACCTACGGGCATCTGATGAATGCTCAGGGCTTCGGCCCTGAGTTGTGCCATCGACGTTGCCGCCGCAGGTCCAATACCCACGAATGTCAACGAGAGTACGACCATCGCAATCATCACAGATACTCCAGCACCTCGCTTCATGATCCTCCTCTGATCTATCTCCACGTCTATACCCTCGAATATCTGTAGGTCCAAGTACTTTCGTCACAATCTTCGGCAACAAAATGATGCTCGGAAATGGCAGACGAGGTCACGTACGAGGCGCGCACTGTGCGAAGAAGACTCTGGCGCCCAGAAGAAGTTCGGCCTAGCATCGCAGACCAAACCCATTTGATCCGCCACGTTGGTCTGGAGTTCGCCAAAGCCGCGAATGCTCGGGTGCCTGGCCCCACGTAGGAGAAAGGGCACCCAGCATTATCGATTCCTCGGCGCGTTATTGGGGAATCCCGAACTGGGATTACGCCAAACGGACCCTTACACGGTTTCTATATACTCCTATGACTGTCAAATCGCAGTCCCGACGCAACACGAATGCCACCTCGCACTGGCGCCTGGTGTAGAGCCTGTCCATGTCGTTTCCGGCCCGATTCCACGAGCGTCCTCTAGAGGAATGACCTTACAGAGGCCCGAAAGGAATAAGTGGTCCGATGCAAAGGAGTCCACACCCAAGCTCCGGCGCATTGAACACGAATTTGTTCTGTCAAGAAGGAGTTGCTACCCACGCGAACTACTTAGGTCAGAGCTTTACTTCCTCAACCATTTTTACGATGTGGGCCCTAGGATCGACCATGAAGGCTTTGCCGGGACCTGCCCACAATTGCTCCATGAATTCGAGCAGTTTCCTGGCGTCGGCGACGTTGTCGAATTCCAGGTCTATCGTGACGTAATTCGGGTCGTCGACCGCTTGTGAGATTCGGTAGCAATTGACGCCCGATCCTTTGCGATCGGCCGGATCATTATCGAATGCCTGCTTCCAAAGGTCGAAACTTGGCACCGCATGCTCAATTCGAAGCGTGGTCATATTGCCAGTCTCCCTGGTTGTCGTAAGTACTAATGCTACTCAGAGGTAACGTGATCACAATGTGTAATTGTGACGTATAGGGCGATGACTTTCGGCGACTTTAATACTCGCACTCGATTTCGACTTGAAGCGAATCGATCAAGCGCCGAACCAGAGAAGTCTGTCACCGGGTCAGCTTCGACAATTCGTCTCTCTGTTCGTTCTTAACAGAAGATTCGATCAGCATCTAGCGCGTTGAGGACGTCATTACCGCCGAGTGTAGGAGGCCCGACCCAACAGGAACGCCACCCTGCACTGGCGATTGACTTTTGAGGTCTAAGGCGCTTTTTCCGTTCGAATCAATGGCAGACTCACCCTAAACACCTGGAAAGTCTGTCCACCGTCGGACGGCTCCTCTCTCACAAAGTGAGACCCAAGACCAAGCGCAAGATTACGGGAGTTGACATTTCCGGGAAGCACTTTGATGATTGCCGCCTTAGCCCCCATCGATGACGTTGCATAGTTCAAGGCAAGTCGGGAAGCTCGCTGGGCGACTCTCTGTCTTCGAAACTGAGGAAAGACGACATAAGAAAGATTCACTTCAAATTTGTCAAGCGCCCTCAAATCAACGCCGCCGAGCAGCACGTCCGAGTCAATTCTCCGAATCCCCCAGTGACGATGATTCCCCATCTCGCGCCATGACTCCTGACATGACGTGATGAATCGTTGAACATCGTGAAGTTGTGCAGGGCGTGGGGCCTCGAACCACCGCAATTGCTCCTCGTCTTCTCCAGCCAGCCAATCAGAGGCGTCGTCCGCCGTCAGCGGCTCGAGAATTAAAACGCTGTCGGTCAACGTGTGATCGCTCATGGAAGAAATTTACTCTGCGGGGTCCGCGGCCCGTCGTTGACAATCTTGGACTGGAGGATTCAGAGTTGAAATTGATGATTGGTCAACCCAAGCGTCCGACAACCGTCTATTGGGGCGGTTGCAGGCCCTTGGCCCTTGACGTGAAACGCCATCTTGAACGTAGGCTTCTGCAATGGAAGTCGGAGCGATCATTGCGGGCGTCGTGAGCTGAGAGATACATTATTTCAGAAACGCGACGCGAATCACACTGGCCTCGATGACGTGACCATCCTTGGCGGAGAGATTGCGAAACAGGAGCGCCCCACCTCGAGACGACGGCGAGGCAAACTTCACCGACTTCGTGAAGTTCCCCATGGCCCCCATCGAACCACCCATTACGGTGTCACTCTTAAGCGGGGTAAGAGTCCCATCTTGGCGGATCTCGACGTTGACCACCCCCTCATACGCAGTACTGCGGCCTCTCAGTACTACTGGTGAAGAAATGCTCTCGGACGGCGAAGGACCCGCCACGACGATATCCGGACACGACGCCCCAAGCACCCACCACGAGTTCGCCGATGTCAACTGCCGCACCAATATCGTGGTTTCGACTCCGGTGGGTGTGGCTCTGACCGGAACTTCACCCGAGCGACTATCGCCTTGTTGGAAGGCACCCATTATTGGATTGACGATTCCCAAGTAGGCCGTGGCGAATGCCTGGGCCGCCAGCACCGGATCACCAAACCTTGTCATGGTCGAAGCGAATGGCCAGATTGCCGTTTCCGGTTGCGTGACAGGGCCAAGCGTTGGTGTAATGGTCGTCGTTGACGCCGGTGGACTAGGCGCCGGCCCCCATTGACGCCCCGCAACCACCCCCAATGCGCCCACCACAAGCAGCGCGATCACGACTACCACGACCACTTTCTTGCTCACGCTTTCAGCGTTGTCCGTTCTCTCCGAAATCAACAGAGCAAAAAGTCACAGAGTGCGGCAACCTCGCGACGCGTCTTTCGGGGAACGGGGCGATGGAGACCGTCTCGTCGTAGGACTCCCTCCAAGCCAATTCCTCATTGAGTAGACCCGCCAGAGTGAGCCGCGCGTTGGCGACCGCATGGTCGTCGTCGAAGAGACGCAAGACAGCTTACGACAATTTTGAGTGATTGGATTTGTGACCTTTGACTCTGCCACTGGGCAAATTCACCGACTTACTTTACGTGAAGAACCTCTTTATCGATGGGAGTGTTGACGATGAACGATTCATCTCTTGCGGATCTTACGAAGATCGAGCGCGATCGAGAGTCGTCCGTGCCGGTTCAAACTGAACCGAAGATGATTTTTCGGTTCGCTCTGACCGTGCGCCTGTTGCACTGGTGGATTGTCGCAACTTTTGCTATGGCCCTTTTAACGGGACTGGCCATGGGATCAGAAATGGAAGACACCAGTTTGTTTCATCTGCACGTCGCCGCAGTGATCGCGATGGGCGGCGGTTTCGTGGTCGCTCTCGTCTTTGGTAACACAATGGCAGTTCTTCGTTTCGTGCGAGACGCACTTCTTCCGGATCGAAGTGACTTCGAATTCGTAGCCCGAATAATTGCACGACCATTTCACCGTACCGGCGTCCGATGGGGAAAGTTCAATCTCGGACAAAAGGGACTCGCGTGGATGATGTTGGCTTCCCTTGCGGCGATCATCGTTACCGGCATCAATTCCTGGCATGCGGATGGCGACGCTTCGGGTCCGCACCTAACGGCCGTGATCATCGCACTGATTGTTTTGAGTGTGCACGTCTTTATGGCCGTCGTAAATCCGATCACGCGCCCCGCGCTACCTGGAATGGTCTTCGGACGGGTGAAGCGATCATGGGCACTCCACCACCATGCAAAATGGGTCGACGAAGAAGATCGTCGATCTGCTAAATCGGCGGTTCGATCCCAAGAGCGAACGCTAGGTCGTGATCGAAATTAGCCGACGCCCAGGTCCGTGAATCGATTGGTGAAGTCAGTTCGTCGATATTTCTCATCATGCGAGGAATTCAGAGGCCCGACGCAACAGTATCGAAGTCTTGCACTAGCTTGACCCCGTCCAGACCTGTCTAGTGTCGGTGGCCAACGTAATTGACGCCTCCATTGAGTGGCGTCGCCCAACCTCATTAGATTCCATGTTGGAGGGCTGTCCGCATGAACCAGCGACACACTTGCCTCTTTGGAGTGACGGTCACAGCCTGGGAGGTATCACGGCCGCGATTGCATTAGCGATTACCAAGTAACCCTGGTCGTTCGGGTGAATGTTCGGGCCATAGGGCTTGGGCGCACACATCCAAGTCAATTTGCACTCGTACTGGACGTTAACGGTGGTCGCTTCCTTCTTGGAATTGCGAACAACTCGAGAGTCCTCCACGTGAAAGGCCGTGGCAATATCCGCCATCGGGACCTTGAACGAGCCATAGACCTGAGAAAGGGAACTGTTCATCTGTCGTAGGGCAGCCACACTATTTGCGGCGAAGACTTCCGCAGATCCCTCTTTGGTCGACAGCGTCAGGTAGGGGTTGTAATGTCCAACGCCAATGAAGGAAACGTTTGATCCCGCGACACTGGTGAGCGCGCGCATTACTTGGCCAAGTTGATGCCGGAGCAGTGTCAGTTGTAGAGCGACGCAGGCAAGGTCGATGTCGAGATGGTGGAGACAGACGTCGAGAGTGTTAAAGCCGAGATCCACGGTGACAAGGGTGACGGCATTGTGGTGTGCGCGAAGGAAGGCGACGGCATCGGAGAGCTGGGTGTCCGGAGCCACGTAGCACGGGTCGGGTCCATGCAGCATCGTCGCGATCGACTCGCCGGGGCAACCCAGTTCCGTGAGCCTTAGAGTGACCCCCTTGGCAGCTTCAATTGAAACAAGCCGATTCGAATAACCTCGATTGGTCGGTTGGCCGCGCGGGTCGCGGGGCGTTGGCTGAACACCCACAGACACCGAGGCACCAATATCGAGGTAAACGACAGTCGTCTTTGAGGAGAGGCCTGTCAAGCCGCTCCTCGTCGCCGCCGAAGTGCCTCGTGGGTTCGATGGCACGAGCACAGCAGTGAATGCGATGAAGATAACAACGGCAGTTGCGGTCGCCAGCAGGCGCTTCGTGCTCATCAGACGCCGCGCCGAATGATCACTCGTCCACCTTGTGCTCGTCGAGCGACTTCGATCTTCCACAGGTTACAATTCGCTCTTGCCCGCAACTTAGAACACTTTGCGATCGAATGGGTTGTGCCCAAGGTCCTGTTACAGAACTTCACTCGCCGTTAATAGTCTTTTGAAGCCTCTCCCGATGATCAAGCATCCATGCGGCACTTCGAGCTCTCCAAGTAACTGCCCAGAGAATTGGATAGCCGTCGGGGCTCGGACTCACCGTGTCGGACGCCACGTGGTGTTCAATTGCTTCTTCGCGGGCACTCCAAATTGCGAGTTGGATCATTCGATCCACAAAGTCACGCCTATCTTCGCGACCAAGGCCGTAGCCGTCAAGAATCAGTTTCGATTGTCTTGATCTACTTGCCGCGTCGGGAAGGTGATTGATATTGCTTACGTCGTCGTCATATAGCTGCGCGTTCTGCCACGTCACGTGGGCTAGCTCCCAAAGTGGGTCTAGCGGCCCGGCGCTATCCCAGTCGATGAACGCGATTGGCCTTCCGCCATTCGCCAGGATGTTCCAAGGCCCGAGATCGCCGTGGCCAATTACCGACGTTCTTCCGGACAATCCCCGAAAGAAGGAGGTCTGCCATTGGGCGTCTGGCGGTATTTCCCACTGAACAGAAAGTGTGTGGAGCTGTCGAAGGAGTGTACCGATCTCAAAGGCCGCTTCGTCCGACCACGCGAACGGGTGAGGACTCGCACCATCGATGAACTCGAGCATTTCTCGCCCGTCTGGAGCGAATCCTGATCCAATCGGTTTAGGAGCGGCCGAAAAGCCCACGCCTTTCAGGAAAGAAAGAAATGAAATCACGGTGCGACTTTGAGGTTTTGGCGATCGAAACACCGTATTCCCCAAACGCGTCACCGTTGTTGCCCAACCTCCGGCAAGACTCTCTTCATTTCCGCTCACGCCATCATCGTTTCACAGTGGAGACTACCCCATGTCATTGTAAATCTTGCTTTGCCACTGCAAGATATCCTGGGGCCGACGTACACAATCTCCGGCTGGAGGTTCGCCTCATGGATCATCGCGGACAAGCCCCGCGGTCAAGACGCCGGCCATCTTGCAAAAAGGAGACGGCGGCCAGTAACTGCAATCGATTCATCCAATGTTTGACAGGGCAAGACGTTTACGAATTCGATCATGTGCTCACCAGTCTGCGCAATTGCCTGTGATCAGAAGGCAACCGAACTCGCACGGTGTCGCTCTGGTGTCTTGACCTGAATTAGGCCTGACTGGTGTCAGAGGCCCGACGTGAATCCTCACACCTTGGTGCTCCGATTGATCGGTTGGCGTAACCTGACCGAGTGATTTAGCTTTACCGCTGAGAGCCTTTGGCGAAGGTTGTCCGTTCCTCCTGATCAGAAGTGGAAGCGAACTCGCCTCCCTCGATCCGGAATACTTCAGGAATCTCGGGTCCCCTGTTCTTCTTGGCACCCATGCGCACGCGAAGCGACACGCGCTCGCCCACGATGAGATTAAGCCGCTGGGCCTCGTCATGCGTCAACTGGACCCAGGACGATGTGCCGTTGCGGTCACGCACCACGACGCGCACTTCGAAACCCAATCGGATCACGTCAGTGACGGTCGCGGCCACGCCCTCGTCGGGCGCGCACAACTCGATGTCATGAGGGCGATACGCCACTCCGTTGAGCGTCGTGATGGGACCGAGGAAGCCCTGGACAAAATCATTGGCGGGCTTGTCGTACATGGTGTCGGGCGCACCCACCTGTTCGATGCGTCCCTCGTTGAGGATCACTAGCCGGTCGGCGATCTCCATGGCCTCAGCCTGATCGTGGGTGACCAGGATGGTCGTGATGCCCAGTTCACGTTGCAGCGAACGCACCCAGCCGCGCAGTTCTCCTCGCACCTGAGCATCCAACGCGGCGAAGGGCTCGTCGAGCAAGAGCACGTCGGGCTTGATGGCGAGGGCTCGCGCCAAGGCCATGCGCTGTCGCTGGCCACCGGAGAGCTGGCGGGGATAACGGTCGGCGAAGGCCTCGAGTCGCACCAGGTGCAACAGGTCGTCCACCTCCTGACGGATTTGCGCCTTGGGCATGCGCTGAACTTTGAGGCCGTAGGCCACGTTGTCGGCGACCGACATTTGGCGAAAGGGCGCGTAGTCCTGGAAGCAAAATCCGATGTGGCGATCGCGCGCCGGCACGTTGGTGACATCGCGTCCATTCAGTTCAATATGTCCCTCATTCAGTGGCTCGAGACCAGCGATGATCCGCAGCAGCGTCGACTTGCCCGAACCCGAGGGCCCTAACAGCGCGGTCAGCGAGCCCTGGGGTACCTCGTCGGTGACGTCGTCCAAGACGAGGTCGCGGCCAAAATATTTGGTGACTCCACTAAGCGAGATACTCATTACGTTTCCTTTCACGGTGGCGCGCCACGCCCAAGATGAGCAGCAGGACAATCGACGCCATGGCCAGCAACACGGCGCCGACGAAGCCCTGGTAGTTATTGAAGTTGTCGAAGTTGGCGCCGATGTCGAGCGTCAGGGTCTGGGTCACCAGCGCGATATTGCCCGAGACGATCAGCACCGCCCCGTACTCACCGATGACGCGGGCCAGGGTGAGCGACACGCCGTAGGCAGTGGCCCACGTGATCGAACGCAGGGTTATCGTGAAGAAAATTCGCAGCGGACTGGCCCCCAACGTGGACGCCGTCTGCTCTTGATGATCCCCCAGTTCGCGCAACAGGGGAATCACTTGGCGCGACACCAGCGGCAGCGACACGAAGATCGAGGCCATCACGATGCCGGGAAAGGAGAACATCACCCGCCAACCAAGTTTGGCGAGTAGCGATCCGAACCAACCGCCCTGGGCGTAGACCAACTCCAACACCAATCCGACGATGATCGGTGAGATGGCGAGCGGCACGTCGATAATGGTGTCGAGCACGCGCGTGAAGCGTGAAGGGTGGCGCACGATCCACAGTGACGCGCCGACGCCGAAGAGCACGTTGAGGGGCACGGCCACCAGTGCCACCAGGGCGGTCAGGAGAATAGCGTGATCCATTTGCTGATCGCGCAACGCCGCCCAGAAGGCCCCGAAGCCGTGGATGAAGGCCTGCTGGAAGACAAAGATGAGCGGCACCCCGATGAGCACGCCGATATAACACAGCACGACAATTCGCAGGGCGACGGGAGAACGTTTCACGCGCGGTTCCGGGCGAGTCGCTGGGCCGTGACATTGAAGATGATCAGCAGCGCAAGCGCGATGACCAAGAGGGCCACGGCCACCGATGCGGCACTGTTGGTCTGATTGGAGACGGCCAGAGAGTAGATGTACGAACTGGCCACTTCGGATCGGTAAGGCAGATTGTTCGAAATGAAGACGACCGAACCGTACTCCCCTATCGCGCGTGCGAAGGCCAGGCCCGTGCCCGTCAACAACGCGGGCATTAGCGCGGGCAAGGTGATGGTGCGAAATACCCGCACCGGCGACGCGCCCAACGTCGACGCCGCTGATTCGGCGTTGAAGGTGAGCGACTCGAGGACCGGTTGAACGGAACGAACGGTGAAGGGAAGCGTCACGAACATGATCGCCACCGTGATGCCGATCCAGGTGCCGGTGATATTGACGTGAAACGGCGACAAGGGACCGTAGAGCGTGTAGAAGATTACGCCCGCGACCACCGTGGGCAGCGCGAATGGCAGGTCGATGATGGCGTTGAGTATCCCCTGACCCACGAATCGGTCCCGTACCAGCACCCACGCCGTGGCTAAGCCGGCGACGGCGTTGATCGCCGAGGCAATGAACGCACACACCAGCGTCAATCGCAGTGCGTCGATCGACTCTGTCTGGGTGATCGCCCGCCAGAACGACCCCAAGCCGTGATCAAAGGCGTTGGTCACGAGCGCCGCCAGCGGGATTAACACCAGCAGACTGAGGTAGGTGACGGCCAGACCTTTGGCCGCGCCGCGCCGCAACGGAATCGGCGCGGCGCGGCGACGTTGCCGCCCCGTTGAGGGCGGCAACGTCGCTTGCGCGCTCGGGGTCCCTTTAGGCGGTGCTGCCAGCAAATTTCTCCAAATAAGTCACGATGCCCGAATTGGGATAGGTCGTATTGCCCGACGGGAACACGACCGTGCTTGAGAAGAATTCTGGGTTGACCGCCGCCCAGCCACTCAGACTCTCGACCGTAATGAGGTCGGTGCTCTTCTTGAACGACTTAAATTTGTTCTCAGTGCCGGCCCACACGCTCTTGAGTACCGAGCGATAACCAAGTCCGGCAAACACGGTTTGGCCGTTCGTGGAGAACAGGTACTTGTAGAAAGCCACCGCCGAGGGATTCGTCACACCCGTGTAGGTGAGGGCCAGCGGGTTCTCGATCAGCAACGTCTGCGGTGGCGTGACAATCTGTATCTGATCTCCCGCGGCGATCGCGGCGTCAATATCGTCTTCGTAGTCCAGCAGCACGTTGCCGGTGCCGGCAATGAAGGCGGCCAGGGCGGCCGATCCACTGGTCGGCTGGGCCACGGTGTTCGAGATGAGAGCCTTCAAATAGTTCTGGCCCTGATTGGGCGTTCGTCCAATGGCAATCTGTGACGCGTAACCGGCCAGCAAGTTCCATCGTGCGCTGCCCGACGTCACCGGATTGGGGGTCACGACCTGGACGCCGCTCTTTACGAGGTCGCCCCAGTTCTTGATGCCCAGCGGATTGCCCGTGCGCACCGCAAAGGCCACCACCGAGTCGGTCACGATGCCCGGCGTGTGATAGGTCGTTTGCTGTTTCTTGAAGCGGGCGGCCGGATTGACGCCGGCTATGGTCTTTTCCTGGTTGGCCCAGGCGGGCGACACACGCCCGGCCGTGACGAGGGTCGCCAAGTTAGGCTCGTAGGAGAGATTCACGATGTCGGCGGCCTGTCCCGCGACGACGTTATTGGTCTCCGTGTCAGACGCTCCGAAGGAGTTCGTAAACGTAATGCCCTGGCCGGCGGGCGTGGCCTGGAAATCAGCCTCCAGGACTTTGTAGGCCGGCCCCACCACCGAGTAGCCAACGACGTTGACCTTCGTGGATGCAGCTTGTGCGGGCTCAAGGATCAGCGACGTGAGTGGCAAAGCGGCCGCAGTGCCCAGGGCCGCAATTCGGAACCATTTAGAGGAGCGGAGATGCATTGGTGAAGCCGCCTTTCGGTATTTCCTAGTAAATCACTAGGTGATATGGAAATAGTAGTGTATCAACACCACCGCGACGTGGTAACCCAAGGGGATATTTGTGTTTGGAGGAAATTTCCCAATGATCACAGGACTTTAGAAGGGCCCCTGGTCGGCGGCCCCCAAAAATCGAACATCAATTATTAGTTCGAGACCCAACAGGTGCCCACGACCTACGGCGAAGACCGCCTCGTTAGCGTTATCTACCGCGTCATCGTCGGATGTAAATCAACCGTCGCCGATCGAGGTCTAGATCGTGTACATCGAAGCGCCCACTGGCGAAGGCCAAAACCGCCTAGAGCGGCGCTATCTATTCGGCTGAACCGAAGTTCTTTATCGTCTGAAGTTCCGCAGCGCTCAGTTGTCTCGGCTGTTCTCCTCGCGCCACCTTCTCGCTCTGGACAAGGTGCAGGACGTCCTCTACCACGTCGGGGTTAGCCAACGTCGTGATGTCGCCCACGTCAGTGAAGTTCGAAATCGACGCGATTACCCGGCGCATGATCTTGCCCGAACGAGTCTTGGGCATGTCGGTCACGATCCAGACATTCTTCGGTCGGGCTACCTTGCCAATCTCGGTCTCGATCATTCGCGACACCTTGTCCGCGACCTCTTGACCCGGCTTCACCCCCGGTTTGACCGAGATATACATCTCGACGACATGACCACGGACTTCGTCCACCACCGGCACCGCGGCGGCTTCGGCAACTTCATCGACCATCATGGCCGCAGACTCCAGCTCCTTGGTACCCAGGCGGTGCCCGGAGACATTGATCACGTCGTCGACCCGTCCCAGGATCCGGTAGTACCCGTCACTGGCCTGCATCGCTCCGTCATTGGCGAAGTACGGCCAATCGCGCCAATCCGTGCTGTCTTTCTTATGGTTGTACTTCTCGTAGTACGTCTGCACGAACCGGTCGGGGTCTCCCCATATGGTTTGGAAGATGCCCGGCCACGGATTGCGAATGCAGATATTGCCGGCGATACCACTTCCCGCCTTTACTACCTCACCGTCTTCGTCGAGGATCTCGGGATAAATCCCCAGGGCCGCCGGGCCACAACTGCCTGGCTTCATCGGGTTCAGTGCCGGTAGCCCAGTGCCGAGGAAACCGCCATTTTCGGTTTGCCACCAGGTATCGACGATCACCGCCTCGCCCTTGCCCACAACCTCGTAGTACCAGCGCCAAACCTCTGGCTCAATCGGCTCGCCCACCGTAGTCATGTGCTTGAAGTGATAGTTGTACTTCGCCGGCTCATCCGGGCCGACCTTGCGCAAGGTGCGGATAGTCGTGGGCGCGGTGTGAAACTGAGTCACACCGAGACGCTCGGCGATCCTCCAGCAACGCCCGGCGTCGGGATACGTGGGCACGCCCTCGTACATGACCGTCGTCGTGCCGAGGGCCAACGGCCCGTACACAATGTAGGAGTGACCAGTGATCCAACCGATGTCGGCGGCGCACCAATACGTGTCCTCGGGGTGGATGTCCTGGTAGTACTTTGACGTACCGGCCACGTAGGCGAGGTAGCCGCCCGTACTGTGCTGACAGCCCTTGGGCTTGCCCGTCGTGCCGCTCGAGTACATGATGAATAGCGGCGCCTCGGCCGGCATTGATACGGGATCAACCAACTTCCTCTTGTAATCCGGCATGATCTCGTCGACGAAGAAGTCACGTCCGGGCACCATCGGACTCTTCGAGGCGTACTCGCCGGGATTCCTGCGAAATACCAGCACCTTCTCGACCACGACGCCCTCTTCGAGGGCTCTCGCTACCGCCTCGTCGGCCTTGACCTTGTGATCTTGCAACTCACCGTTGCGGTAGTAGCCGTCGATGGTGACGAGAATCTTGCTCTTCGAGTCCGCGATACGGCCTCCGCACGCGTTACCGGAAAAACCACCGAATACTTGGGAGTGAATGACGCCGAGACGAGCGCACGCGAGCATCGCCACGGGTAGATCGGGCACCATGGGCATGTGGAACGTCGCCACGTCGCCGGTCTTCACTCCGCAGAAACCCTGAAGCAGCGCGGCGAACTCGTTGACCCGCACGTAGAGCTCCTGGTACGTAATGACCTCGGTATCGGCGTCCTCGGGTTCGGGAACGAAAATAATCGCCGCCTTATTGCGATCGGTCGCTAGGTGACGATCAACGCAGTTGTACGAGGCGTTGAGGCGACCGCCCACAAACCACTTCCAAAATGGCGCCTTGCTGGTATCGAGTGTCGTGTGCCAATAGGTATCCCACGACAGGAGGTCGGCGTACTCCTTAAAGCATTCGGGAAAGTTACTCTCACTGAAGCGATCACGAATGCTCGGGTCCGAGACATTGGCTTGCCCAATGAATTTCGCCGAAGGAAAGAAGTAATCCTCCTCACGCCAGTGCACCGCAATTTGAGATTCTGAGGCCCGCTCCGACTCGACCGCTTCGACTCCCCCGTCACTTTTTTTTGGCATACGCTCCCCGCTCTCTAAGGCAAAATGCCTGGTCTCTTAAACCTTTACCATTACGCCCAAGCCGCTGTGTGGCTTGGGCAATTTATTTACAGCACGAGCACGAATTCTGCTCTTACGTTGTTCTATCACGAGAAGATTATTTTGACCATTCGAAGGAAATCGGACGAAGGTCCCACTCCAAGCGAAATCGTGCATTCATTGCAATCACCAACAGCGCCCGGCCATAGGGCTGGGCGCTGTTGGTAGCTGGACCGATGCGTTCACACCGGCACAGCGTGCGTTAGTTCATACTCGGAGCAACTGGCCTATTAAGCGGACCAACTGGCAATACAACCTTGCCGTGCGTCTCATTAATGACACCGGCCGCCGAGGCGTACCAGGCCAGTAGTGCCGTCACGATTCCTAGGTAGCCGCCCAGCTTGACCATGCCGGTGTTACCCGTTCCCCAGTTGCCAATGGTAAGGGCAACGAAGGTCAGGGTCAGAAATACGAAGACACTCAAGACCGCCATGTTGACCCTCATTGCCGCAATCGTCATGTACGCGGTGAAGATCGCCCACGCCAGCAGGAAAATCCCCACCGTGTTCG